>ERZ834722.3354-NODE-3354-length-10989-cov-12.716298_pt1 | contig 10989 bp, 10 predicted proteins | sample MGYA00519576_ERZ834722 | MGnify/ENA primary metagenome ERZ834722 (study PRJEB31850, sample SAMEA3708759) | human gut metagenome | biome: human gut; feature: human-associated habitat; material: faeces | place: China | collected 2014 ...
TCCAAATGCGATTCAGAATGCTTTCCACGCTGTTACTGTCTCTGATTGTTCCGGCAGGTTCCGCTTCTGCGGATATGCGCTTTAATTTTGAAAATTGCTATAAACGAACCATACGGCCTTACGCGTGGAACCCCGCCCACCGCTCCGGTGGGATGCTGGGGGCGGTGATAATGCACTCCGGGTCTGGGGCCAGCACATGGCGGGTGACGCGGAACAGGCCGGCGGCATCGCACAGGATGCAGCTGGCAGCGCCAAAGCGCGTGTTCTGGGCGGCTCCGCAGTCCAGGTAGGCTTGCGTCAGCTTGACGAAATCCTCTGAAATATGGGGCTGCTGGGCGTTGTAGTGGCTGCGCATATAAACAGTGTGTGCGCTGCCATCGGTATCCACGCTTTGCAGCTTCATGGGCTGGTCGGCCAGGCGGTGAGGCACGTTCAGCACTTCTTCAATGCTGTGGATATAGGTGTTGCGGGCGTGGGTAACGCCTACCAGCAGGATTTTGCCGCCCACATCTTTCAGGCGGTCATAGCAACCGCCGGGGGTGCAGGGCGTGTTGCGCAGTTCCTCACCTGCGAGGTAGGAAACAGCCTGTTGTCCATACCCGGCTATGCTGTGGGTGGGGTGCAGGCTGCGTACCACACCGGGACGCTGGCGGAACAGCTCCGGCAAAATGCCCACGCAGCAGGGGGAGGTGCACACATCAAACACCGGGTTGGCCGCGTTGATGGTGCGCCAGGTGTGGGTGGGCAACAGCAGCAGCCCAGGCCGGAAAAACTCCATCAGGGCATCCAGCACAGTATCGGCACCGCCATCCACCGGGCCGATGGACTTCATGGAAGAATGGATCAGAATGGTTTCCTGCCCGGTCAGGCCCATATCAGCCAGGTCCTGCAGAAGGTCCAGTTTGGTATAGCTCATAAAAAATCCTTTCTGGAATCAAAGCGGCGGTATGACAGCAGCAAGCCCGCAGGCGCATACAGGGACGCGGTGCGGGCTTGCTGCTTTTTTAGGAGGAGGTGGAATGTTATAATTGGCGGCTCCGCAAAGAGCGTGTTACGCTTCTGCACCGAAGTCGGCCCGGAATTCAGCCAGCATGGCGCGCATTTCCTGGGCGGAGGCTTCATCATTCAGGGCGGCGTAACCGGCGCGGGCGGGGCTTGCTTTGGGGGCACCGGGGCCTTTGGAGCCGTACTCGCCAAAGTGAACGGTTTCCTCGTTGGCGGGGTCGGACCAGTTGTCCCACCCAAGGGGGATGATCTCATCGCTTAAATCGCAGTCCAGCCAGTACACGCGGGCATACTGCCGCCACGGGCGGCCCAGATAGACACTGCCTGCGGGGCTGTTGCCCTGCACGGTGCAGTTGGCAAACAGGTAGCCCGGCTTGCCCTGCGGCGTGCTGGCGGCGGCAATATAGCTGGTAACGCCGCGGTGGGCAACGGGCACAATGCGGCAATGGTCAAACACCGCGTTGGCCCCGCCGAAAATGAAATCAATGTTGCCGGAAATCTCGCAGTCACGGTAGTATTGTTTGGTGTCCAGCCGGGGCGTGTTCTCCCGCGGACCGCGGAAGCCGTTTTTCTGGCGCACGGCCAGCGGCAGGGGAGCGGTGAAGAGCGTATCCTGGTTGCCGTGCAGGGAAACATCCACCATGCACACACGGCTGGCATCGGCATATACCGCCAGCGCCTGGCCGCGGTCCGCACCATCACCGGCGGTGTTTTCCACGGTCAGGTGCTCCAGCCGGGCGCTGCCGCCGCCAAGGAAAAGCGTCTGGCTGCGAAAGGTACCGGTGCGCTCCTCGCCGGGCCAGGGGTCGCGCCCGGCGGCCCCGGCGGAGATCACAGTCTGCCCCATCCCGGCACCGGTGATGATGTAATCCGCTAGTTCCAAAAACGGGCGTTCATAATAGGTCCCGGCCCCCAGCACAAAGTGAAGCGGCTGGGCGGGGTCCTGCGCGGCAGCAGCGGCGGTCAGGGTGGTAAATTCAGCGCTGCCATCCACGGCAACGGTTACAAGCTTGCGTTCCATATTGAATCGGTTCCTTTCACAAAAAGGCTTCCATGGTATCAGTGCAAATACTCCGGTCCGGTGGGGCAAAAAGAAGCGGCATTACACCTTAGAAAAACTGTTTGATAAAAGCAATATCGCTGGCAGCACGGGCGGGCACGGCTTCCTCGCGCAGAACGGGCAACGGCTGCGGCAGGGTGCGCAGCATGGCAAAGGCACCGGCGTAATCGGTGCAGGAATCTTCCAGGCTGGTGTGCAGCATGGTGCCGTCCGGCGCAAAGTTCTTGCCCTTAAAGTGTACGGCCTTGATTTTGTCCCCAAGCAGCTCGCCCATGGCGTCCCACAGGGGCTGCTGGTTGTCCTTGCCCTCAAAGCTGACCAGGTTGCTCATGTCCAGGATGACCCCCAGCGCGGGGCTTTGCATCATATCCAGGATGTGCCGCGCTGCCTGCGGGTTGTTGGTGCTGTCGCCAACAACGGGCTCAATGGCAACGGTCACGCCAAGGCGCTCGGCTTCCGGCAGAATGGTTTCCAGGCTTTTGCAGAGCATATATTGGGCTCGCTCGCGGGTGGTGCCGGCGGGCTGCTTGTGCATGCCAGTAGTCTCGGTGCCAATGCAGCCCGCGTTCAGCGCCTTGCACACGGCCAGCTGGCTTTTGAAATCCGCTGCGTTGGCGCTGCGCTGCACTTCGTCCGCGATGGCAAGCTCCACATAGGTGCCCAGCACGGCAACAGCGATGTTGTGCTTCTTTTGTGCTTCCAGCGTGTTCTGCACCAGCTGCGGGGTAACGTCCGCATAGCTGGCAACGCCGGGCACGCATTTTTTGTAGGCCAGCTGCACGCAGGCAAACCCGTCTGCGGAAACCTTGCCAAACAGCTCATCGGGCGTGCCCTTGCCGTAATCATGCAGGCGGGCACCAACGGTAAATATGGCCATAACAGCGGAACCTCCTTACTGGATGATCATTTCGGTATAGGCCAGCAGCAGGGGGGCAACGCCCTTGGCGTCGTTTTCCACAACTGGCTCGCTGAAATAGTATTCCAGGCTGCCATCGCGGCGGGTGGCGCCGCCCAAACCGGCTACCAGGCAGATGCCGGACAGTTGCAGCTCGCCCTTATCGTTCACGCCCAGGTATTTGTCACAGGTGCCATAGAATGCCTTTTCGCCGTAAGCGCGGAACCGCTTGGGCAGGTAGCCCAGCCGCACGCCTTTGAGCACGGCGTAAGCGAACAGGGAGCTGCCGGAGGTTTCCAGATAGTTGCCCGGTACGCCGGCTTTATCAATGACCTGCCAGAACATGCCGGTCTCGGCGTCCTGAAACTGGATCATGGCCTCCACTGCTTCCTTGAACATAGCCATAATGGCGCGGTATTCGTAATACATCTGCTCGTCCATGCGCTCCAGAACATCCACCATGGCAACCAGGAACCAGCCCATGGCGCGCAGCCAGAAGTTTGCGCTGCAGCCCGTTACAGGATCGGCCCAGTACATCTGGCGGCTTTCATCATAGCCGTGGTAGTACAGGCCGGTTTTGGGGTCTCGCATGTACTTTTTGATGTTCATGAACTGCTTATAACTGTCCTGGCAGCCCTTCATGCCGTTGTAGCGGGTCTCGTATTCCATGTAGAATGGCTGCGCCATATAGGTGCCGTCCAGCCAAACCTGCCACGGGTAGATGGCTTTGTGCCAGAAATTGCCATCCTTGGTGCGGGGCTGGGTGTCCAGCTGGGCGCGGATGGTGTTGATGGCATCCCGGTAGCGCTGCTCGCCGGTCAAATCAACCAAGGAAAACAGGTTTTTGCCCTGGTTGATGTTGTCCAGGTTATGCTCGTTGGCGTCAAAGGTGTAGATCTCACCGCCATCCTTGACAAAGTAGTCTACAAAATCGCGGGAGAACTTCAGGAACTTTTCATCCCCGGTGGTCTTGTACAGGCTCAGGCAGGCGGTGATCATGCAGCCGTCCACATAGTTCCATTTATTGGGCTTGCCGCTGCGCACCTTTTCAATGTTCCACAGTGGGGCTTCGGCAGAGCTGCCGGCAATCAGATAATCCACATAATTGCCCAGGGTGGTCAAAATCTCTTCATGGGTCATAGCTTAATCCTCCTTAAAGCTGCCAACGTTGATAAAGTTCAGGCGTTCGCCTGCATAGCCTTCCAGTTTGACATTGTGGAAGTGAATTTCCTTCACGTTTTCGGCCCAGATCGCCAGCTTGCTGCATTCGGCGGCACCGCACATCATGGCGGCGTGGCCAGCCCCGGCGTTTTCGGCAAAGGAGATGCTGACATTGTTCATCTCCACTTTTTCAACCGGCTGCTCCGGCAGACCGCTGAACCAGCAGCCTGCATACTCGGCGTCGGTGGCGGTGATATTTTCCATCGTCAGGCTGCCCAGGCGGGGGGTAGCATCGTCCAGCGGCAGGGGTTCATGGCTCTGTACATAGTCGCTCTTGCCGTCCGGGTCACAGAAGTAGAACATGTTGATGACGAATGGGGTCAGCACATGGCGCATTTCCACGTTGCGGAACACCAGCCCGTCGATCACGGCGTTCTTGCCGCGACCGCGGCGGGTCTTGATGCGCAGGCCGCGGTCGGTGTGGTCCATCAGGCACTGGGTCATCACCACATTTTTCACGCCGCCGCTCATCTCGCTGCCAATAACCAGGCCGCCATGGCCGCGGTTCAGGTTGCAGTTGCGGATGGTCACATTCTCGCAGGGGGTATGCATCACAGTGCCAAGGAAGAGTTTGCCGGACTTGAGGGCGATGCAGTCATCGCCAACATGGATGTAATCACCGATGATGTTCACATTCTTGCAGCTTTCGGGGTCAATGCCGTCGGTGTTGGGGCTGTCGGCACGGTTGCGAATCTGCAGCTGCAGGATGTTCACCCCGTCCGAGTAGGTGGGGTGGATGGTCCAGGAGAAGCTGTTGCACACCTCCACACCGTGTAGGGTCACATTCTTGGCTTTGCTGGTAAAGAAGAGCCGCGGCCGCCAGGCGATAAGTTTCACCTTGATGTGCTGGTACCAGTCGCCGTTGTCGGCGTTGGCGTTGATGCAGCCTTCGCCGGTGATGGTCACATTTTCGGCATTGATGACATTGATCAAACCGGCAAAGCAGTCCAGCGGGTTTCCCTCCCAGCCGCCGAGATAGGCTTCGTGCTGTTCATCGGCGCAGGGCAGCACACCAGGCAGGATGGGATATTCGCGGCGGTCGGTGCCGCCCAGCAGGGTGCAACCTTTTTCCAGGTACAGGGTGGTGTTGCTGCACAAAAACAGGCTCTGGGTGCGGTAAGTACCGGCGGGCACATACACCGTGCCGCCCGGCGGGCAGGTGGAAAGCGCAGCCTGCAAAAAGGCGGTGTTGTCGGTCACGCCGTCATTCACCAGGCCATAGCGGGAAGCATCTACAAAAAAGCTTTCCGCCGCGGTGGCAAAGTCCAGTGTACCGGTATCGCCATCAGTGGCAAGCACTTCCAGGTGATAGGTTTTGCCGGGTTCCAGGCTGAACACGCTGAACACGTTGGTGCAGCAGGCTTCCAGCACAGTCTGGCCGTTCAGCTGAACCCGGAACGGGGCAGGGGCGGTATAGCAGGTGTTGTTTTGCAGCTCAAAACAGGCGCTGCGGGTACAGGCACGAACGAGAGCGAGTTTCATACGATGATTTCCTCCATAAAAAATGAAAAAAGTTTTGAAATTCAACAAGAAATGTATTAAGATGAAATAAATCAACAAAATTGAAGCGCGTTCTGCCCTAAAACTGGCAAAAATGCTTGGGCGGGGCGTGGCGGGAGGTTTGAACAGGATGGTCAAGGAATATACCTATTCCCCCCATGTGGACTTTTATATTGATATGATCGACCGCGAGCATAGCTACGATATGGGAAGTTTCCACACACACCACAAATATGAACTGTATTATGAAGTGGAAGGCGCGCGGCGCTATTTTATTGAGGATTCCGCCTATATCGTCAATGCAGGCAATGTGATCCTGATTGGGGAAAACCAGATCCACAAGACTGGTTCGGTAGGGGATGGCCCCACCAGCCGCATTGTGTGCAATTTCAGCCGCGAGTATCTGCAGGAGATCAGCGGGGCTTTCCCGGAGATTGACCTGTTCGGCTTTATGAGCGAGGAGAACAACCACCTGCTGAGCAGCATCACGGTTAAGCAGCAGAACTATATCTACTCCATCCTGCAGCAGCTGATCCAGATGCAGGACGAAAACAGCCCCGAAAGCGCTGTGACCCGCAAAATGCTGCTGGCCACGCTGCTGTTGCAGCTGAAAAAGATGTGCGAAAACCAGCATGAGCTGGGGGGCGACAGCGGCCGGGTGACCAACCGCATCGTCAGTCAGATCCAAGGTTATATTGCGGAGCATTACGCCGAGAAGCTGACCCTGACAAGCATTGCCAACCAGTTTTACATCAGCCCGTATTACCTCAGCCGTCTGTTCAAAAAGACCATCAACCTGAGCCTGATCGAATACATCAACGGCGTACGCATCAAAGCGGCGCAGAACATGATCGAAAAGACCAACGAAAGCATTTCCAGCGTGGCGGAAAAGACAGGCTTTATGACAAGCGCGCATTTCCGGCGGGTGTTCAAAGATGCCACAGGGCTTTCGCCCCAGCAGTACCGCCAATATTTCAAGCGGGTAAACAAACCGGAAAAATAAGGCCAAAAATGTTACAGCACAAAACCACAACCCCCGGCGGCTGCCAACAGGCAGCCGCCTTTGTTTTGCCCCTAACGGATAAGCAGGGCAGGGGAGAGCGATGCAAAGGGATCAGCAGAAAAGGCACCATCATGTGCCGGAATACAGCGGAAAGCCGAAAGCTTTTTTATTCCGGCTGCATCCTGAATATTAGGAACGGCCAAAAGCGAGAAAAGCCAGTGGCCGGAGTTTTCAAAATAAAAGCTGCCCGGTACCCCTTTTGCAGCGGTACGGGGCAGCCTGTGTAGTGGTTTGGGCGCAAAAAGATCAAAAGTTTTGGAAAAAACTTGAAGCTTAGCCCTTTACACTGCCAGCGGCAATGCCGTCAATAAAGGAATCCTGAGCGGCAAAGAAAACTAGCAGCTGCGGGATAATGGAAATCAGGGACAAGGCAAGGATGCGGTTCCACTGAATGCCTTCACTGGTACTGTCCATAGACAGCTTAACAAAGATTGCCATGGGGTATTTGCGCGGGGTAGTAACGTAAAGCAGGGGACCCATAAAGTCGTTGCAGCTCCACATGAACTGGAACAGCGCACAGGCGACCAGAGAGGGGCTGAGCATGGGGCAGATGATCTTGTACAGGATCTTGACCGGGCCGCAGCCGTCAATGGCGGCGGCTTCGTCCAAGTCGTGCGGGATGCTGCGCATGAACTGCACCAGCTGGTAGACGAAGTAGGTCTCGGTAGCAAACAGGGACGGCACCCACAGGGCGGGATACAGGGGGTTGTTGATCCAGTTAAACTTGTTGTACATCATGTACTGCGGAACGTTCAGAACAACCTGCGGCAGGAACAGCGTCATGATCATAACGCCGAACAGGAAATCGCGGCCCTTGAACTTGAAACGGCTGAAACCGTAAGCAGCAATGACAGAAGAAATAACAGTGAACACAACCTTGGGGATAACGTAGCTGTAGGTGTTCAGGAATGCACGCCAGATGGTGATATCGCCGCCGTAAGTTTTGGTCACAGCGTTATAATAGCCATCCAGGGTGGGATGCGCGGTAAACGGGGAAAGGCTGGTAAAGATCTCGGCGTTGGTCTTAAAGGTGGAGCCCACCATCCACAGCAGCGGATAGACCATGATAAAGCCCATAAAGATCAGAACAAAATACTTGAAGAAGGTTGCCACATTGGCGCGTGCTTTCATACCCATAAATCAATTCCTCCTTCAATCAGTCAGCATAGTAGACCCAATGCTTCTGGCTGCCAAATGCGATGACAGTGAGCAGGGCGATGATGATGAACATGACCCAGGCCATGGCGCAGGCCATACCCATTTCGTTGCTCTTGAACGCATAGTTGTAAACCAGCAGCGAAACCAGCGTGACGGAACCGCGGGGGCCGCCATTATTAAAGATAATGTAGGGACCGTTGAATTCCTGGAACGCCTGAGCAATCTGGGTAACGAGGTTGTAGAAGATAACGGGGGTGATCATCGGCACGGTGATGGAGAAGAACTGGCGGGTCCTGGAAGCACCGTCGATGGTGGCGGCTTCGTACAGGTCGACCGAAACGCCCTTCAATGCGGCAAGGAACAGCACCATGGCGGAGCCGAACTGCCATACACGCAGCACAATGATAACGACCATGGCGTAATCGGGGTCAGCCAGCCAGCTGGGCCCCTGAATGCCGATAAAGGAGAGCAGTATGTTGATGATGCCATCCTCTTTGAACAGGGCCTTCCACAGAACGGCAATGGCAACAGAGCCGCCCAGGATGGAGGGAATGTAGTAGATGGTACGGAACAGGTTGACGCACTTGATCTTGAAGTTCAGGATGTAAGCGATGAACAAAGCAAAAATCAGCTTGAGGGGAACGGTGATGAGGGCATAACGGAAGGTGATGATGAACGAGGTCAGCGTTTTCTTGTTGGTGAAAATGTAGATGTAGTTCATCAGGCCGTACTTGGTAATGCCGTCAAAGAAGTTCATATCCGTAAAGCTGTAGAACAGGGAAGTGGCAAACGGATACAGCTTGAACACCACAAAACCAATGATCCAGGGAATCAGGAACAAAAGGCCAACGTTTTCATCACACCATTTTTTGAAAGGAGTGCGGGTCACTGTCTTGGCAGCAGGTGCGCTCATAAAGGAAACCTCCTTGTTACATAATAAAGGGCTGGCCCCACCGCCATGGGGCCGGGGCCAGCCTTGCTGATGCGTAAGGTTAAGTGTGGAAACGGGGATTAGGCAAGTGCTTCGCAGATGCCATCGTACAGCGTCTGGGCAGCCTCGGCGGAATCATACTGATCGTAGCTGAAGCCTTCAAACACATCGCTGTACACGCCATTGGTCTCGTCCTTCAGGGAAGTGCTCTCGTAGCAGGGGTCGAACGGCTGGTCAACAAAAGCCATAACCTTGGTGTTGGCTTCCAGAATCAGCTCGTTGACAGCACCGGCCTCCTTGGCGTATTCCTGGCCGGCCTTGGAGCAAACCATGCCGCACTGGGTGCCCATGATGGAAGCGCCCTCTTTTTCGTTCAGGATGAAGTTGATCAGGGCAGCAGCCTCAACAGGATGCTCGCAGCTCTGGGTAACAGCCATACCCATGGAAACCTTGGCAAAACCGCCGTTGGCAGCCTCGCCCCACTTGATTTCGTCGCCAACAACGAACTCAGCGTCGTCGGGCAGGTTCTGGCTTGAACTCAGTGCGCTGGAGTCCCAGGTGAAGATGCCGGCGTACTTGCCGGTGATCCAGGCCTGACCATCGGTGATGTTCTTATCGCCGGCGGCGTTCATGGTCTTCAGGTCGGGCATCACGTGGTTATCTTCCAGGCTCTGGATCCATTCCAGACCTTCCTGCAGCTGCTCAACGGTGTAGTTCAGGGTGCTGTCGGTAACCCAGGGCTCGCCGTACTTGCTTTCCAGGTAGAAGGTCATCATGATCATGCGGTCCAGCGTGGTGGCAGCCAGCGGATAGTAGTCATCGCCCAGCTTTTCCTGGAAGGTCTTGGCGGCGTCCAGCAGCTCCTGCTCAGTAGTGGGGTAGTGGTCCAGGCCAGCCTTCTTGAAGGTTGCCATGTTCCAGTAGAAAATACGGCCGGCCATAGCAACGGGAACAGCCTGCAGGGAATCAGCCACAGTGCAGGCATCCAGAGCGTTAGAGGGGAACTGGGTCAGATCCAGCACATCGGAGTAATCGTTCAGGTTGACGAAGCTCTGACCCTTGCCGGAGTACTGGAACAGCCAGTTCCAGTTGACCTGCATCACATCGGCAGCGTTGCCGGCAGCCAGGGCAGTGGACTGAGCTTCCTCCCAGCCGTTCCACGGGCCGTAAGTGCACTCAACGGTGATGTTGGGGTATTTTTCAGTGAATGCCTTGCAGGCAGCCTCGTATGCAGCCTGGCGGGCATCGCCGCCCCACCAGCTGATGGTCAGGGTGATGGGATCGGTGGTGTTGATGGTGTGAGCCTCGGTAGCAGCCTCGGTAGAGGTGGAAGCAGCTTCAGAAGAAGCGACCTCGGAAGAAGCTGCGGTGCTGTTGGCAGCGGAGCCGCCGCAGCCTGCCAGCAGGCCAGCAGCCATAACGCTGGCCATTGCAAGGGCGATTGCCTTTTTCATTGTTTTAGTCCTCCTAAAAAATGTTCATATAACGAGCGGCCTGACAACTGACCGCTTCATTCAACGCTATTATAATAACAAATTGTGAACATCAAAAAAATATCCAAAATAGTGTGTAAATCATGAAAACAAACAAATATTGCTTTAATTGAATGGACAAAAAATCAACCTATGTCAAAACATACGAACTAAGGCAAAACGATTTGTGCATGATGCTGAAATAGCTCAAACCCGTATCTAATAAAGATTGCGGAAAAATCTTGCATAAATTGAGGCAATTTGTGCGTGTTTGTATATGTTGCAAAACGGTTACAACGAAATTATAGGGGAAAACGTGTAAAAATGCCGAATGAATCACAGAAAACAAACGCACAAATTCGGCAACGCAAAAAATGTACGCAAACGCACTTCTTTTGCGCATTCGTGCAAAATTTGCAATGGGAAGAAATACAGTATGCTAAAAATATTCGCGATGGCAAAATGTGTGCGAAAAATGGAATGGAAATTGCTGCACATAAAACATATCTTGTATATGCGGCCTTTTGGTGCTCTGAAAATTGTGCCGCAAAGTGTTGGAAACAAAAATGGCACAAAAGCGGTGCTGCAAGGCTGGGCAGCGGCTTTTGTGCCATATATGTTGTCATTTACTTAAGGCAATACCGCATAATTCTAAGTGCCGATACGGCGAGCGAGGTGCGGCAG
>ERZ834722.3355-NODE-3355-length-10983-cov-8.653551_pt1 | contig 10983 bp, 8 predicted proteins | sample MGYA00519576_ERZ834722 | MGnify/ENA primary metagenome ERZ834722 (study PRJEB31850, sample SAMEA3708759) | human gut metagenome | biome: human gut; feature: human-associated habitat; material: faeces | place: China | collected 2014 ...
GTGCTGGAACCGGTGCTCAGCTATCAGGTGCTGCTGCCGGAGGGCGCGGATGTGCACGCCGCGCTGGGCAAGCTGCACCGGCTGGAAGAGGAAGAGCCCCAGCTCCATGTGGTGTGGAACGAAAGCTTGGGCGAGATCCATGTGCAGCTGATGGGCGAGGTGCAGCTGGAAGTGCTGCGCAGCCTGCTGGCAGAGCGGTTCGGGCTGGAAGTATCCTTTGGCCCGGGCGGCATTTTGTATAAGGAGACCATCACCGAGCCCATGGAGGGCGTAGGCCATTACGAGCCGCTGCGCCACTATGCCGAGGTGCATCTGCTGCTGGAACCGCTGCCCCGGGGCAGCGGGATGCAGTTTGCCGCCGACTGCCGGGAAGAGGTTCTGGACAAAAACTGGCAGCGTCTGGTGTTGACCCATCTGGAAGAAAAGCAGCACCTTGGCGTTTTGACCGGCGCACCGCTGACCGATGTAAAAATCACCCTGCTTGCCGGCAAAGCGCACCTCAAGCACACCGAGGGCGGCGATTTCCGGCAGGCTACCTACCGCGCCGTGCGGCAGGGACTGATGCTGGCCAAAAGCCAGCTGCTAGAGCCGTGGTATGCCTTCCGGCTGGAGGTGCCGGTGGAGAACATCGGCCGCGCCATGAGCGATATCCAGCGCATGGAGGGCAGCTTTGACCCGCCGGAAAGCGGCGCGGAGACTGCCACCCTGACCGGCTTTGCGCCGGTATCCACCATGCGCAGCTACCCCATGGAGGTGGTCAGCTACACCCGGGGCAGGGGACATTTGAGCCTGACACTGGACGGTTACCGCCCCTGTCACAATGCACAGGAGGTCATTGCAGAAACCGGCTACCAGCCGGAGCATGATCTGGACAACCCCGCAGATTCCGTGTTCTGCGCCCATGGTGCGGGCTTTGTGGTGCCGTGGAGCGAGGTGCGCAGCCATATGCACGTTGAAAGCGGCTGGGGCAAGGCAAAGCCCGCCCGCCCGGAGGTGCAGGCTGCGCCCCAGCGCCGCGCCATGGCCTACCGCGCCACGCTGGAGGAGGACGCCGAACTGCTCAAGATCTTTGAGCGCACCTATGGCCCTATCAAGCGGGACCCGCTGGCGGCGTTCCGCCCGGTGCAAAAGACCGAACGCCCGGATTTTGCCGCAGAGCAGTGGGAAATTGCCCCGGAGTATCTGCTGGTGGACGGCTACAACATCATCTTTGCGTGGGACGAGTTGAACGCGTTGGCGAAGGAAAGCTTGGACGCCGCCCGCCGCAAGCTGATGGACATCCTGTGCAACTATCAGGGCTACCAGAAATGCGTGCTCATTCTGGTGTTCGATGCCTACCGCGTGCCCGGCAGCCCCGGCGCCATCGAGCAGTACCACAACATCCATGTGGTCTATACCAAGGAGGCCGAGACCGCCGATATGTTCATCGAGCGGGTCACCCATGAGATCGGCAAGAGCCGCCGCGTCCGTGTGGCGACCTCGGACGGTATGGAGCAGGTCATCATCCTTGGCCACGGCGCACTGCGCGTGTCCGCCCGGATGTTCCACGAGGAAGTGCAGAACGTGGAAAAGCAGATCCGTGCCCTTGTGCAGGGACAGGCGTAAAAGTTATCCCGAAAAAATTCCTCTCTTGTGAAAAAGTCGGTTTGGAAAATCCGCAGATTTTCCAAACCGACAATCTTAAAATAATGATTCCGCTAAAAATGCCCACAGCAACGCAGAGGGCATTTGAAATCGTTCTCTGGAGGTGCGCCCATGGCTGTGGAAATTACCGAAGAATTTGTCTGGCAAAGCATCCCGCGCCGTGCCCGGGACAGCCATAAGGGCACCTTTGGCAGTGTGCTGGCGGTGGCGGGCAGTGCCTTTTACCGGGGCGCTGCGCTGCTGGCAGCCGAGGGTGCACTGCGCACCGGGGCGGGCATCGTTACCCTTGCCAGTGTGGAGCCGGTGGTCAGCGCTGCTGTCACCCGCCTGCCGGAGTGCTGCCTGTGCCCCTGTAAAGAGGGCGCACAGTGTGGCATTGCGCCGGAAAATGTGCCGCTGCTCCGGCGGCAGAAGGCCACCGTGCTGCTGCTGGGCCCCGGCCTTGGCGGCACAGCGCAAAGCGCCGCCCGGGCCACCGAGACCCGCACGCTGGTGCAGCAGCTGCTGCCCGGCTTTGCGGGGGCTGCGGTGTTGGACGCAGATGGTTTGAACGCCGCCGCCCAGCTGCTGACCGAGGGCAAGCCCTTTCCGCACCCGGCAGGGGAGTTGGTAGTTACCCCGCACCCCGGCGAGATGGCGCGGCTGACCGGGCTTCCGGCGGCAGCGCTTGCCGCCGACCGGGAGGGCATCGCCCTGCGCTATGCCAAGGCGTGGAACGCCGTGGTGGTGCTGAAGGGCGCACGCACTGTGGTGGCAAGCCCGGACGGGCGGGTGTGTGTGAACCCCACCGGCAACCCGGGACTTGCCCGGGGCGGCAGCGGGGATGTACTGGCTGGGATGCTTGCGGCGCTGCTGGCCTGCGGTCTGCCCGCCTACCAAGCTGCTGCCTGTGCGGTATACCTGCACGGTGCCGCCGCCGACCGCGCCGCCGCAAAGCGCGGCGAGTACGGGATGCTGCCGCATGATATCCTGCCGGAACTGGGCGCACTGTTTGCGGAAAACCAAAGATAAACGAGAAAAGCGGCAGCTGCACAAAACACCGTGCAGCTGCCGCTTTTTGTTGCTGTAATTTGCGGTTCAGATTACCGGAACTGGTTCAGGTACTCCTCCACCGAGCGGGTCATCTCCTTGGAGAAATCGGAGTTATACTTGCGGTTGCAGAAGGCGGTGCACCACTGGTCAAAGGGGGTGTTGCCAGCCTTGTAGCCAAAGGTATCCCGCAGCTCTGCGCCGTCCATGGTGCGGTAGCCGTTTTCGTGCACGATATGCTCCATGGCGCAGCGCTGGGGCTTTACGCGGTCCTTCTGCTGCTGGGTGGGCCAGCCGAACACCAGCATTACTGCTGGGAACACATAGTCCGGCAGATGCAGCAGACTGCGCTGGGTGTCGCAGTTTTCCATGATGTCTCCGATGTAGCACGAGCCGATGCCAAAGCTTTCGGCGGCGACTACGGCGTTCTGGGCGGCAATGGCGGTATCGGTGACTGCCAGCATCAAATCGCCCACGCCCGGGGTGCGGGGCGTGCAGCCGGCCTCTAAGTAGGCGTCGTACCACTTTTTGCAGTCGGCGCAGAACACCAGCACCAGCGGTGCTTTGGCAATAAAGGGCTGGTGGTCACAGCTTTCGGCCAGCGCTTCTTTCAGTGCCGGGTCGGTGATGTCTAAAATGGTATACAGCTGCTGACAGCCCGCAGAGGGCGCCTGTGCGGCAGCTTCCAAAATGGCCTGCTTCATCTCGGCAGGGATGGGTTTTTCTTCATACACCCGCACCGACTTGCGGTCGAACAGGCTTTGCAGGATAGGATTACGCTCAGTCATGGGAACACCTCCGATGTTGTATTTATTCATAGTCGATGGGCAGGGTGGGCAGACCGTTCAGTTCCAGCCCGGCGGTATGCCCGGCAATGTACTGGTAGTAGCCCTGTGCGGCGATCATCGCGCCGTTGTCGCCGCAGAACTTCAGCTCCGGCAGGTAAACCTTTGCACCCAGCTTCTGGGCACCGTCATTTACCAGCTGGCGCAGACGGCCGTTGGCGGCTACGCCGCCGGCAAGGCACACCTGCTTTGCCCCGGTATCGGCAGCAGCCAGCAGCAGTTTTTCGGCCAGAATGCCCGCAATGCGCTCCTGAAAGCTGGCGGCAAGGTTGGGCACGTTCACTTCCTCGCCCTTCATCTGAGCCTTGTTCACCTCGTTGAGCACGGCGGTCTTTAAGCCGGAAAAGCTCACGTTGTACTTGCCCTCCACATGGGGTACCGGCAGGCGGTAGGCCTTGGGGTCGCCGGTCTTTGCGGCGGCGGCTACGCTGGGGCCGCCGGGGTAGGGCAGACCCAGTGTGCGGGCCACCTTGTCAAAGGCTTCGCCCGCAGCATCGTCTACGGTATGACCCAGAATGTGGTAGTGGGTGTAGTCCTGCACTTCTACGATATGGCTGTGCCCGCCGCTGACGATGAGCGCCAAAAAAGGCGGTTCCAGCTCGGGATGAGCCAAATAATTTGCCGCCACATGGCCACGGATATGGTGAACCGGGATGAGGGGCTTTTCCGCCGAAAGTGCCAAGCCCTTGGCGAAATTGACCCCCACCAACACCGCACCAATGAGTCCCGGCGCAGCAGTAACGGCCACGGCATCCACTTCGCGGGCGGTAAGGCCTGCCTGCTCCAGCGCTTCGGCGGTCACCCCGCAGATGGATTCGATGTGGCGGCGGGAGGCGATCTCCGGGACGACTCCGCCGTAGAGCTTGTGTTCTTCCACCTGCGTATGGATGACCGAGGAACAGATTTTCCGACCATCCTCTATGACCGCGGCGGCGGTCTCATCGCAGCTGGATTCGATACTGAGAATTTTCATACAGGCTCCGGCTTAGTTTTCTTTTTGGTGATGGCGGCGGGTGATGCGGCGCACCAGGCGGCTGATGCGCCAGAACAGGAACAGTCCGGCTAGGAGGATGACACCGGTCTTTTTCAGCTTATCCAAAGAAAGCTGATTGCTGACGAAAATGACCTCGGGGTGGTTGCCTTCGGCGTCCTCACGGGTGACGACCAGGCCGTTTTTACGGCCCCAGTAAAAGTGGATAGGATTCTTTTTCATAGTGATACACTCCTTTTTATTTTTACTCAGTTACAGAGTGACTGTCATCAGTATAGCATCTTCTGTGGGCGAGGTATAGTAGTTTTTGCGGCGGCCCTCGCCGCGGAAGCCGCGGCTGCCGTACAGCGCGATGGCGGCATAGTTGCTCTCACGCACCTCAAGCGTCAAGAACGCAAGGCCGCTGCCCTCGGCGAAGCGGATAAACACGTCGAGAAGCTGCCCCGCCACACCGCCGCGGCGGCAGTCGGGGCGGACGGCCATCTTGGTGATGCAGCCCTCGTCCACGACGGCGAGCAGCCCCGCGTAGCCGACGACGCTGCCGTTTTCTGCATCCAGCGCGACTAAGAAGGCTGAGCACGCGTTTTCAAGCTCCTCTGCGAGCATGTTGCGCGACCAGGGGTTCGAGAAGCATGTGCGCTCAAGCTCGGCAACGTCATTCAAATATTCGTTCGTCATCGGCACGATGCGGACTTTTTTCTTTAACTGTTCCATTGGTTTCCTCCGGTCATTTGGCTTCCAGCCAGTTTTTGCCCCAGTGGGCCTCGGCGGTCAGGGGAACGGAGAGGTGCACTGCGCCCTCCATCTCCTCGGTGAGGAGCCGTGCGACCGTCTCCTTTTCCTCCTCCGGGCACTCGACGATGAGTTCGTCGTGCACCTGCAAAATGAGCTTTGCCTTTAAGTTTTCCTTGTGCAGCCGCTCGTCGACGCGCACCATTGCGAGCTTGATGACGTCCGCGGCTGTGCCCTGGATGGGCATGTTGCGCGCGACACGCTCGCCGAACGAACGGGTATTGAAGTTGCTCGCCGCCAGCTCGGGCAGCGCGCGGCGGCGGTGCATCAGTGTTTCGACATAGCCGCGCTCCTTCGCCTGCGCGACGACCTCATCCATATAGCGGCGGATGCCGGGGAAGCGCTCAAAGTACGTCTCGATATATTCCTTCGCCTCGTACACCGGCACGCCGATGTCCTGCGCGAGCGAGAAGGCGGAAATGCCGTATACGATGCCGAAATTCACGGCCTTCGCGTGCGAGCGCATCTGCTTGGTGACCTGATCAGTCGGCACGCCGAAGACCTGCGCGGCCGTGACGGTGTGGATGTCCTCGCCGGTCAGAAACGCCTGCTTCATCGCCTCGTCGTCCGCGATGTGCGCGAGCAGCCGCAGCTCGATCTGGCTGTAGTCCGCGTCGACGAGCACGCAGCCGCTTGCCGGGACGAACATCCGGCGGAATTCGCTGCCGAGCTGCGTGCGCGTGGGGATATTCTGCAAATTCGGCTCGGTCGAGCTCAAACGGCCCGTCGCCGTGACGGTCATCTGGAAGCTCGTGTGGATGCGCCCGTCGGGCGCGATGACCTTCAAAAGACCGTCGCAGTAGGTCGAGCGGAATTTTGCGTACTGGCGGTACTGCAAAACCTCTTCGACGATGGGATTCTCCCACCGCAGTTTTTCGAGCACGTCCGCGTTCGTCGACCAGCCGGTCTTCGTCTTTTTGCCGTGCGGGAGCTGCAAGCGTTCAAAGAGCACCTCGCCGAGCTGCTTGGGGGAATTGATGTTGAACGGCCCGCCCGCCTCTTCATAGATGTGCTGCTCGAGCGTCTTGAGCTGCACTTCCATCTCGCTGCCGAAGGCCGCGAGAGCGTTCGCGTCCACGCGCATGCCCGCGTGCTCCATGCGCGCGAGTACGGCGCAGAGGGGCAGCTCAACCTCATAATAGAGCTCGTGCAGCTCGCGCTTCTCAAGTTCGGGGGCAAAGGTCTCATACAGCGCATCGACGGCGCTGGTATAGACGTGGAACGCCGTCTCGGCCTCGGCCGTGTCGCCGAGCATCGAGAAAGCGTCTGGATCTAAGTGCTTCGGCTCGGAAAGCGTCTGGTGGAAGTAGGCGGCGAAGAGCGACGCGATATCGTACTTGCCCGCCGTCGCGTCGAGCAGGTACCCTGCGAGCGCGGTGTCAAAAATGAACCCTTCGATGGGAAGGTCGTTTTCGAGCAGCGTGCGCTGGAGGTCCTTGACGTTGTGGCTGACTTTCTTGATATCATCCGAGAACAGGGCGCGCAGCAGCGCGTTCCAGTCGCCCTCGTAGCGGCTGAAGTAGAACTCGGCAGAGACGGCGGTCGATTCGCCTGCAACGAAGTCGACGATCACGCCGGAAAGGTCCGGCAGCGCCAGCAGCGTCACATGCTCCGCCTTGCGGAAGAGCGAGAGATATTCCTTGGCCTTTTCCACCGTGGTCACGGCCTCGGCGGTCACGGTGAGGTCGACCGGCTCCTCGGCGGCGGGGATGTCGGCGGGCGGCTTGAGACCGTATTTGTCGATGAGCTTGGTAAATTCCAGCTTCATAAAGAGCGGATAGAGCGCGTCTGACGGCGCCTTGCGCAGATTGTCCTGCGGAGAAAATTCGAGTGGTGCGTCCGTCACGATGGTCGCGAGGTGGAAGCTCTGGCGTGCGCTCTCCTCGCCCTCGGTGAGCTTTTTGATGACGTTCGGCTTGGCCTCGATATCGGGGAGCAGCCGGTAAATTTCGTCGATGCTCTGGTATTTCTGGATGAGCGCCATCGCCGTCTTTTCGCCAACGCCCGGCACGCCGGGGATATTGTCGCTCGCGTCGCCCATCAGGGCTTTGAGGTCGACAATGTGGATGGGCGCAAAGCCGTAGACCTCACGAAAGCTCTCGGGCGTCATGTCCTTCGTCGTGGTCTGGCCCATGCGCGTGGAAATGAGCTTGACGGTCGTGTGCTCGGTCACGAGCTGCAAAGAATCCTTGTCTCCCGTGGCGACGACACAGTCCCAGCCTGCGCTTTCGCACTTGCGCGAGATCGTGCCGATCAGATCGTCGGCTTCAAAGCCCGCGAGCTCGTAGCGGGGGATGTTCATCGCGTCGAGCACGTCCTTGAGCACCGGCATCTGCATGGCGAGCTCTTCGGGCATGGCGTGGCGCGTGGCCTTGTAGCCCTCGTACTCGAGGTGGCGGAACGTCGGCTCGCGGCGGTCGAAGGCGACGCACAGCGCCTCGGGCTTTTCCTCGTCGAGTAAGCGGCCGAGCATCGTCAGAAAGCCGAAGATCGCGTGGGTGAAAAACCCGTCGCGCGTGGTGAGCGGACGGACACCGTAATAGGCGCGGTTGATGATGGAGTTGCCGTCTAAAACCATCAGCTTCACGGCATGCACCTCCCAAAATGCAAATTTTTACTAAATATAGTATAGCGCAAAGCAAACAAAAACACAACAGAAACCGGCGGAACTCTCGGCGCGGAGTGAGAAAGTGTGGTAAAAATAAACAGAACACTTGCAATTTCTTGTCGGGATGTTTATAATATTGACTGAAAATCTGTTTTGCTTCCTAATTTTTTGTTAGGAAGCGGGCGGAAAAACAAAAAAGAAAGGGAGAAAATCATGGAAAAGCTATTTAAGCTGAAGGCCAACGGTACTACGGTACGCACCGAGATCCTTGCCGGTCTTACCACGTTTATGACCATGGCCTACATCATCGCGCTCAACCCGAACCTGCTGACCAACTTTGCAGTGGGTACGCCGCTGTGGAACGGTGTGTTCCTTGCCACCTGCATCGCCTCGGCGATCGGCACGATTTGCATGGCGTTTTTCGCCAACAAGCCGTTCGTCATGGCGCCCGGCATGGGACTCAACAGCTTCTTCGCGGTGGTCGTCGCCAACATCGCGGTCATCAACGAGTGCGAGTACGAGTCCGCGTTCCAGGCGGCGCTCGTCATCATCCTTGTCGAGGGTATCGTGTTCCTCATCCTCACGCTCTTAAAGGTGCGTGAGAAGATCGTGGAGGCCATTCCTCTCGGCGTGCGCTACGGCATCGCTCCCGCCATCGGCCTGATGCTGATGAACGTGGGCCTTGGCTCCAACGTCGGTATCTACTCTGAAAACGGCGGCCCGTTCTACATGATGCGTGACTTCTTCGGCGCGCTGACGCCCAGCATCATCAAGGGCAACATGGGCTCGGGCTACGATGCGATGGTCCTGACCGTCGTGACCGCGTTCCTCGGCGTTTTCGTCATGGTCGTCCTCGCCAAGAAGGGCGTGAAGGCGGCAGTGCTGCTCGGCATGCTGTTCTCGTCCGTCATCTACTGGGCGGGCAGCGCCATCTTCCTGCATGTCAATCCGTTTGCGAGCCTCGCGACTGCGAGCTTTGTCCCGCCTTTCGCCGACATGGTCTCCACCACGCTTTTCAAGTTTGACTTTGCGGGCTTTGTGAACATCGGCTGGTTCACCGCCATCACGCTCGTCATCACCTTCTGCATGATCGATATGTTCGATACCATCGGCACGCTCGTCGGTACGGCCTCCCGCGCCGGCATGGTCGATCAGGACGGCAACATGCCCCAGATGAAGGAAGCCCTGCTGTCCGATGCCATCGGTACGGTCGCGGGCGCCTGCACCGGTACCTCCACAGTCACCACGTTCATCGAGTCCGCCTCCGGCGTGGAAGCGGGCGGCCGCACGGGCCTGACCGCGCTCACCGCGGGCATCCTGTTCCTCGCCTGCATGTTCCTCGCCCCCATCGCCGCCGTCATCCCCGGCGCTGCGACCTCCGCCGCGCTGATCTATGTCGGCGTTCTGATGCTCCAGGGCCTCAAGAATGTGGACTTCAGCGACATGGACCAAATGCTGCCGGTGTCCATCATGCTCATCGGTATGCCGATCTCCGGCTCCATCGGCCACGCCATCGGCCTGGGCCTCATCTCCTACACCTTTGTCAAGGTGCTCTCCGGCAAGGCTAAGGACGTCAGCGTTCTGACCTACGTGATCTCCGCGCTGTTCCTTGTCAAGTTCTTCGCCGTCGTGTAAGTGTGTGAAAAAACCTTAAAAAGAGCGTCCCGAACGGGACGCTCTTTTTTTCTGCGCCGCGGTATGATATCATGACGAAGATACATAGGGTAATAGGAGCGCACGGCGAAAAAACCTTGAAAAATCAAGGATTGCAACTGTCGGTTGACAAATTTGACAGTGCGCTTTCTTTCCCGCAACCGCGAAATAGGCTATGATAACGCCATCCAGACGGCGCGGGACCGCGCCTTAGAATTCAGGAGGAAGACGATATGATCTTAGCGGATAAAATCATCACGCTGCGCAAAAAGGCGGGCTGGTCGCAGGAGGAGCTGGCAAGTCAGCTCGGGGTGACGCGCCAGTCAGTATCCAAGTGGGAGGGCGCGCAGTCCGTGCCCGACCTTGACAAGGTGGTGCAGATGAGCCGCATTTTCGGCGTGAGCACCGACTATTTATTGAAGGATGAACTTGAAGAAGAGGAGTTCGTCGAATCCGAGGCGGACGAAACGCCGCTGCGGAGAGTGACGATGGAGCAGGCGGCGCGATACCTTGCGCTGCGCAAGGCCTGCGCGCCGAAGATCGCACTGGCGGTGGCGATGTGCATCGTCTCGCCGGTCGTGATCATTTTTCTCTCCGCCATGGCGGACGCGGGCCTGGGCGGTATTTCGGAGGATCTGGCCGCAGGTCTCGGCGTGAGCGTCATTTTGGTGCTGGTCGCCATTGCGGTGGGGATGTTCCTCTCGTGCGGGGCGAAGACGAAGGAGTTTGAATTCCTTGAAAAAGAGCCGTTTGAGACCGAGTACGGCGTGAGCGGCATGGTGCGCGAGCGGCGCAAGGCCTATGAGCCGACCGCCTCGCGCTGTACGATCCTCGGCGTGGTGCTGTGCATCCTTGCTGTCGTGCCGCTGATGCTCGGGGTCGGTCTCGCGTCGTCCGATGTCGCCGCGCTGCTCGTGCGCGTCGCTCCGGCGGATGTTTACGCCGCGGCGGCGGTGGATGCGCTGCTGCTTCTGGTCGCCTGCGGCGTGGGCGTGCTCGTCTGGAGCGGAACGTACACCGGCGCGATGGACCAGCTGCTCGAGGAGGGCGACTACACGCGCAAAAAGAAGGCGCGCAGCGGCGTAATGAGCACGGTGTCGCTCATCTACTGGCTGAGCGTGACGGCGATCTTCCTGTTCTACACTTTCGGACCCAAGGGGAACGGCCAGCCGCAGTATAGCTGGTTTATCTGGGCCGTTGGCGGCGTACTGTATGCGGCGGTGATGGGTATTGTGTCGCTCGTGCTGCATCACAAAGATAAAATGTAAAGCACACTTGACAAATGGGAGCGGCAGTGATATCCTACAAGTAAAGCAAACTTGACATTTACAAAATGGCTCTTGACAGTTGAAAATAACATGATATGATTTTGATATCACAAAGATATTCGAAACGACTGCAAGAAGAAAAGAGGGGGAACC
>ERZ834722.3361-NODE-3361-length-10954-cov-2.808515_pt1 | contig 10954 bp, 8 predicted proteins | sample MGYA00519576_ERZ834722 | MGnify/ENA primary metagenome ERZ834722 (study PRJEB31850, sample SAMEA3708759) | human gut metagenome | biome: human gut; feature: human-associated habitat; material: faeces | place: China | collected 2014 ...
CATAATATTTGTCTTTCAAATATTCGATAGCATCTTCTTTATTTTGAGCAATACTCTTTAACCTGATAATACCAAACCTGAACAAAATTCTTGCTCTGTTAAAAAATCCTGTAACTTTATCGCCTGGCAAAGTTTCCAATACAGAAGCCAGTTCCAACAACTTTGCGCTGGTATATTTTTTGTTCTTTAATGTTTTAGGAACGATTCTTTCTTTGATTTGATATTCAGCATCGTTAATTTCTTTTTCAACCTCATACTCGCTAATTAATTGCGCTATTTTTGCAACATCTAAACTAAGCTGTAAATATGTTTCTACTCCATCTCTTGTTTGTCGCAAATATCTTGCACTATTTCCGATAACTGATTTTTCATCTATTTTTACAGCGGTCTGTTCCCCTTCAAAAAAAGTTTCTACATTTTTTGCGTTGCCTAAAAACGCATTAAGATAGCCAAACCCCGCCTCCTCAAATTTATCTTTTACATTTCTTGTTGCTTCATTGTTGCCAGAAACGACTGCGACCGAGCCACCCCTAGCAATATAATTTGCAACAATGTTGAGTATTGTTTGAGTTTTACCTGTTCCGGGAGGGCCTTTAATTATAGACAGGTCTTCTTCCAGAGCGGCTTTTACTGCAACCCTTTGCGATAAATTTGTATCGAAAGGGTAAATTATTTCTTTTTCAGTCTTATCCTTCTTTAATTTGCCCGACAAAAATTTACCTAAAACACAGTCCTCTAAAACACTCAGCTTGTCCAGTTGATTAAAGAGAAAATTGCCCCCATCTTCGGTAGGCATCAACACCGAAATCTCCTTCAAATAGTCTATAAAGTCCTTAATACCGCTTTTCTGGGAAATATCGGAAACCAACTTAATAATGCTTCTGCTAACCAATTTAGTATTACCAGAAGTAAAAAACAATTTAGCAAACTCATTAAAAACAATAATCTGGTATACACCTTTCACAGGCACTTTATCGCAATATATAATTTTCCCAATAGTATCCACAATGACGGGTTTATCATAGATTATTAAATCCTTATAACTTTTCCAATAGAAGGTTGCATTTCCGACATACTTTATTCTGCAAGCATTTTTTTGGGCATCAAACCATTGAACCTGCCTGGTAATATCTTCCCACTCGCCTGTCCATTGTTTAATTTGCAGTATTAAAATTTCTCTTTCATTCATCATTGAGTTAAAAACCTTTTAGTCTTTCGCCTCTAATACGCTAAAACCAAATACATGTCGACAAAGTTTGTGTGTTATACTATAACTTCTTTTGCCGTCACTCGCTTTTTAGTTGCCTTAGTTTTCTGTAAAAGGTTGAGCGCGAGTTTATGGAAAGCCTGCTCATTGCCTCTTGCTCTGAAATAATATTGTTCTCAAATTCATAAGCAATCTGTTTTAACAAGCGATAGTCTACTTCTATCGGTCTTCTGCCGACATATCGTCCCGATGCTTTTGCCTTTTCGCGCCCTCGCTCTCGGTTAGTTTTGTTGTTCCTGCTCATGCTCACGAGCATATTCCTGAGCAGATACAACATCGCTTTTCTTTCCTGCTGTTGAAGATATCTGCCTTCGCTTTCAATATAAATATTTACCCCCGTCTGCAATAGTTGATACATATTTCTGACCATACTTGCATTAGTACTTTCAAAGTCGCTCAAACTATCGATCGACAGAATATCGTCCGGAGTAAGCCTGTAATCATTGATGTTTTCAAACCCTCTGATTTTCTGCGGTTGTGCAGGCTTTTTCACAACCAAGAGATTGTCGTCCCCGCACTTCATTTCGCTTCTTAAAAGCCACTCAAATCTGTCGTAATAATCCAACCCGACAGACTCCATCAAATGCCTTACGTCCTCTCTAGCCTCACTCGGCGTGCGCATACTTATAAATGACGGGGTCATGTTTACCCTGAAATATACCTGTCTTCTCAAATCCATATTGATGCCAGGAATTCCCTGAAACAATCCCTTAGGAAGACTGTCTATACATTCCCAATAAGGCTTAATGATATACTGGTAATTCTGATCATCAAATCTTTCAAAAGCCACTTCACCGACGGAATACCTGTTATTATCCCTGTCATAGACCTTTATTAGACCGACATTTCTGAAATATGGACGACCGCTGAGCGGACGATTATATTCATTGTAGTACATACATCACCTGTCTTTTAATTTTTCGAATGCCGCCTTTAATATCTTTTCATATCGACGGCGATACATTGTCTTATAAAATTCTCTTCTTATATCGCTAATATCTTCTATTGAGTCAATCAACTTATCTATTTTGTCAAAATCAATTTTAGGCACAATTCTTTTCAATGCGTTATTGCACTCTTCGAACTGTAAACTGCTTATTACTTCGTAATATGAACTCTTTCTGCCGTCAAGCTTTATATGTGAAGTCGGGAATTGATAAATCCTCTTATCCAACTCCTCCTGACAATTTAACACTTCCGATATTCTCTCATCTGTATTGAGTCTAGGATACATACTTGAACCGTTATCGTAAACGGGAGCCATTGAATACTTATTATCTTTTTTTATAAAACCCCAGTTGCCGCCGTGCCTGTCGAAGTTGCCGTTCAAGGCATCGACTATAAAAATATCCCAGAACCTTTGCACCGTTTCCTGAACATTAGTAAGCTTTCTGTTTTCTTCAAGCATCTTCTGTATATCGCCATAGGAGTATTGAAACAACTCCTTATCTTCTTCCAAAGAACTTTCACCCACATCGTTGAAATGCACAAGCACTTCACCAACTTCACAGAAATTCCTTAGCAAAACAATATTTTCGCCCTTGTAGACGCCGAGTTCTGTATCCTGAACGGGAATGCCAAAAAGTTCAAATATATGACTTCCCAGATATTCTGAGACATGGTTGTAGATCAACCCGATTTCAGAGCTCTTCTGATACTTAATTATATATCTGTTTCCGTTTATGGTTATCTGCCCCTTTCGCTCGGCACCAGAATAAAAGACATCTTCATCTATTTTATATTTAGAAAAATCCTTCATGCATGTCTCCTTTTGCACTATTTTAACAAAAAATTGCGTTAGTGTCAATAAGTCTATTATATAATTTTGATACTTTTTTGAAAGCACTTTGTCGAAAAAAAGAGACTGTAACCGAAGCGGAAACAGTCTCTTTGTGTTATTAAGTTATATAAACCACCATTGTTATGGGGGTAAAACGTGTCCTGAAGAATTTTACTCCGAGGCGTTTGTAATATTCCCTTGCGATTGAGACGTCAATCGTTATTGTAAAAGTGGTTTTTCAGGCGAAAAGCCATTAGCCCCTCGGGTGTTTAATATTCGCCTGTGCTCGTTATCTTTTGCCCTGTGCGACCGATTGCAGGTCTGGCAGTACGCTGTTATCGCAAGACTATATCCCATATATTTTTCCGCCGTAGCGGTTGTATTCAATTTTAATTTTTTTAAGTTTTTCCCCTATCATTCTTTGGTTATATAAACACCCTTACCGTTAAATCTTGCCATTGATTCGGTCTTAGCATACCGTCTTTTTCCTTTCGGTAAGACCGTGCCCCTTTATAATCAATCGTAAACTCCCATACCAACTTTTTCATATCGTTAGGCTTGTCAATTAAATCGAAGTTCATATACCAATTAAAGCACGTTTCCGTCACAGGAACAATGGTATGAACGAACTGATTAATCACTTCCCTATCAATATAATGTTCGGTAAAATCCATCTTTGATAATAGGAAATCTTCCACCTTTTTAGCAGGCTCTTCTTCCCCGTCCTCGTTTGGAACCATTCCTGCTTCAAGAAGACGCCTTTTGCCCAAAAGTTCGATTTTCTCTTGCTCGATTTCCTTTTTGAGTTCCAAATAAGAGTCTTTGGGGATTTCGTCTTCCAAGCGCATACGAGTTAAGCGTTTTAGCTTTTCGTCTAACTTTGCTATCTCTTTATCAACCGTTGCCTTGATTTCCGCTGCTTTTTGATATTCTTCAAACACGCCGATTTGATATAAGGACGACACGTTGTTAAGAATATCTTTCTTGCTACCCCATAACCCTGCAAAAATATGCCTTGCCATCATCTCTAACTTCCAATCGCATATTTCTCTCAGATTACAAGTTTTTGAATCGTCAATCCCTGCTTCACGCCTGATATCCTTAGAACCGTTGTTAAGTTGATTATAGCATTTGTACCCGTAAATAACTTCGCCGTTTTTATTCTTGCGCCACTTGTTTTTGCGCATTTTATAACCGCATCTGCACTTTAACTTCTTCGTCCAAACGTCGCCACTTTCGTGAATACCCGTTTTGTGAAGAACTTCCCCGTTTTCCGTGCAGAATTTGCTATATCTTGTACGTTGCTCTCTTATCTGCTTGCATCTATCCCATTGTTCTTCGGATATAATCGGCTCAAAATCGCCTTTTACGTAAAGATAGGTATCTTCATCACGGTTTATTATAATCTTCTGGTCTAAGAAATTGTTTCTTCGTGATTTTAAGTACGCAGGATAGCCTTTGTAGGTTGAGTTATGTAGTATTCGAGATATTTTTGAATTTTCCCATCTGACTAACCCCGAACTATCCTTTCTTTTACGGCGTATCATTTCGTCGCGAATTTGAGAGATTCCTTTACCGGCAGAATACATATCGTAAATCATACGCACCGTTTCGGCTTGTTCTTCGTTAATTACGTAAGTGCCTTTCGCCTTGTCTCTATCGTAACCAAGAATATTACCGCTTCCGTACAAAACGCCCTTGTCTCTACTGATTTTCTGCCCCGCGCGAACACGTTCGGAAATTTTTCTGCTTTCTTCTTGCGCAAGCGTCGCCATAATCGTAAGCCTTAGTTCGCCGTCTCCGTCCATCGTCCAGATGTTATCTTCCACAAAATAGACTTCAATGCCGTACTCTTTTAACTCTCTCGTAACCACGAGCGTATCAACCGTATTTCTGGCAAAACGGCACACTTCTCTCGTTACGATTAAATCGAACTTTTTCTGCTTTGCATCTTGCAACATTTTTAAAAATGCAGGTCGCTTTTTCGCTTGCGTTCCCGTAATCCCCTCGTCGATATATTTCTTAATAACATACCAATTAGGATTTCTATTCGCCACGTCGTCGTACCATTGCATTTGATTTTCCAAAGCAGACAGTTGCGCTTCATGCTCGGTACTTACTCGTCCGTAGAAAACCACTTTTCTTTGCCTTGCCCTGTTAAAATTAACGTTAGTGGGCATTACCATTCCGTTTTCAATCAAGTTAAATCGCCTCCTTTGAATAATTTATTTTGCTTTACTACACTTTCCCCAAACTGCGTACGCTTCTTTTCGATTTTAGCGTATTCTCGCTCGTCAATCATTTCGTTATCACGCATAATTTCCAGCATCTTAAACGCAATAATTTTATTGAACACCTCCATATTTATTTTTGACTTGTCGATTTTCTCTACGCTTTGAGCTGTGTAGCCACCTTGATTTTCCACTTCGCTATTTAATTTTTCATCCTTTTTTAATTCCTTATAATTCAATTCTCCTTAATTTTTATTTTATAGGGGATTATCCGCACTTTTAACGGAAAGATAAATACGGATGCCCTATTCAATCATTTTTCTCCTTATTAATTCCCGACGTTACGGGTGTATTAAGTATAGCTTTTGTTTTAGCTATATTCCGCTGTTGTCGGTAAACTTCAAAAGTTCATAAGCCTTTTTAATGAAGTCCACCTTAGTCATTTTGCGTTCCTTTAAAAACGCATTGATTTCGTCAAGCAGCTCTCTCGGTATCATCGTCTGAAAATTACCGCTCGCCGCCTGACGCTTTTCTTTGTTCCTCTCCTCGTACTTTCTGTTGGCTATCCTCTGCGGAGTATCTTCCTTTCTTGTAACCATAACTGCCTCCTTAATCGACGTAGACGATTTCGTTTAAGATTTCTTCTTCGATAAGACGGTGTATTTCTTCCCTACGGCGAACGTCTTCCAGATAATTCCCCGTCTGTTTATACCGCTCGTCTTTGGACAGCTTTTCATACATAACGTCATATAGATCATTCGCCGCTCTATCTACGCCGTGCAGGTATTCAGGCATATGCCCTACCAAACTCAACAATTTACCAAAGTTATGTTCTTCAATATAGTGCTTGGCAAGCGTTCCGTATTTTCCGTAAACGTGATGCACGGGCTTTACAAGCTTTTGATACTCCATAACTTCCTCAACGGTAAGACCTTCCGCTTCAGACTTTCTTTCCAATTCTTCTAACGTCATAACAAACCTCCAAAAAATATTTATCGTATATATACTATACCATATTTTTACCTGTCTGTCAATGGGTTTTATAGAGTTGGCAAGAATGGCTCCTCGCTATGTCAGCAGTAAAAGCACCGAAACTACCGCCTGTGCAAGCAGAAGCACGGGCGTTGCCCAGAAAAAGAATTTCCTGAATCCACTTTCGAATGCGATTTCATCCTTTGCCTTTTCGATTTCCTTTTCCGCTTCTCTTACCTTTTGGGTAAGAGATTGCGCCTGCTGATTCATTTTGAATACGGCGTCGTCTGCGGCTTGGTTGACGCGCTCATTCAGCGTCTTAGTAGCCGAATCAGTCGCCTTTTCCGTAGCTGTATTTACTTGGCGCTCTATCCCCGTTACCGTTGTCGTTATCTTGTCCAACGTTTGATTCAGGTTTTTCGATAACTTCTCGTTGCTCTCTTTCACGTCTTTCGTGAATTTCTTTAAGTCGTCGTTCAGATTCCTCTCGAGCAGCTCGTTCTGCCATTCTACGTTCTTCACTTGCCGCGTCAGTTCCGCTATTCGCACATTTTGCGTCAAAATCAAGTCGTTGCATTTCTCGTTTGATACCGACAAGGCTTGCATTAACAATCCTTCCCGCGCTTGCGCCGTTACTTGTTTTACTTCCTCGCACAACTCCTGCGCCGGCAGGTTGTCCGATAAATCCACTTCTTCGTCCGTTATAGGGTCCGGACTTCTCCCCGTTATTCTGTTTTCCAATTTTTCTTAATACCTCGCTTTTCGTATAATTTGTTCCGAGCTTTTCCCCTCGGATGGGCTTTTGTTTTTCGGGATGCAGGTAGGAATAATCCTTACCGTCTCTCGTGATTTTTACGCCGTAACACTTTTCAAGATATTCCTTGAACTGTTCGGGCGTGATTGAGTTTTTTGCTGCTTCCGCAATTACTTCTCTCAATTCCTCTTTCCAACTCGTGCCGCCGTTCAACATTATCTTGCGTTCGGTTGCCGTTCGGCTGTTCTTGCTCCTTTTTCGGAAATCCGTTTGCGTAAAGCCGTATTTCTTTCCTACCCTATTCGCCTCGTCTTTCATCTTCACGTAGGCTTGTTTGTTGAACTGCAATTTCTTCCCCGTTATCGGGTCCACCGCGTTTACGATAATATGGCTATGTACCGTTTGCGTGTCCGTGTGGGTAGCGATTACGCACTCGTAGCTACAAAATAATTTTGCCGTTAGCTCTTCCGCATAAGCGTGTGCCTTTTCAGGCGAAACGTTATCTTGGCGCGCGCACGATAATTTACAATGATAATATTTACGCTCGTCAAACTTATCCCCTTTACCAAACCTGCTTGCCGTTTCGTCAAACTGCTTTGCGTAGTCCTCGTCTTCAAAAAGATTTCTAACCGACACTATCTTTGCTTTCTTTTCGTCGGTGATATACGCGATACCGTTTTTCGGTTTTGCCTTGCTTGCACTGCATTTCAAAAGCGGCATTATCCACCTCCGATTGCAATGGATATTCTGCGGTATAACTTCTTTAATTCGGTAATACAACTTCGTATTTCTTCTTCCGTAGCCAAACCGTAATAACCGTTTCTTACCGCTTGGTTGAGATTATTACCTTGACGCTTTAACTCGGCTAACAACTCGCTTGCGTGTTCTACCACAACAATCGGTTTGCCCGTGATTGCCCGTATAATAAATTCCGTCATTGTTAGTCCGCTTGCCGCTATCGCCTTGTTTATTAAGTTTTTCTCTTTTTCGTTCGCCCTGAATATGTAGGCGAATGGTCTTGTTCTGTTGCCTATAATTCTCCCTCCTTATTTTTATTCGTTCGTTGTTAAATGGGGTCTTAGGGGTTGCCCCTAACGAGGCGCCGATTTTTCGGCGGTATTTGGCAATCCAAATACGTTCCTCGCTATGTCGTCACGGCAAACTTACGCTCTATGCCGTAAGCTTACGCATACGGCAACTTTGCGCCGTTGCCGCTCCTCTTCCCACAAAAATACTTCGTCTTTTTGCGGGAGCCCTGTTTTTACTTTCCCTCTAATATTCAGTTGTCTTTTGTCTGCGTTTTAAGGCTGTAGGCTTCGCCTTGTTTTCTCCTTTCATCACCTCCGCCAAATTATTTTTGAGCCGTCCAGTTCGGACAAGCTCGGATTTTTTGCCCTGTTCGGGCATAGAAAAAGCCCGACCGTTGTTCACAGTCGAGCTATGTTTTCACGCTCTGTACGAGCGAGTCCTATTACGCCGATTACTCATATTTACGTTTTTACAAGCATTTCCCTTTCGTAGAAAGGGAAAACGTTAATTTGAAAACGTTTTTAGCCTCTCCTTCAAAATATATTTTTTCACTTTTTACCATATTCTTGCGAATTTCTTGCCGTATACAACGAAGTCTCCGTCCTCTTTTTCTGCCACGCGACCTATAGGAAGCGCTGTACAACGAGAAAAATTTTTGAACTGCGGAGTGTTTACAATCGGAGCATAAATTCGCCAGTCAGAAGGGCTATTCTTTTCATAATGGCGCAATACCAATATTAGCACGTTTTCATTCGTTAGCCACTTTGAAACCAACCTGTCCCTTTCAACTTTTGCTTCCGCTATCTTATCGTAAACGAGCTCTTTTTCTTGTTCGTCCGCTATACGAAGCTCCATATACAAACGGCTAATCTTTGCCTTACACTCATCGCAAATCTCGATGATTTTATCTCTATGCCTATAATCAGTAGCATTATCCGAAGCCGTTTTGTCAATTATCGTCCAAGAAATGGGGGTATAATTTACCCTTTTCTTTTTACCTTTTTGAAAGTTGAATTTTTTAACAGCCTGATAGATATAATCCATCGCCGTATCGTAAAACTCGTACTCGTTTTCCTTATCCCTCTCGTCTATCTCCTTAAAGAACATAGGCGCAGGACGATTATACTTTTTACGCAGCGCGGAAAGTTCTTTTCCAACGTTCACGTTGTCGTAGGAGCGCTTTGCTTTATCTATTTCCAACCCAGACAAAACGGCAAGTTTACAAACGTCGTTATAAATCTCCAAGATTTTTTCCTTAGGCGCGCCGTGATGTATTTCGTTCCATATGATACTGTTTAACTTTTGAGAAAGGTTTACGATTTCGCCGATCTTATTCTCGCTTGTATCATGGTCAAGCTCGGCAAGCGTTTGATCTGTCTTGCCAGCCGTTTCAATTTCGCATACGGGAACCTTGAAAAAGTCCTTGTACTTCTCGGCAGTTTCTACAAGCAGTTTATCGTCTGTTACGAGCATTGTGTCCGAATCGTAATCGCAACCGTTCAGGCGCTGTTGAACGTTCTCTCCGATAGCGTTCACGCAGACGATATTATTTCCTAAATCAAAATAGTTCCATATCCCGCCGTCAAGGTTATTTTCCACACAGTAAAGATTGCCCATTGTGATATGCGGTGAGCGTGCGCAAAGAAGTTTTGCGCCGTTTACAAAGCGTTTAGAATATATTTGCCCTTTCTTTAATTCACTTGTTACCTCTTCCCCCGCTATGTATTTTAACAGTTCCGGACCGTTACCGAAAAGTGTTGCGTTCGTACCGTTTAGAAGAATATGTCCACGACGCAAATTACCTTTTAACCCACTTACTACGTCATCACGAAAATTAGCGTATAGAGCTGTACTGTCAAAAGTCGTGTAACTCATTAGCATGCGAAAAATAACTTCAGCGCGCTCGGCAAGTCCATCTGGAACCTTCTTTTCTTCTCCGTCCTTTTCTCTTGCATAAGCATCGGTAAAGTGGTAACGCATAAATTCCACGTCGTTACGGATAAGGGAGATATAATCAAAGCTCGGCTTTAATAGTTCTTCAGCTTGCGCTTTATCAAGCCCCAACGTATTGAGAAGTTGATAACTGCTTTGCACCATATCGCCGTGAAAAAATCTTGTGCCTTTATCCCATTTTACCACGCCGAAAATACTGCTTGTACTATCTGCCCATTTGCGGATATTTCTTTCGGACAGCTTACCTGCGAATTTGAGATACTTCAGGCTGTTGGGCGTTGTTACCATTACGATTTGATTTATATCCGTCGCAAGCGTTACAAAACCACGGTTCTTCAAATCGTCAAGAGTAATACTCTTATCCTTTATCCACTTTTGCAGTTTAGTACGGAAAGCGCAAGACTTGAAGAACTTGTTGCGCAGGAGCAGCATATGCTTGTCCGCATAGCCGTTTATAAACACGCTCTCGTCTAACAGGCTTTCGCCGTCCCATATATCGTTGGTGATTTGCGTTTGCTTTTGCTCGGCAGTTAGATTGCCGTCTTTAAGTTCTACGGATATAACTTCTTCCGTGAACGTGCTTTTATAGTCGGGGACAAACAAAATCCCATCAAGCGGAATATCCACCGTTCCTTTAATACTACTGAGTGATAATGCTTTATATGATTCCCACGAGGCAAGGTCAGTTTGCGCTTTTAATCCACAACTGCTCCATTTTGACATTGCTTTATACAGGCGTTCGTCTATGAAAAGACATTTCCCTTCCCTTGAACTGCCTGCACTGCGCTTGTATCTGACGTAGTGAACGCCGTCCACATAAAAACCGTTTTCGTAGAAATGCTTCCGCAACTCTTTGATTTTTACAGGCTTGCCCTCTTCGAGCTTGTATGTATAATTGAATTTAACGTTGATAACGGCAAGGGTATATTCGTTTTCGCTCTTATCTTGAAAAGAAAACTTTTTACGGC
>ERZ834722.3363-NODE-3363-length-10949-cov-2.642556_pt1 | contig 10949 bp, 6 predicted proteins | sample MGYA00519576_ERZ834722 | MGnify/ENA primary metagenome ERZ834722 (study PRJEB31850, sample SAMEA3708759) | human gut metagenome | biome: human gut; feature: human-associated habitat; material: faeces | place: China | collected 2014 ...
TTGCTTTTACATCTGCTTTCGTATAAAGCTTGGTTTCCACATCATCATCCTCACGACCCGGTGTCTTAAAATCAAACTTTTTAATCATGAATTTGAAGATAAAATAATACAGGAAGAAATAAAGAATGCCGACCGGAATCACCCTCATCCAGCTTGTCTTTTCATTTCCCTGCAGAATACCGAACAGGAAGAAGTCAAGAAGTCCGCCGGAAAAGGTAAGACCTACAGCGATATTCAGGATGTGTGCGATCATATAAGCTGTTCCCGCAAGAATAACCTGCACGACAAACAACGCCGGTGCAACAAACAGGAACGAGAATTCCAGCGGTTCTGTGATACCGGTTGCCATACACGCAAGTGCTGCGGAAAGAAGCAGACCGCCTGCTGCTTTTTTCTTCTCTGGTTTCGCACAATGGTACATGGCAAGTGCCGCTCCCGGAAGTCCGAAAATCATAAAAATAAATTCTCCGGAGAAATATCTCGTTGCATCTGCACTGAAATGTGCGATATTCGCAGAATCCGCAAGCTGTGCGAAGAAAATATTCTGTCCGCCCTGCACCATCTGTCCTGCCACTTCCATGGTACCTCCGACTGCCGTCTGCCAGAACGGCATATAAAATACGTGATGCAGACCAAATGGAATCAGTGCCCGTTTAATCAGACCGAAAATCAGCGTTCCGACATAACCGGAGCCGGTTACCAGGCCACCCAGCGCATAAATGCCGTTCTGTACAACCGGCCATACAAAATACATTAAAATTCCCACAAACATATAGACGATCGTAGAAATAATCGGTACAAAACGAGTACCGCCAAAGAAAGAAAGTGCATTCGGAAGCTGGATCCGGTAAAATCGATTATGAAGTGCTGCGACTCCAAGACCGACAATAATACCGCCAAACACACCCATCTGCAGCGACTGAATACCGCAGACAGAAGTGATGGTTCCTTCCAGAACGGATTCTGCAATTTCTCCGTTTTCCAGAATCTGACCCGTAATAGTCAGCATTGCGTTAATCGCTGTATTCATAACGAAATATGCAATAACGGCTGACAGGGCAGAAACCTCTTTTTCCTTCTTTGCCATACCAATTGCAACACCTACCGCAAAAATCAGAGGCAGGTTATCAAACACCGCACTTCCTACTTTGTTCATGATCACCAACAGCGCATGAAGAATTGTGCCGTTGCCGAGCAAGCTTGTCAGCCCATACGTTTCAATCGTGGTTGCATTGGTAAATGAGCTTCCGATTCCCAGTAAAAGTCCGGCTACCGGAAGAATTGCGATCGGGAGCATAAAGCTTCTTCCCACTCGCTGCAGAACACTAAAAATTTTGTCCTTCATTTTTTTACTCCTTGTGTAGTTTATACTTTTTACAAGAAGAGTTTCTGCGGTTTTGCATCTTTTTAGCCGGTCTGTACTCTTTTTCTGAAACAGAGTACAAAAAAGAGACACTAACCCACATAAACAATTCCTGTTATGTATAGTTAATGCCTCCAAAAATCGAGTTACACACTACAACTGTAGTTGAATATAGCACAGATAAATCTCTTTTGTCAAGTCAGTTCTTATGATTTCAGCTTTTTTCTTTTTATCCATTTTTCACATTCTTATGCATCTATTTTGTGCACAATAGCTAATCAACATCTTTTTTTTGAAATGTCATAAATTCAAGATCTTCCTGTTTCCATAGTTGTGCAGGCACATGCAATACTTCTTTTTGAGCAAACAACGGTATACTTGTTCCTTCCTTCTGGAAAACCCGAAGAGATGTACCACCATCAGCAAAAGCTTTGTTTTCTATATGAACAAATGTCATTCCCTCATATACTTCTTTACTTTCAATATCCTGCCACCGGCCTTCCGGAAGATACAGTTCATATTCATCTCTGTCAAATCCGGGTGAAATAAGCAATGCATCACCAAGCATATAAGACAGATTCTGTGTCTTTGCGATTGGATCTTTCGGATATTCCATCACAAGCGGACGAATCATTGGAATACCAGACTGATGACTCTGGCAGGCGGTGTGATAAAGATATGGCACAAGTCGATGTCTGAAGTTAATCCATTTTTTTACTTCTTTTAATGCCATATCTCCATACTGCCATGGTTCCCGCGGTGTTTTACCGTGCGCTCTGGATAATGGCATCCACAATCCCATCTGCACAGAGGAAAGGTAATCTTCTATATTCGGACGTTCCTCATTTCCGATATAACCTGTGTTATAAAATCCGCCAAGATCATAACCCCAGAAAGATACACCAGACATAGCCATCCCAAGTCCGGCCTGAAGGATTGCACTGTGACTTGCTTTATCACTGGAAGAATCTCCTGCCCATGCTGCCGGGATCGTATGAGAACCCACATACCCACTGCGTCCCCAAAGCATTGGCAATTCCCCACGTTCGTCGCAAATTTCTTTCATCCATGTGTAAATATTTTTTGCATACAGATACGTCAGAAGATTATGTCCTTCTCGCCCGCTCATGCCATTGTAAAATACAACATCTTCAGGTACTGCTTCAGAGAAATCTGTTTTTATCACTGATACACCCATTCTGACGATTTTTTTCACACGTTCCTCATACCATGCCAGAAATTCCGGATTTGTGAAATCAAAGCAAGCACACAAAAGCTCTGAATCTGCAGTCGCTTTAAACATTGCAGGATGCCCTTCTTTATTTTTTATAAAAAATCCACGTTCTGCCAGTTCCTTAAATGCCGGCGAATCTTCCTGCAAGTACGGATAATTCCAAAGACTTAAATGTATGTTCTTTTTATTTAATTCTTTAATCATTTCTTCCGGTTCAGGGAAACGTTCTGTATCCCATTCCCATACACCAGACATATCCTGCCTCTGCCAGCCATCGATATGAATTACATCGATACCTATTCCAAATTTTTCAGCATCAGCAACAACATCCTCGACTTCTTTACGGCTCATATAAGAGCATTTTGACATCCAGAAACCAAAAGCCCACTGTGGAATCATAGGTATCTGCCCTGTAATCTGCAAATACTGCTGCAACAGCTTCTTATAGTCTTTGCTTTCTTCTGCCAGGAAAATATAATCCAGAATAGGATCGTCACTGCCCATCTGATAACTGATCCATGATGAAGCACCCATATCAAATGATGAACGCGTAAATGTATTTAACAATACGGAATATCCCCGGCTGCTTGTAAAATACGGATGACTTTTATATGAATCCTCCGTATTAGTAGACAATGCATCTTTTTGCCAACACTCTATTCTTTGTCCACGTTTATTAAAATGTGTAAACTTCTCTCCAAATCCCCAAAATTGCTCATCGGAGAATAATACAAACTGCTCAAATGAGGCTATACTTTTTCCAGATGCATCTACTCTAAATCCTGTTGGAAGCTGTTTCCACCGGTTATCGACATTAGTGTCAAAAGCCTGTTCTTTCGTCAATAATTTTCCATTCTGATAGATGGACATTTCCCAGTAGTTTTTTGAAAAATGAAGACTTAACTGATTTGTTTCATATATATACAGATCTTCATTTTCTGTAAATTCTGCATTTTTTGTTTCAAACTCCGATTCAGGTACATCTTCGACTACCGTCTGTCTGTGGCTTTTTGCAGTCATCTCCGGCACCATCACAAATCTGAATACCGATGGTGTCAAAAATGTAATACGAACTGTGGCTATACGGTCTTTCCATGTACGTACCAAAAAATGTATTCCATCTTCTTTGGCACACACTGATTCAATTTTTGTGAGAAAATCATACTCATCTGAAAAAATTGTTCTTCGCTCCCCACATTGTGGATTATATTGTGTTTCTGCTTTATTAGACATATATTGTCCCTCTCTGGTTTTTATTATTTTTAGTCAAAATGTATAATCGGTAACGTTTTCGTATTCAACATATCATAAATTTGTATATTTTTAAATATCTTTTTTTACCAATACTGACCGCCTCAGCTTTGAAAATAATAGTAGTAAAATTTAAGCCAATTTCTTCGCAATAAGGTAAAATAAAAGAACGGTACCTTTTATTGCACCGTCCTTTTTGTCAACATTTGTTTTATACTGTTTTTACGCTCTTAACCGGAATTTCTGGATGTCCTTTGCATTATTCACACGCTCAATTTCAGCGCCGAGTCCACGGAGCTTTCCGTCGAAGTCCTCGTATCCGCGCAGAATGTATACAATATCATCCACCACGGTAACACCCTCTGCTGCAAGACCTGCAATAACAAGTGCTGCTCCGGCGCGAAGATCCGGTGCGGAAACCTCTGCTCCGGTAAATTTCTCTACGCCGTCGATGATCGCCGTGTTGCCTTCTACTTTAATACAGGCGCCCATACGTGCCAGCTCATCCGCATATTTAAAACGATTTTCAAAAATACTCTCTGTTACAATACTCGTACCGTTTGCCAGTGCCAGTGTAACCGCAATCTGCGGCTGCATATCGGTCGGATATCCCGGATACGGCTGTGTCTTTACGTGTGTTCTGCCCAGACGTTTGCTTGCGCTCACACGGATGGAATCGTCAAACTCTTCTACGTCGCAGCCAATCTCCTCGAGCTTTGCGGTTGTTGCTTCCAGATGCTTTGGAATCACGTTTTTAATCAGCACATCGCCCTTTGTGGCTGCTGCTGCAAACATATACGTACCTGCCTCGATCATATCCGGTACGACCGCATAGCTGGTTCCGTGCAGGGTATCGACACCCTTGATCCGAATCACGTCGGTTCCTGCTCCTTTGATGTTTGCTCCCATGCTGTTCAGGAAATTCGCCACATCGACAACGTGCGGCTCTTTTGCTGCGTTCTCAATCGTTGTATTTCCTCTTGCCATCGAAGCTGCCATCATGATGTTGATGGTGGCTCCAACGGAAACCATATCCAGGAAAATGTGGCTTCCATGCAGATCTGCCGCACTTGCCACGATTGCGCCGTGACGGATGCTTACCTCAGCGCCGAGTGCGCGGAATCCCTTTAAATGCTGGTCGATCGGACGGCTTCCAATGTTACATCCGCCCGGAAGCGGAACTTCCGCTCTTTTGTATTTTCCAAGCAGCGCGCCTAAAAGATAATAAGACGCACGGATTTTTTTGATATATTCATAGTCAACACTCAGATCACCGATAGTCGATGCATTGATCCGCACGGTATGACGGTCGATGCGGTCCACAGTGGCTCCGATCTCTGCAATTGCTTCCAGAAGTACATTAATATCGCTGACATCCGGCAGATTTTCGATCAGAACCGTCTCATCGGTCATCGTTGCTGCCGTAAGAATTGCAAGCGCCGCGTTTTTTGCTCCCCCAATTTCCACTTCGCCCACAAGAGGATTTCCACCTCTGATGACATACTGTTCCATATATTCACCTCAAATTTTCTTTCTCATAACTTAACGAGTGTGTTTTATCCGAAATAACGATTCAAAGTCTGTTCTGCTGTTTTTTTTACACACTCCGGACTCACTGAAACGCACTGCTCCCCGCAGTGATTTTTCAGTCTCCCCTTATCTTAACTCAAATCTAATATTTTGTAAATCAATTTTAATATATTCCGTACTATTTCCGTTTTTTTCCACCGTTTCCGGTCAGGAATATTCAGAGAAACGTTATATGTAATTTCTAACTTTCAGAACATTTTCCTTATTATTACGTAATATTATGTTTTTGAAAATTCTCCGAATATTCCACCGTTCCTTCTTACATGCCAATCTGCTCGCGAAGTGCCAGAATCGTGCCCTGGATATCCTTTCCGCTCTCATCGACCGTAATCTCGGCATACTGTTCATACAGTTTACTTCTCTCATCGTAAAGATCCTTCAGCGTCTGGCCCTCTTTCAGCACGACGCCGCGTCCCTTCAGGTTTCCAAGACGCTTTGCCAGATCCTCATACGACAGCTTCAGGTAAACGATTATTCCAATCTCTTTAAAATGCTCCATCGCCTCTCTTCCGTAAATGGCACTGCCGCCCGGCGCGATGACGCTTTTGTCGGCTTCCAATGTCGCATTGACTTCATTCTCAATCGCAAGAAAGCCTTCATTTCCTTCATCCGCAATGATCTCGCGCAGAAGACGTTTCTCCCGATGCTGAATCACAAGATCCGTATCAATAAACTCATACCCCAAAGCCTTTGCAAGTATACCGCCAACGCTGCTTTTGCCGGCTCCCGGCATTCCTATTAAGATAATATTCCGTTTATTCAAGATTTATTCCTCCTGCTGTCTCGTAAATTTTTCTCTATCCTATCTCTGCAGATTCGTTCCTCCCTGCTTCATGATCTGCTCGATCTCTTTTTCGCTGACCACGTTGGCATCGTGCTGAATCATCAGCTTTAAGACGCTTGCGGAAATCGCAAAATCGATGGTTCTCTGCGGCGCAAAATCATGCGCCATCGCGTGAATCAGTCCTGCACCAAACGCATCACCGGCTCCGACTGCCTCAAAGCTGTGTACTTTGTGAACCGGGCTCTCATAGAATTTTCCGTCTTTCAGGTAAATTCCCATCCAGTCGCCGTCCTCCACGGTGTAGAGATTGCGCAGCACGCTCGCAACTGCTTTACAGTTCGGGAACTGTTTCTGAATTTCCAGCATGCCCTCTTTGTAAGACTCGATCTGTTCAATGCCGCGCGACATATCTCCATCATACGCCGGAATGCCAAGCGATGATTCAAAGTCCTCATCATTTGCAATGCAGACATCCACGTAAGACATCAGACGGCGCATGACGCGCTGTGCGTCCTTTGCTGACCACATTTTTCCGCGGTAGTTGAGATCACATACCACCTGAATTTTTTTCTCTTTGCAGAGCATAAGAGCGCTCTCCAGCGTCTTTTCGATCTCGCAGCTGATGGCCGGCGTGATACCGGAGAAATAAAAGAGATCCACGCCCTCGAGCAGTTTTTCCCAGTCAAACTCCTCCGCTTCTGCCATCGCGATCGCGCTGTAGGCGCGGTCATAAACCACGCTCGTCGGTCGGATGTTGGTTCCCTTTTCAAAATAGTAAATACCGACGCGGCCGCCGCCCCGCAGAACACGGGTCGTATCCACACCGAACCGGCGGATTTCATTGATGGCCGCCTGTCCGACCTGGTGCTCCGGCACTTTTGTCACGTAGGAAACATCGTTCCCGAGTGTTGCCAGAGAAACTGCGACGTTCGCCTCCGCGCCGCCGTAATTGGCTTCAAATGTATCTGCCTGTAAAATTTTCAGATGCTCCGGTGTTTTTAAACGCAGCATCAGTTCTCCGAATGTAAGTATTTTCATGATAAAATCCCCTCCAGAAACATTTTGTTTTTCACCTCAATACCTTTTTATCTTACGCTGTTTTCTCCCCGGACGCAAGAAAAAAAGCGCAAAAAAGCGGCTTCCTGTTTCGATTCAGAAGCCGCTTTTTCTGCGTTTTCTCTTATTCTTTTACTGCTCCCAGTGTAATACCGGTTACGAAGTATTTCTGCAGGAACGGATATACAATCAGCATAGGAACAAGGGCGATAAATACCTTTGCTGCCTCCAGTGATTTGTTGGAGTTCTGTGCTAACTGCTGATACTGCTCTGCAGTCAGGGTTACGCCTACCGGGATCTGAACGGAGATCTGACGGATGTAGGTCTGTAACGGATAGTTCGTCTCTTTGTTCATTAATACCAGGCCCTGGAAATACTCGTTCCAGTAACCAACGGATGTAAACAGGACGATGGTTGCGATAACCGGTTTGGAACACGGAACTACAATCTGCCACAGGATACGCCACGGGCCGGCGCCGTCTACACGGGCTGCCTCCTCGAGGTCTCCCGGGATGCCGCGGAAGAAGTTCATCATCAGGAGTACGTTGAATACCGGAACAGAACCAGCCAGAACCAGTGCTGCCATCGTATCGATCATACCATAATTTTTAACGGTGATGAACCACGGAATGGTACCACCATTGAACAGCATACAGAATACCAGGACCCACATCAGGACGTTTCTCGGTTTGTACTCTGTTTTGCTCTTTGCCAGCGGATAGGACATCATAATCAGGACAACCATGGTCCATACGGTTCCAATCACAACTCGCTTGATGGAAATCCAGAAGGAATTCCAGAATGCGGAATCACCCATAATCAGGCTGTAGGATTTTACGTTTGATCCGATCGGGTAAATCGTTACAAGACCACCCTCAGCGGCTGCTTTTGAAGAAATAGATACGCAGAACGTATACCATAACGGATAAAAACAGCTGAATGCCAGGAGAATCAGGATGATAGCATTTATGACTTTAAACGCTTTGCTGCCAAAACTCTTGCTTTCTATCATAATTTCTGCCCTCCTTAGAAAATCTTGTAATCAGCAAACTTGTAAGCACAAACATAAGAAGTAACAACCAGCACGAAGCTGACAACAGATTTAAAGAGACCTGCTGCAGTAGCCAGCGAGAACTGCATGTTTGTAATACCAATACGGTATACGTATGTATCGATGATATCACCAGTTTCAATAACCAGCTGGTTGTACATGTTGAATACCTGGTCGAAACCTGCATTCAGAACGTTGCCCATTGCCAGTGTGGTCAGAAGAACGATGGTCGGAACCAGTCCCGGGATGGTGATGTGCCATACACGTTTCCAGCGGCTTGCGCCGTCGATTGCAGCTGCCTCGTAAAGGCTCGGGCTGATGCCGGTCAGCGCTGCAAGATAAATAACTGCGTTGTAACCGAACTCTTTCCATACATCAGTTCCGATCAGTAACTGACGGAAGATGCCAGGCATGGTCATCGGAAGAACGGTATCCGTTGCACCCATTGCGCTGCGGACCGTGTTGAAAATTCCGTTTGCGCCAAGGATATTGGTGATGATGTTTGCAAGGATAACCCAGGATACGAAGTGCGGCAGATATACGATCGTCTGAACCGTCTTTTTGAACTTCATATTCTTTACCTCATTCAGCAGCAGTGCGAACACCAGCGGAATGATGATATTCAGGATAACCTTTGCGATTGCAATAATCAGAGTATTGACAAGTGCCCGTTTTGCATCCGGGATAACGGTCAGGTATTTAAACCATTTCAAACCTACCCACGGAGAGCCGAACCATCCTTTGCTCGGATTGTAATCCTGAAATGCCATTACAATACCAACCATCGGAACGATAGAAAACATGAACAGCCAGATATAACCCGGCAGAATCATTAACGTATAGTGAAAGGAATTTGACAGCCCGAGACGGCCTTTTTTCTTCTTCACGGCAAGCTCCTCCTTTGATGTCATTTTTTTAAAGTAGTGGGGTACAGGCTTTCCTGTACCCCACCCTCCACATCATACATTTACATAAATTACTCAGCCAGGTAATCTTTTACCAGCTCAAGGATCTGATCGCCGCCCTGTACATGCCAGTCGGTGCAGAACTGATCCCACTCGTCAAGGCTCTTCGCACCAGTGATGAACTGAAGGATACTCTTGTCTTCCAGGTCAGAAATCTGGGTCCAGTAGGTATCCATTCCATCGATGGTGTAGTACAGCTCAGAGTAGATCTTGTGATCCGGCTCAAGTGTTGCGTATGGACGATCACCAATCAGCAGTGCATAGAATCTGTTGAACTGTCCGTTGTTGGTGTTGACATCCATATCGGTTACTGCCAGATCTCTGGATCCGTCATAGTCCTCAGAGATAACGTCTTTCAGAGTTGCGGCGTCGTTTACCAGGTTCTTATACAGACCGTTGAATTTGCTTCCGCCCTGCTGATAATCATCTGCGCTTGCTTCGCCTTTGATGATTCCCATCAGTGCATCATACTCATACTCGCACTCGTCGGTAGCTGCCATGGTGTTACGCAGCGGATACCAGCCGATTGCTACAGAAGTATCGAAGGTAGACTCATCACGAACGAGTACGTTGTTCATGATAACAATGGCTTTCTTCACATCATCCGATGCGTTTTTGTTTACCATAGTATAAGTGGTTCCAACGTCTTTCATATGAATATTCCACTCACCGTCTTTGGTGTACAGCGGATATGCCTGCCAGTTTGCATTGTTATCGTTACGGAAGGAATCCGGGTTTCCGTATCCAAGGCTCCACCATGGTCCCATGAAGATACCGCAGGTTCCGTTCTTAACATTGTTTGCATTGTCGCCGTTGGTTGTGGTTCCAACCTCCGGGTTGATGAGGCCTTTTTCATACCAGTCATGTAAGGTGGTAAGGGCTTCTTTCATTTCATCTGTTGTAGTTCCCCAGTACAGTTCGCCGGAATCATCTTTCAGAAAATACCCCGGTGTTGCATTGAATGCCTGATATACAGCATCGAAACCGTATCCGTTGTTGGAGGAGTTCAGGAAGTTGGAGTAGGTTCTTCCGCCGTTATCAATACCTGCGATTGCATAATCCGGGCTGAGACCTGCGTCTTTAAATTTCTGAGTTACTTCGCCGAGTTCATCTACGGTCTTCGGAACTTCCAGTCCTAACTGATCCAGCCAGTCCTGACGGATAAAGTACAGGTAAACACCATCGGTATCTACCGATATGTTTGGCAGTGCACAGAAGGTTCCGTCTACGGTTGCATTGTTGATCGCACGTCCTTCGGTAGTCTCGATGATTTCTTTTACCTGTTTGGATGCGTACTGGTTGAACTCCGGCCAGAGGTCTGCAAGAAGATCTGCTCTTGCTGCCTGTACCAGGTAGTTACGGGTTGGTGCAACGACTGCATCCGGAAGGGAAGCAGATGCGATTGCCAGAGATACTTTCTGCTGGAAGTCAGATGCATTACCTGCAGTCCAGTCGCAAACAACTTTGATGTTGTAGTTATCCAGAAGGTATCTGGTGTACTGGTTGTTATCTACGGAATCGCCGTCCGGAAGTGTGGTATCCTTCGGGTCGATCTGATATCCATAATGTACTTCTACGACATGATCAAATTTTGCAAACGCACGATCGTCATTTTCACCCGGTACTGCATCATCTGCTTCATCAGCTGCTGCAAC
>ERZ834722.3368-NODE-3368-length-10939-cov-9.833976_pt1 | contig 10939 bp, 12 predicted proteins | sample MGYA00519576_ERZ834722 | MGnify/ENA primary metagenome ERZ834722 (study PRJEB31850, sample SAMEA3708759) | human gut metagenome | biome: human gut; feature: human-associated habitat; material: faeces | place: China | collected 2014 ...
ATTTATCCAATACGCAGATACCGGATAAGAAAATAAAAAAGAAAATTAGCAGTAACTTGTCCAATCAACAGGAAGCAGGATTTTTATGACGTATTCTTCCAACATACAACAATCCGGGACGATACTTCATTTTCAGAACAAATTGACAACTACTTCGGGGTTCCAGTACACTCTGCTAATAGCGTAGTAGTAGCAAATTGTAGCTGTCTATCCGAAATTGTGCCCGAAGTTAACTTGCTGATTTTCCTGAAAATTAATGTATGTCACGGATGGCGTCATGCTTCCAACAGCTTACGTCATAAAAAATTCCACTTCCGTCGATTATAAACAAACCACTGCTAATTTTCGTAGATTATATATAATCCGGTATCGTCCGTTTGAACTCAAATCTGAGCGCGGCAAACGCGAATTTAGAAAGTCACCTTCATCGTGGTACCCTTTCCCGGTTCACTCTCCACCGTAATCTGTGCATCATGGAGTTCTACAATATGCTTAACGATCGCAAGTCCTAGTCCCGTACCGCCAGTCTGCTTTGACCGACTCTTGTCTACGCGGTAGAACCGCTCGAAGATGCGCTCCTGCTGATCCTTCGGAATTCCGATTCCGTTATCCTCTACGATCAGTACCGGCTGCATGTTCTCATGGGTTACTCTGACATGCACCTCTCCTCCCTCATTGTTGTAACGGATGGCATTGGCAGTCAGATTATCTACAAGCTCCGCGAGCATGCCACGATCCGCGCGGATTTCACACGGTTTCCCTTCATAATAAAGCTTTACATTGCGCTTCTGTGCATTGACATTGAGATTATTTACACATTCCTGTGCAACAAGGTCTAAATCCACCTGTTCATAACGGATCAGGCTCTCACTGTTATCCAGCTCCGAGAGACGGATGATGTCATTGATCAGAGAAAGCAGACGGTTTGAATTCTGCTGGATTTCCTGTGCAAAACGCGTCTCCTGTTCCGGTCCCACCATATGATTTTCGATCAGTTCCGCATATCCGGAGATTGCGGTCAACGGTGTCTTAAGCTCATGCGATACATTCGCCGTAAAATCCTGCCGCACTTTTGCTGCCATCAGAATATTCTCATGCTGCGCGCGGATCGTATTGACAAAAGGAACCAGTTCCTTGTATGCCGGAGCCTTCGTCGTATCCTCCATATTTTCTGCCATAAACTTAATCGGCTGCAGAAGCTGTCTCGTCAGGACATGTGCAAGACACACACATACAACAATGATCAATGCCAGGATTGCGGCGATCATTGGTATTGCAGTCAGGAAAACATTCCAGATACTTCTGGCCTGTGTTGCAACACGAAGTACCGTTCCGTTGTCAAGAAGCAGCGCATAATAAAATGTTGTCATATTCATCGTATTGGAATTGCGGACACACTCACCTTCTCCGGTCTGCAAAGCGCTCCTAACCTCCGGACGATCGCCATGATTCTCCAGTTTATCCGCATTCGCGTCATTGTCATAGAGAACGGTTCCATCCGTATCAATCCATGTAATTCGAAGATCTTCCTTGGCAATATCAAAACTTTTGGCAGGTATTCTTACATCGTCAAAAGCACCTGTCTCACCAAGCACCTGTGCCTGAATCTTTAAATCTTTGCGCACCTGCTTCTGAAAAAGGCTGTAATATACAGATGTCATGCAGATCAGTGTTGCCAGTACCGCAAGTACTGCGATGCCGATGAGGCGAACGTTGATCTTCTGCTTCATCGTTTACTCCTCCTTTATCTAATCGAGTCACCTTAGGTACAAGAAAAATATTGCTTACATGCAGGCATGTCGCATCATTTTTCCTGCCCCTGTCATACCTGCGTAGTTACGCTTTCTCAATCACATACCCGACATTCCGCACGGTTCTTATCTTGCTTCCCGCCTCGCCGAGTTTCTGGCGCAGCGTCTTAATATGCATATCCACCGTTCGTGACTCTCCCTCGAACTCCGTGCCCCAGACATGCCGCATGATCACCTCTCGAGACAACACCACATTCTGGTTGGTCATCAGAAGACGAAGCAATTCGTACTCCTTGAATGTCAGTTCCACCTGCTTATTGTCAACAAATACCATATGGCGCTCATGATCAAGCACAAGATTGTCCACCTGCAGATACTTGATATCTTCCGTGATGGTTCTGCGCAGCAACGCTTTCACTCTCGTGATCAGCTCCATAATAGAGAATGGTTTCTTGATATAATCATCCGCCCCCTCGTCAAGTCCTTTGATCATATCCATCTCCGCCGTCTTGGCAGTCACCATAATGATCGGAAGCTGGCGCGTCGTCGGATCCTTTCTAAGCTTTCTTACAATATCATATCCGCTCTCATCCGGAAGCATGACATCTAGAAGCACCAGGTCCGGCATAATGTCTTCTAACTTGCGGTAGAAATCTTTTGCCTTCTCAAATGCACACACCATATAATTGCTGTTCTTAAGTGCAATTGTCTCGATTTCCCGAATATTTTCATCATCTTCTACGATATAGATTAAAGCCATCTTACTCACCTGTTCCTTCTTATTTTTTATTACGCATTCTTCGACTTCTTATCCGGCAATGCATACTTCTTTGACAGACGATAAAACTCCTCCTCGAACCAAGGCGCTTTCTCCTCCTTGATCACGTCCAGATACTCATGGGTATCAAAGCCATCTTCATTCACACGGATCATGCATACGGCAATGTTCGAACAATGATCCGAGATTCTCTCAAAGTTCGTGATCATATCTTCAAGAATCAGTCCCAGTTCAATCGTACATTTTCCTTTACGCAGACGATGGATATGTCTCTGCTTCAACTCAATATTCAGACTGTCAATGACCTGCTCAAAAGGTTCGATCTGTCTCGCTTTGTCCAGATCATTCATGGTAAACGCTTCCATCGTCTCATCAACGATATCGCAGAGTGCATCCGAAAATACCTTCAGTTCCTCCATCGCTTTCTTCGAGAATTTCAGCTTTTTCTCCTGCATCTGTGTGGAAGAATCCGTGATGTTAACTGCATGATCCGAAATTCGCTCAAAGTTGCCGATGCAATGAAGCAGAATGGAAAGCGTCCGGCTATCCTTCTGTGAGAGGTCACAATTATTTAACTTGACAAGATAGGTTCCAAGCGCATCCTCGTAGCGGTCCACACTCTCCTCCATCTCAATGATCTTCGCCACTCTGCTTTCACTATACATGGTTACGTTGTCGAGTGCAAGATGAAGTGCATCCCTCGACTCCTGCGCCATGCGGACTGCCGCATTACGGCAAAGCTCCATCGCGAAAGCTGGCTTCTCTAAGAAACGCTCATCAAGGACAGCAAGCTCGTCCGGCTTCTCCTCGGTCTCTCCCACATGATCCGGAATTGTCAGTTGTGCAAGTTTCACAAGCTTGTCGCCAAACGGATATAAGACCAGAACGGTTCCAATGTTAAAAAGAGAATGAACCACTGCGATTCCTGCCGCATTTGCCGAATCATTTAAGAACGCGAAGCCACCGATGATCGCATTGATACTGTAAAATACAACCATGAACAGAACCGTTCCGATCAGGTTAAAATACAGATGTATCATAGAAGCACGCTTTGCATTCTTGCTGGCACCGATGGATGAAATCAAAGCTGTCACGCACGTTCCGATATTCTGTCCCATGATGATCGGGATTGCCGTCTTATAACCGACCGCACCAGTCACACACAGTGCCTGTAAGATTCCGACCGATGCTGATGAACTCTGAATGACTGCTGTCAGCACAAGCCCTGCGATCATTCCGAGGATCGGATTCGAGAACATCGTCAGAATACTGGTAAATTTCTCGTTTTCCGCAAGCGGAGCAACCGCGCCACTCATCGTATCCATTCCAAACATCAGGATTGCAAATCCAACCAGAATGTTTCCGATGTCTTTCTTCTTATTATTATCCTTCGCCGTCATGATCAGTACAATACCGATTGCTGCAAACACCGGTGAGAACGACGTTGGTTTCAAAAGCTGTATAAACAGGCTCGATCCCTGAATGCCAGACAATGAAAGAATCCACGAAGTGACCGTCGTTCCGACGTTTGCACCCATGATGATGCCCACCGCCTGTGAAAGCTGCATAATACCGGAATTTACAAATCCGACTACCATGACCGTGGTCGCAGATGAGGACTGGATCACTGCCGTAACCGCAATACCAAGAAGCACCGCCATAATTCGTTTCGAGGTCAGCTTCTCTAAAATCTGTTCCAGCTTACCTCCCGATAATTTTGCAAGACCATCTCCCATCGCATCCATTCCATACAGGAACATCGCGAGACCGCCAATCATTGTCAGAACACTGAATATGTTCATACTCTCTCTCCTTTATACTTTGTGCAGGCTGCCTGTCCATTCCAAATGAACAAGCGCCACCTTCTTTCTTAGGTTCGAGAGTATCATATCGTACGAATGTAAAATATAAATGTAATGTTATGTAAAGTTTATGTAAAATTAAAAAGCAGACTCCTCCCTTATTTCTTGTTTCTCAAAAAACTTAGGAAAAAGTCTGCTTTTTTATTAATTCTGCATTGTATTTTTCTTATCATCCAAAGCGAAAATAATAAGTTCCGCAAGGTTTGTCGCATGATCGCCGATTCGCTCAAAATACTTGGCTACCATCAGCATATCTGCTGCCTGCTCACTGACTGCAGGATTCTTTCGGATCATCTCGATGAGTTCCTGCTTTACTTTGTTGAACAGTTCATCCACGATATCATCATGATCGATCACGGATTGCGCCTTGAGCATATCTTTCTCAACGTAAGCCTCGATGCTTCGGATCAGCATAAGAACGGTTTCACTTGCCATCTTTTTGATGTCGCTGAGATCCACAACATATGGCTCACTTGCCATCATAACGGTCATCTCAGAGATGTCTGCCGCATGGTCACCGATACGCTCCATGTCCGTTACCATCTTCATTGCTGCGGAAATCACACGCAGGTCACGCGCAACAGGCTGCTGCTGCATCAGAAGATTGAAACAGATATTCTCGATCTTCTTCTGCTCGCGATCTACCTCGTTGTCTGCCTCCATAATTTCTTTCGCCAAAACACTGTTCTGTCCGATCAGTGCCTCGATTGCCTTCTGAATCTTGTCCTCTATCATGCTGCCCATATGCATCATTTCCTGGTTGAGCATATGAAGCTGCTCGTCGAATTTTGTACGCATTAGCCGAACCTCCCTGTAATATAATCTTCTGTCCGCTTATCCTTCGGGTAAGAGAAAATTGTCTTGGTATCGCCGTATTCCACCATCTCTCCGACAAGGAAAAATGCGGTATCGTCCGACACGCGGAGAGCCTGCTGCATATTATGGGTTACGACAACGACTGTATATTTCTTCTTTAAGTCCTCCATCAGTTCCTCGATCTTGGATGTCGAGATCGGATCCAGCGCCGATGTCGGCTCATCCATCAAAAGAACCTCCGGCTGTACGGCAAGCGCTCTGGCGATACAGATACGCTGCTGCTGTCCTCCGGAGAGACCCAAAGCGGATTTCTTCAGTCGATCCTTAACTTCGTCAAAGATTGCTGCGCCGCGAAGACTTTCTTCCACGATCTCATCAAGCTTTGCTTTGTCCTTGATACCGTGGACACGCGGTCCATACGTGATATTGTCATAAATACTCATTGGAAATGGATTTGGCTGCTGGAATACCATACCGACTCTTTTTCTAAGAACCGTGGTATCCACACCCTCACCATAGATGTCCTCATCGTCAAGCTTCAGCTCGCCGGTGATTCTAACATTATCGATCAGGTCGTTCATTCGATTGATCGTTTTTAGAAATGTCGATTTTCCGCAACCGGATGGTCCGATTAAAGCGGTCACGCCTTTTTCGCGAATATCCATATTGATATCCTTGAGGGCGTGATTTTCGCCGTAATACAGATTCAGATCGCGGACCGTAAGTTTGATACGTTTCTCCATGTTACGCTCCTTTATCTATCCTTTCTTAGGATTTAAGGAGATTATACACATGAAATGTAAAGTCTGCTTGCAAAGAAATGTAAAATCTATGTAACTATTCAGCGCCAAGGCAATTTACAAAAATTGCGAATCATGCTTGCATGAATGAGCATATTTTTGTAAATTTCTTTGGCGAAGTAAACACGTGAGCAAAAGCAAAGCTCTGAAAGAGCGATTTTGCGAATGGGTTTCTGAATAGTTACCTCTTCTCCCGATCAAAAAACATAAGCAAAAAACTGACAAGAAGCAGTCCGCAGCATACCCAGATAATGCGGAATCCAAACTTCGCCGACAGATTGCCGCCGACACCTGCTCCGACTGCAAAAAGCCCGATAATTCCGAAATAATGGAGCGCCTGACGGATCTTCTCCTTATTGTGTGTGCGCATGTAATCGGAAAGTGCCGCTGTACCGCTTCTCAAGTTTCCGATGCACATCGTGCTGGCGTATCCGTATCCATTGACCTTGCGGAAGGTCTGTACCTGCATCGCACAGGAGAAGGAAACCAAAACCGTCGCAACCATATTCGCCTCCTTCGGGATGAAACCGACCGCAAACAGGATCAGAATCTCCAGAAGCAGAATTCCCTGCCGCCAGTGAAGTTTCTTGGCATATTTGTATTTTGCCTGAAGACGCTCCGCAAAAAATACACCACCGGCGAAAGCCAGAAGCGGGAACAGATACTTGATTCCCTGCATCCACTCTCCCATCATCAGGTGCGTGCTCATCAATACGACGTTACCGGTCTGCGCGTTGGAGAATACCTCATCTCTTGTAAAATAAGTGTACGCATCCTGAAATCCTCCGGACAGCGCCAGAAACATACTCGTAATAAAAGCTTCCGACATCTGCACATCGGAAGCCAATTTCTTAAATTCTCTATTCATCATTCAACTTCCTGCCTTATCGATGATTTATGATTCAACCAGATTGTCTCAAATAATCTGCTACGCAAATTCTGGCACAATCTGCCATATGAACCGGAAGTATTATAAAACGGGAATCCCAATTTGTAAAGTTATGGCAGCCGTTGTACCCTAAAACATACAACCGGCTGCCATATTTTTATCTTGCCACATCGAAATGCTTTGCAAGGCCTTTTGCAAGGAAATTAATTCCAAGTACAATAATAAGAAGTACGAAAGCGATACCGAATGCCACACCAAACTCACCCTTAGTCGCACTCAGATAAAGCTGGATCGTCAGTGTTCCGCCCGGCTCAATGATCTTCTTTACACAACCCATCAGGCTGTTCGGCAGTACCTTGAAGCTTCCTGCCGTAAACAGTAATGCGGCTGACTCGCCTACGATTCGTCCAACCGCAAGAATCACACCTGTGATGATTCCCGGCATTGCGGACGGAAGAAGAATGGTTCTTATCATGTGCCACTTACCGGCACCAAGACCGATCGCACCGCTTCGGTAACTGTCCGGAACGGTTTTTAATGCTTCCTGCGTATTTCTTGTAATCAGAGGAAGCACCATCAATACCATCGTCAGTGATCCGGTCAGAATACTGTAGCTGAGTCCCATCAGTTCTCCGAAGAATGTCAGACCGAAGAGACCGAAAATAATGGAAGGAATACCGGAAAGTGTTTCGGTTGCGAACTCGATCGCATTCACAAATTTTCCCGGTTTTGCATACTCATTCAAATAGATGGCTGCGCCCACACCGATTGGTGTAGCGATCAGCATCGTAAGAACAATAATGTAGAGGGTATTGACGATGTTACCCGCAATACCTGTCGTACCTTTCAGTACCGAAGTAACGCTGGTCAGGAAGGACCAGTTTACATTTGGCAGGCCTTTTACCGTAACAAATACCGCAATACCTAACAATAATGCGACAGCCAAAGCGGCACAGGCATAAATGAGTGAAAGCATAAGCACATCCATCGGATGTCTCTTTTTCGTTTGAATACTAGTCATTTTCTGCCACTCCTTTCTTCTTCAGTTTCGCAAGAATCAGATTAATGATCATGATGAATACAAACAGTACAAGTCCGACAGTGAAAAGTACCTGTCTGTGAAGACCGTCTGCATACGACATCTCGCTGACAATCTGTGTGGTCAGGAAACGTACGGAGTTGAACGGCAATGGAAGATTTACCGAACCTCCGGCAACCATGTTGATTGCCATCGCCTCACCGATCGCACGTCCGATACCAAGTACTACACCGGTCATGATTCCGGATTTTGCTGCCGGAATCAACACCTTAAATACTGTCTGCATATGGGTTGCACCGAGTGCAAGAGATGCCGACTTCAGATGACTTGGCACCGCGCGAAGGGAGGATACGCTGATGCTGATCACAGTCGGCAGGATCATAATTGCAAGTACGATGATTGCAGATAAAAGGTTGGATCCACCGGTGAACTGATGCGTGGTGCTTCCCGCAAAGATTCTTTTTTCAATTCGGTACATAAGCGGGTTCAAAAGCATCATACCGATGAGACCGTAGATTACGGACGGGATTGCTGCAAGGAGCTCCACTGCTGGCTGTACAACTGCTGCAAGCTTTTTGTTTGCTACTTCCGTAATGAAAACGGCGGTCATAAGTCCGACCGGCACACCGATCAATACCGCTGCCGCTGTACCGACGATTGATGTCAGAATGATATATAGAATTCCGTATGATGCAGGATTTGCTGTCGGTGCCCACACTGTTTTGAATAATAAGTCAGTCACCCCGACACGCTCAAGTGCCGGGGTTCCCTTTATGATCATGTAAACAGTGATGGAAAGAACAGCTGCAATGGCAACGACCGCACACACTAAGAATATGATTTTGGCGATCAGTTCCACAATAGATTTTTTACTGCCTTTCATCTTGTTCCTCCTTAAAATCAGTTCACATCTGCGACATATCATAGATGCCGCAGATGTTACTTTTTACCCGGTTTTCTTCAAAACCGATATATTCTACTGTGGAATGATCAGTCCTACAGATGTGATAACCTGCTGGCCTTCCTCAGAATGAATGAAGTCGAAGAATGCTTTTACAAGGTCGTTCTGCTCTGAAATCTCGCCCATAGTTGCCATAACGAATGGTCTCTGTAATACATAAGTTCCAGCAAGGATGTTATCTTCTGTAGCATCTACGGAATTTAACTGTAATGCCTTAACAGTATCATCAACAACATCAAGTGATACATATCCGATTGCACCAGGAGTTGCTGCTACCTTTGCAAGTACTGCACCTGTGGAATCAAGTTCCTGTGCATATTTGCAGGCATCCTTTACATCGTTTAATTCCTCGAATGCATCTCTTGTACCTGATCCAGCCTCACGACCGATAACTACGATCTGCTCATCAGCTCCGCCAAGGTCGCTCCAGTTTGTGATCTCACCTGTGTAGATCTGTGCAAGCTGCTCACTTGTGATATCCGATACAGCGTTCTCAGAATCTGTGATAACTGCGATTCCATCGATTGCTACGATGTTCTCAACAGCTCCGCCAGCCTTCTCATCATCCGATAAAGCACGGGAAGCATCTCCGATATCTACAGTTCCTTTTGCAAGAGACTCAAGTCCTGCACCAGATCCTGTGAACTCAGGAGCTACGGTAACATTCGGATATTTCTCCATGAATGCTTCTGCCATAGCGTTTGCAAGCTTCTCCATAGAAGTACTTCCTGCAAGTGTGATCTTACCACTTAAGTCTGCGCTTGCTGTTGTATCGGTTGTTGCATCTGCAGCCCGGCTTGTTGTGTTTGCATCTGCGTTACTGCCGGTTGCTGCGTTTCCGCCACATCCCATTACTCCAACTGCTACAACTGCAGCGGATAACATTGCCATCATTTTTCTCATTTTGTTTTTCATTTCTCATGTCCTCTTTTCTTCTTCATTTTGCAGATTGGATACTGCGAATCAATTCTTTTATTCTCTCGATTACAGATGCTATCTTAAATTCCTTCTGTAAAATGCATAACCAGCACCCCGTAAATTCTGTGTAAAAAGCGTGTGGAGTGGATTTTAAGAAGATTCCACTGTGAGAGAAAGTCAAGCCAACACACCAATTTAAAGTTCGTTTAAGGAATCCGTGATATAATTCTACTTATAGATATGTTAGAATGTGTTCGTAAAGAACGAGGAGGAATCACCTATGCGTTTACTGCTTGCAGAAGATGAAAAAGAATTATCGGATGCACTTGTCACAGGGTTGGACAGCGGTGCGGAACTCAATGTCGTATGGGTATATATCTCCTATTTAAGGAAGAAACTGAACGGACTCGGTTCGAAAGTATCGATCAAGGCGACACGAGGACTTGGGTATTCGCTGGAAAATGGTGCAGAATAGACCTGAAAATGCATAATCCAAATAAAATACAAAATCATTTAGAATAGAGGTTTGATCATATGCTTCGTAAACTAAGACATAAATTTATTGCGACCGCGATGTGTTCCATCGCTGCCGTTCTTCTGCTGATCATGTCAGCCATCAATATCGCAAACTACGTAAATGTCTGCGATCGCGCCGACTCACGTATCACACAGAAGCGTTTCATCACCGATGCCAGCCACGAGATCAAGACCCCGCTGACCATCATTGATGCCAACACCGAAGTTCTCGAGATGACCGGCGGCGAAAACCAGTGGCAAAAAGTATCCGAAAGCAGATTGCAAGACTGACTTCTCTGACCGAGAAACTTGTCTTTTTATCTCGCATGGACGAGGAATCAACCAGACTCGAAATGGAAAACTTCGCGATCTCCGATGCAGTCCTTGATACCGCGGATCCGTTTATGGCAGTGGCAGCCTCACGCGGTAAGGAACTGTCTATCGATGTCACACCAGATCTCACATATAAAGGAAATGAAGAATCAATCCGCCAGCTTGTCTCTTTGCTTCTTGACCCCGGCGAAACTTAGAAGCGGGGACTATATATTCAAATGTTCGCTTCTTAGCCCCGGTGAAGCTTAGAAACGGGGACTATTCATTCAAATATTC
>ERZ834722.3372-NODE-3372-length-10931-cov-4.707337_pt1 | contig 10931 bp, 12 predicted proteins | sample MGYA00519576_ERZ834722 | MGnify/ENA primary metagenome ERZ834722 (study PRJEB31850, sample SAMEA3708759) | human gut metagenome | biome: human gut; feature: human-associated habitat; material: faeces | place: China | collected 2014 ...
TTATAATCCTAATAACATATCAAATCGGTAGGTGATTGAGGTTATGTCGAAAAATCATAATATTTATTTTGAAGTTCCACCCTACCCGGGCGAACGATGTAGTTCTCCGGTATTACACGGTAAACACTAACGAAGCGACCATCTTTTAATTTATACAACGACGAGCAAACAATTGAAAAAAATGCTCGACTCAAAAGGAGAAATTACAATGGCAAATATTTATAAATCGGCGGACGAACTTATAGGAAAAACTCCGCTGCTCGAACTTAAACACATCGAAAAAGAATACGGACTTAAAGCGTCTTTGCTCGCAAAACTCGAATACTTCAACCCTGCGGGATCGGTAAAGGATCGTATTGCGAAAGCAATGATCGAGGACGCCGAAAAAAGCGGAAAACTTAAAGCGGGCGCAACGATCGTCGAACCGACTTCCGGCAACACGGGAATAGGAATCGCAGCGGTCGGAACGGCAAAGGGATACAAGGTTATTCTTACCATGCCGGACACGATGTCGATCGAGCGACGCAGACTTATAAAAGCTTACGGTGCGGATATCGTTCTTTCCGAAGGCTCGAAAGGAATGAAGGGCGCAATCGCAAAAGACGAGGAACTTGCAGCAGCGATTGACGGCGCTATTATTCTCGGACAATTCGTAAACCCTGCAAACCCGAAAGTTCATTACGAAACGACGGGACCCGAAATTTACGCGGACACCGACGGTAAAGTAGATTTTCTCGTAGCGGGCGTCGGCACGGGCGGAACGATCACCGGCGTGGGCGAGTATCTGAAGAGCCGGAACCCTAACGTGAAGGTGGTGGCTGTGGAGCCCGCTGCCTCTCCCGTGCTGAGCAAGGGTGTGGCAGGCAGCCATAAGATCCAGGGCATCGGCGCAGGCTTTGTGCCTGACGTGCTGGACACCAAGGTGTATGACGAGATCATCCCCGTGGAGAACGAGGATGCCTTCGCCACCGGCAAGCTGATCGGCAAGAAGGAGGGCGTACTGGTGGGTATCTCCTCCGGCGCTGCCGTGTGGGCTGCCATCCAGCTGGCAAAGCGCCCGGAGAACAAGGGCAAGACCATTGTGGCGCTGCTGCCCGACACCGGCGACCGCTATCTCTCCACCCCGCTGTTCGCGGACTGAAGTGGATCATATGTGTAAAGGGAGACTGCCATATTACGGCAGTCTCCCTTCCTTTGCGGCTTGATACAAGCAACCATGCGGGTTTCCGGTGTCAAGCGCGTTAAGGGAGAAATTTGTGATGACGGCGAAAATGCCTGACAAAAATATTATGTAAACAAAACGGCGGGGGATAACCTGCGGCAAACCGCGTTTGCGGGTTTTCCAAAAAGAGGAAAAGTGGCGGGGAATGGACGGAAATACTGAGGTTTGCACCGTGTGGAAAAAGGTGTGGAAAGTGTGGATAACTCCTTGTAGAAGTTATGGGGAGCGGAATTATGTAAACCAAATGTAAAGGAAAATCCCTGTCGAAAAAAGTGGAAATAATACGTAAAAAACAGGGAAAGACGGGAGAGCAGTCAATTTTTGGCGATTGGTCATTCTGCCGAAGCGGGAAGAAACGGCGCGAAAAAAGTGGGGATCATGGCGGAAAACTTTCATCCGCCGGGAAATGATTACCCTGTGTATTTCCCGGCGGGAAAGCGGGGAAAATAGCGGCTTCGGCAGCGCTGTGGGTCTGTGAAAAATAAGAGTTGACGGATGCGGGGATTTGTGGTATGATACCACATGGCTTGCAGGGTGGTTGCCCTGTGGGAAAAAACAGAGCGAGGCGAGGAGCCGACTCTTATCAGGATGCTTGTGTGGCTCAGCTGGCAGAGCAGCTCACTCGTAATGAGCAGGTCGCCGGTTCGAATCCGGCCACAAGCTCCAGACTCCTCGCGGATGACGCGAGGAGTTTTTCTATGTGCAAGAACACTGACAAGCGATATACGGTTCCCATGAAGAACGCGGAGGCCTCCGTCCGCATGGAGGGCTGTCAGGTGACGCCCCAGATGCGGGAGCAGTGCCAGCGTGTGCTGCGGGGCGAGGTGACCACGGCGGAGCTGCTGCGGCGTTTTTCCAAACCAGCCGAGAGGTGACGATGATATGGCGTACAGCATCGATCCCATTCAGGACAACTGCTACCCCGGCACAACGGCGCTGGTGAACAAACTGCATATCCATGACGAGGCCGCGCTGCAAGAGGCGGAGGCTCTCGCCACCTATGTCAACGCCTCCAAGCTGGAACAATGCCCGCTGGAAGGCGTTTTTGATTTTGCCCACTATAAGGCGATCCATCAATTTCTTTTCTCTGACCTGTACGATTGGGCGGGGCAGATCCGCACGGTGAACCTCAGCAAGAAAGGGACAGACTTCTGTCCCGCCGAAATGATTGAATCGCAGGCCAAGCTGATTTTTGACCGGCTGAAAGAGCAGAATTACTTCAAGGGCTTGTCCCATGACGCATTCGTGGAGGAGATTACCGATTTTTACTGCACCACCAACTACCTGCATCCCTTCCGCGAGGGCAACGTCCGCACCCAGCGGGCGTTCCTGACGCAGCTTATCCGCAGCGCGGGACATGACCTCAACTGGTCGGAGGTGGACGGCGACCTGCTGATGATCGCCACCATTCAGGCCGCGCAGGGTGTGACCGACCTGCTGCATCAGGTGCTTGGCGAGGCGATAAAGTGAGTATATAGCGAAACAGCACCCCCGCCGGGGTGCTGTTTCGCGTATGAAAAGGCTTATTCCGCGGCGATGCGCCAGCCCTCTGCCTGCTGGCGGATGGCGGTGAAGCGCTGGTACAGGCCCTCCTGCTTGACCAGCTGGACATGAGTGCCGTGCTGGGCGATGCGGCCGTCGTCCACCACAAGGATCTGGTCGGCGTTCTGGACGGTGGCCAGACGGTGGGCGATGGTGATGATGGTCTTGCCCCGCGTCAGGGCGGAGATGGCCTGCTGGATCAGGTGCTCGTTCTCCGGGTCGATGCTGGCGGTGGCCTCGTCCAGAATGATGATGGGCGCGTTCTTCAGAATGGCCCGGGCAATGGAGATCCGCTGCTTCTCGCCGCCGGACAGGGTGCCGCCGCCCTCGCCCACCACGGTGTCGTAGCCGTTGGGCAGGGCCATGATGAAGTCGTGGCAGCGGGCCTTCTTGGCGGCGTCGATCATCTCCTCCTCGGTGGCGTCGGGCTTGCCGAAAAGAATGTTGGCCCGGATGGTATCGTGGAACAGGTACACGTTCTGGAACACCATGGAGATATTGCGGAGCAGACTGTCACAGGTGAACTCCCGTAGATTGTGGCCGCCCACGGAGATGCTGCCGTGCTGGGGGTCGTAGAACCGGGCCAGCAGACTGCAAATGGTGGTCTTGCCGCTGCCGGAGGGGCCGACGATGGCGGTGGAGGTCTTTTCGGGGATGGTGAAGGATACGTCCTTCAGCACCTGCCGGGAGTCGTAGCCGAAGCCCACGTGGTCAAAGGCAATATCGTAGTGCTCCAGCGGGATATCCTTGCCGTCGGTGTCGATGAGGCTCTCGCCCCGCAGGGCATCCAGTTGATCCATGGCGTCATCGATAACGCCCAGCGTGTGGGCGCTGTCGCTGATGGGCTCAAGGCTGGCGAAGATGCTGAAGGAGAAGAAGACAAACATCAGCATCAGGGAGAAGTCCATCTCACCCCGCAGGCATTGCAGCGCCGCCGCCAGCGCCAGCCCCACGCTGCCGCATTTCAGGGCCAGCAGGTGCAGCACATTGCCGGGGATATAGCCCCACTCGATCTTCAGGTGGATGCGCTTGCTGTCGGCAATGGCCTGAGTGACGGAATCCATGGACGCGCCGCTCTTGCCGAAGGACTTCACCACGGCAAGACCCCGGGCGTATTCGATGACCGCACCGGTCATGTCCCGGTTGGCCCGGGCCTCCACGGGCGCGTTGATCCGGCTGTAGTGGGAGATCACCAGCAGGAAGCACAGGGACAGCGCCGCAGCGGCCAGCGCGATCAGCGCCGTGACGGGGCTGCACACCGCCAGACACACAAAGATCACCAGAAAGTTCAGGTAGCCGCCCACAAAGTTGTCGATCATGCGGATGCCCATATTTTCCAGCGTGGACAGGCCGATGGTGATGGAGCTTAGAATGCTGCCGGTGCTGACCTGCTGGAAGTAGCCCAGCGACACGCGCTTCAGCGCGTCGCCCACCGCCAGACGGTCGCGGGCGGTCAGCTGGTAGCTGATGGGCTCCTGCAACCGGGCGCGGAGGTAGTCAAAGAGGAACCGGAAGAACACAAGGATCACCTGAATGACGATGCATTTCCAGATCCACGAGGTGTCAAAGGCTGTGCCGCCGCGCTGGGCCTCGATCAGCAGACCTACCGTGTAGGCGGCCAGCGCCAGCAGGCACCACTTCACCGCCAGCGCCGCCGTGGCCGTTCCCGCCGCCATCAGGCAGATGAGCCGGTACATACAGTAGAAGGGCACCAGCCCCAGCATGACGCTGAGCACCGACAGGACGACCGACAGGAGCAGCCTGCTTTTCTCCCCCTCCGCGTAGGCGAAAAGGGCGCTTGTCCAGCTTTTTTTTTCGCTTCCATACAATGACCTCTTTTCTTTGAGTTAGTAACCGCTAACCGCTGGCGAAGAATTATAGAGCATCACTGCCCCATAATTTTCAGCCAGCCCGCCGTGTAGAAGTCGCCCAGCTCCTCCCTGTACCGCTGGGCATCCTCGATGGGCATGTCGTGAATGATGATCTCACAATAGGCATTCATCATGCCCGTCACCAACATGTGCTCCAGCCGCCGGTCGATGTCGGGCACGGTCTTGCCCATGCTCCGCAGCACCTGCGTGTAGCGCTCTGTGGCTTCCACCTCCAGCGTCACCATCTGGTCGATCAGGGCGGCGTAGGGAGTGCCCTCGGCCCGCTCCAGAATCAGGTGAAAGATGGGACGCCGGGCGTCCATGTAGGTCAGCAGCTCCCGCATGCAGTTCTTGCCCACGTCGCCCATCTGGGCCACCTGCTCCTCGGGACGCAGCGCCTCGAAGCCGAATACGGCGGCCCGGTAGGTGTCCAGCACGTGGCGGTAGGACTCGTCCACCAGCGCGGCGAACAGCGCTTCCTTGCTGTCGTAGTAGCCGTACAGCGCGCCGGTGGTGACGCCGGCGGTCTTGACGATGTTCCGCAGCGACGCGCCCCGATAGCCCTTTTTCAAAAACTCCGCCTGTGCGGCGGCGTGGATCCGCTCCAGCGTGGAGCTGTTTGTTTCTCCCATGAGGAATCCTCCATATAATGGCGTTATATTACAATGTTATATTATAGCGGCCGCCGGTTTGTCAAGACCCCGTCCCAGATTTTTTTCGCGGCGCGGAGGAGGCGGGACGGCCTTGACGGACAGGGGGACGGGCGGCTATAATAGCGGCAGAAGAAAACAGGGGAGGAGCACGGTATGGACAAACAGCGCTGCATCGCCGCGGCGGCGGAAACGGAGGAGGACCGGCTGCTGCTGGCCCGGCTCTACGATAAGCTGAACCACGGGGCGGAGCGGGAGATCTTCAGCTGCACGGCGTTTCTCTCGCCCCGTGAGCAGGCCATGGTGAAGAAGCTGCTGCCCCATGTGCCGCTGGTGTTTTTCGGCGGCTGCGACGGGGCGGAGCGCTGCATGGCCTGCTACGTGCCGGAGTATCTGCCGGAGGACTATCTGACCTCGGAGGACGGCCCGGCGGCTGCCGTGCGGGCCGTGTACTATGAGAAGGACGCACTGACCCACCGGGATTTTCTGGGCAGCCTTATGGGTGCGGGCATCAAGCGGGAAACGGTGGGGGATATCTATGTCTCTGCCGGACAGTGCGACATTCTGGTGACGCGGCAGATCTTGCCCTACCTGCTGGAGCAGTGGGACAGCGCGGGCCGGACGAAGCTGCACCTGTCGGTGATCCCGCTGGCGGAGGTACAGCGCCCGGCGGTGGAAAAGCGGGAGATCAGGGACACGGTGCCCTCGCTGCGGCTGGACTGTCTGGTGGGGTCGGCCTTTTCACTGGCGCGAGGGCCTGCCGGACAGCTGATCGCCGCCGGAAGGGTGGCCGTCAACGATCTGGTGTGTCTCAAGGGCGACCGGCAATTACAGCAGGGCGACCGCATCGCCGTGCGGGGACTGGGCAAGGCGGCGCTGGCACAGGTGGGCGGCACCACCCGCAAGGGACGGCTGTCCGTCACGCTGGAGCGCTGGATATAATATGAATATAAGGAGAGGGGAGGACGTAGTTCCTCCCCTCAGTCTGTCGAAAAACTATGCTGTACGTTTCGATAAGTGAGCAGCGGGGGAGTTTGAGGGGGCAAGGCCCGCCTCAGGTAAAATAAACCGCCGCCGAAAACCTTGCTATAGCAAGGTTTTCGGAAGATAGCATTTTGAACGAGTTCAAAATGCTCGGCGGAAAGCGCGGTCAAAAAAGTTCCATGTGGGACTTTTTTGACAAGCTGAGAGGGGAGGACGTAGTTCCTCCTCTTTTTTCGTTGCTGCGTCGTAGAAAATGCACAAATATAAGTCTCCGCAGCGCGGCGGACGGTGGGCAAGTGGATGAAATCCTTTTTTCGACAAAAAAATGTAAATTTTCTGTTGACAAATTAGCTCACGCTAACTATAATATTGACGTGGTTAGAAAGGGCTAACTATTTTTTTGACGGGAAAGTTAGCTCGTGCTAATAGAAAGCTCCGACAGAAAGAAGGGAAGCGTATGATGCCGTTGACATTGGCCAACGTGGGAGAGGAACAGATCATCCACCATGTGGGCGGAAATGACGAGGTGCGCAGGCATCTGGAAAATCTGGGCTTTGTAGCGGGCGGCGAGGTAACACTCATCAGCTCCTTGGGAGGCAACGTGATCGTCAAGGTCAAGGAATCCCGCGTGGCTATCAGCGAGGAAATGGCACGGAAGATCATGGTGTAAGCTTAACTGACGAAAAATCTGACGATTTTTCTGCCAAGAGGATGCAGCCGCTGCGCGCGTCCTTCGGACACACTGGCGGCTGAGAAGTATTTTTCTGACGCACATGTCGTCAGAAAAATGATTTGAATTTTTCGCCGCTTGCGAGCGGCGAACTCTGCGAGGCTGCGAAGCTTTACTGCGTCTTTATTTTTTGAATTTTATATAAATATCGTGTGATAAGGAGGAGACGTATGAAAACGTTGAAAGAGGCCAAGATCGGCCAGACCGTGAAGGTCGTCAAGCTCCACGGCGAAGGCCCCGTCAAGCGCCGCATCATGGACATGGGCATCACCCGTGGTACCGAGGTGTACATCCGCAAGGTAGCCCCTCTGGGCGATCCCATGGAGGTCACGGTGCGCGGCTATGAGCTGTCTCTGCGCAAGGCCGATACCGAAATGATCGAGGTCGAGTAAAAAATTTTGTGTGACGGTTAGCGTGAGCTATCCGAAAGGAGCGTATATGGAAAAGCAAATTAAAATTGCCCTTGCGGGCAACCCGAACTCCGGTAAAACCACGCTGTTCAATGCGTTGACCGGCTCCAACCAGTTCGTGGGCAACTGGCCCGGCGTTACGGTGGAGAAGAAGGAAGGCAAGCTGAAGAAGCACGACGACGTGACCATCATGGACTTGCCCGGTATTTACTCCCTGTCCCCCTACACGCTGGAGGAAGTGGTGGCCCGTAACTACCTGATCGACCAGCGTCCCGACGCCATCCTGAACATCATCGATGGTACGAACCTGGAGCGTAACCTGTACCTGACCACGCAGCTGACCGAGCTGGGCATCCCTGTTGTCATCGCCATCAACATGATGGATATCGTCAAGAAGAACGGCGACCAGATCAACGTGCCCGAGCTGTCCCGCCAGCTGGGCTGCCAGATCGTGGAGATCTCCGCCCTGAAGGGCACCGGCGTTATGGAGGCCGCCGAGGCTGCCATCACCGCCGCCAAGAGCGCCAAGACCGTTCCCATGCACACCTTCTCCGGCCCCGTGGAGCACGCCATCGCCCACATCGAGGAGGCCGCCGTACATAACCTGCCCGAGGAGCAGCAGCGCTGGTACGCCATCAAGATCTTCGAACGCGATGATAAGGTGCTGGATCAGCTGAAGATCGACCCGACCGTCATGGCCCACATCGAGGAGGACATCAAGGCCGCCGAGAAGGAGCTGGACGACGACGCCGAGAGCATCATCACCAACGAGCGCTATGTGTACATCGCCGAGATCATCAAGGCCTGCTACAAGAAGAAAAACGCCGGTCAGCTCTCCGCCAGCGACAAGATCGACCGCATTGTGACCAACCGCTGGCTGGGTCTGCCCATCTTCGCTCTGGTCATGTTCCTGGTGTACTACATCTCCATGGTCACCGTTGGCTCCGCCGCTACCGACTGGGCGAACGACGGCCTGTTCGGCGACGGCTGGCACCTGTTCGGCATCGGCTCCGGCGAGTACACCGAGGTGGCCGACGCCTACGGTGAGGCTTCTCTGGTCGTGGACGGCTACGAGGCCTACATCGAGGAGAACGGCGCTCTGGCCGCCGACGGCACCTTCACCTACGACGTGGAGGACGAGGAGACGCTGGCTGTCACCACCGAGACGGCGACGCTGGCCGACTATGAGAAAGCCAAGGCCACGCTGGACGAGATCGGCGACGAGCCTGACCCCGCCGACTACGGCGTGTGGGTGCCCGGTGTGCCCGTGCTGGTGGGCAACGCGTTGGAGTCCGCCGGTGCTGCCGACTGGCTGTCCGGTCTGATCCTTGACGGTATCGTCGCCGGTGTCGGCGCGGTGCTGGGCTTCGTGCCCCAGATGCTGGTGCTGTTCCTGCTGCTGGCGTTCCTGGAGGCCTGCGGCTACATGGCCCGTATCGCCTTCGTTCTGGACCGTATCTTCCGCAAGTTCGGCCTGTCCGGTAAGTCCTTCATCCCCATGCTGATCGGTACCGGCTGCGGTATCCCCGGCGTTATGGCCTCCCGTACCATCGAGAATGAGCGCGACCGCCGCATGACCATCATGACCACCACGTTCATCCCCTGCGGCGCCAAGGTGCCCTTCATCGCCATGATCGCCGGCGCCATCTTCGGCGGCAGCGCGTGGGTGTCCACCTCCGCTTACTTCATCGGTATGGCCGCCATCGTGATCTCCGGCATCATGCTGAAGAAGACCAAGATGTTCTCCGGCGAGCCTGCTCCCTTCGTTATGGAGCTGCCCGCATACCACTGGCCGACTCTCGGCAACGTCCTCCGCAGCATGTGGGAGCGCGGCTGGAGCTTCATCAAGAAGGCCGGTACCATCATCCTGCTGTCCACCATCTTCGTATGGTTTACCACTTACTTCGGCTGGGTCGAGGGTCAGTTCCAGATGCTCTCTGAGGATCAGATCGACTCCTCCATCCTCGCAACCATCGGCAACGCAATCGCCTGGATCTTCACTCCGCTTGGCTGGGGCAACTGGCAGGCAACTGTCGCTTCCATCACCGGCCTTGTCGCTAAGGAGAACATTGTTGGTACTCTCGGTATCCTCTATGGCGGCGGCGACGGCACTGTTTACCAGAACATCGCCAGCGCGTTCACCGGCATCACCGGCTACTCCTTCCTCGTCTTCAACCTTCTTTGCGCTCCCTGCTTCGCGGCTATCGGCGCAATCAAGCGTGAGATGAACAACCACAAGTGGACTTGGTTTGCAATCGGCTATCAGTGCGGCTTCGCTTACATCATCGCTCTGATGATCAACCAGTTCGGCGGCCTGTTCACCGGCAGCGTCAACGTCATCGGCCTGATCTTCGCGATCGCGGCTCTGGCACTCATCATCTACATGCTCGCTAAGCCCTACAAGGAAGCAACCAAGCTCAGCAGCGTCAAGTAATTTACCTCTAATAATATCGCAATCCCGCTGAAAGGAGAGATTTTCAATGTTGGCATGGTTATCAGCGAATATTGGCACGATACTCATAACGCTGGTTTTGATAGTCATAGTTGTTGGTATCAGCGTGTATCTCATCAAGCAGAAGAAACAGGGTAAATCCTCCTGCGGAGCAAATTGTGCACACTGCGCAATGCATGGCAATTGCCATAACCACTCGTAACACAGATATGGAGGGGCGGGGCGTGCTTCGCCCCTCCAATTTAAAAAGAAACGGAGGTCAGGGATGCCATATCAAGAAAACAGGTTGTCGGCGTCGGCAATCAAGTATCTGCTTGCCATCTCGGGCCTTTGCAAGGACGGCAAGGGTGTGCGCTGCGTTGATGTTTCAACGGAGCTGAACGTTACCAAGCCGAGCGCTCATCACATGATACAGAGCCTGTGCGATGCAGGACTTGCCGAGCGCGAGCGCTATGGCGCCGTATATCTCACCGACGAGGGCAGGGAAGCGGCGGCACTTTACAGAAGCTGCTACGATGCACTGTTTGTGCAGATAAAAAAGGTCGTCAGCGTTGACGATACGGCCTGCCGCAATGCCGCCTGCGCGGCGCTTGAGCAGGTGGCCGATCAGATGCCGCAGCTTGCGGCACAGGAGGGAGCACAAAATGACTGAAACTGTTGTAATGATAGACGGAATGATGTGCGGAATGTGCGAGTCGCATATAAACGATGTCGTGCGTAAGAACTTCGATGTCAAGAAGGTCAGTTCTTCCCACAGCAAGGGACGCTGCGTGATCCTCTCCGAGCAGCCCATAGATGAGAGTGCGCTGCGCTCCGCGATAAACGCGACGGGCTACGAGGTCAAGGACGTCACATCCGGCCCCGCACCTGAGAAGCACGGCCTTTTCGGAAGACGGTAATCAATCCCGTCTCCCCCTCAGGGGGGAGATTAAGATAAACATTGAAAATACACAGCGTCTGGAACGCTGTTATTTATAAAGCATAAGTTAAATGACTCTAACCGGAATAAGAAAGGAGCGACCAGTGAGCGTTGTAATTTTAGGCGGAAATGAGTGTATGGAGCGCAGATA
>ERZ834722.3382-NODE-3382-length-10902-cov-17.510187_pt1 | contig 10902 bp, 8 predicted proteins | sample MGYA00519576_ERZ834722 | MGnify/ENA primary metagenome ERZ834722 (study PRJEB31850, sample SAMEA3708759) | human gut metagenome | biome: human gut; feature: human-associated habitat; material: faeces | place: China | collected 2014 ...
TCCTCCTTCGTTGATTTTGGAGCCTGTGGCTCCCGCGACCGGGTTGCCGCGGTTTCGGCCTGTGCCGGAGACCATCGTCAGGCGGGTCAGGCAAGGAAGGTCAGCTGTGCCAGCGGGTACTCCTGCTGTTCCTGCGGGTTGTATTCCACCAGCTCCACGCGGCTGTAGATTTCAAAGCTGTCCGGCTCGGCAAAGCAGCGGAATGCCTCCCAAGCGGCTGCCGCTGTGGTGTGCTCCTGTTCCTCGATTTCGGAGCTGTCATAGTGCGTAAAGCGAAGGATGAATGTGCTTTCAGGCATGGTGTGTTCCTCCTTACATGCTCTTCATCTTGGGATCCAGGGCCTCGCGCAGACCATCGGCCACCAGATTGAAGCTGAGCATCAGCAGGCTCATCACCACAATGGGCGGAATGATCTGGTAGGGGTGGGTGGTGAAGCTGTTGTACAGCTCACTGATCAAAGAACCCAGCGAGCACTGGGGCACCGGGATGCCCAGACCCACAAAGGACAGGAATGCTTCGGTAAAGATGGCGGTGGGGATGCTGAACATGACCTGCGTGATGATGGGTCCGATGATATTGGGCAGCACTTCCTTGAAGATGATGAAGAAGCTGCCTGCGCCCAGCGTGCGGGAAGCCAGCACGAACTCCTGATCCTTCAGCTTGAGCATCTCAGCGCGGGCAATGCGGCTCATGCCCACCCACTCGGTGAGCATCAGGGCAAAGATAATGGTGATCATGCCGGGCTTGAGCACCAGCAGAAGCAGCGTGACGATCACCAGACGGGGGATGCCGTTGGCAACTTCCAGAAAACGCTGCATCATCATATCCACCTTGCCGCCAAAGTAGCCGGAGATCAAACCGTAGCTCATACCGATGACCATATCGATGATGGCGGCGGCAACCGCGATGATCAGGGACACGCGGGCACCCTCCCAGGTGCGGGTCCAGATATCGCGGCCATAGGTGTCGCTGCCGAACCAGTAGTAGACATCCTCCTTGCCCTTTTCCACATAGGCATTCACTGTCTTGGAGCCGGTGGTGGTGCTCATTTTCTCGTCACCGTTGAAGATGCCGAAGTTCTCCAGCACCTGCACGCGGGGCGCAAAGTTTTTCTGGCTCAGCTCCTGACCGGAGTAGGTATACTCGTTCATGCCGGGGCCAAATGCCGCCAGCAGCACGATAAAGACAACGAGGATCAGGCCGAGCACCGCGCTCTTTTTGCGGAAGAAGCGCACCCGCACATCCTTCCAGAAGCTCTGTGCGGCAAAGTTCGAGTCCATTGCGATCTCTGCGTCGTTATGCTTGAGCACAAAGTCCTTCTCGTTGAAGGTGTGCTCGGAATACATGGTATCCACTGCGCTGACGATGGCATCAGCCGTGGCTTCGCCGCCCAGGCGAATCGCTTTTTCTGCCATATCAGTCGTCCCCCTTTGCCAAGCGGATGCGCGGGTCGATGATGCCGTACAGCAGGTCAACGACCAGCATGATGCCAATGTACATGGCACTGTAGATGAAGCTCAGGCTGATGACCACATTGTAGTCGTTGGACTGGATGGCCGTCACCAGCAGGCTGCCCACGCCGGGAATGGCGAAGATCTTCTCCACCACCAGCGAGCCGGTCATCAGGTCCACGATCAGCGGGGCCAGCACGGTGATAATGGGGATCAGCGCATTGCGCAGCGCGTGGCGGAAGATCAGCGCCGGGCCGGAAATGCCCTTGCTCTCGGCCAGCAGCATATAATCGGAGTCCAGAACTTCGATCATTTCACTGCGGGTAAAGCGGGCAATGGAAGCCATGGTGAACATGGACAGCGAGATGCTGGGCAGCACACTGGAGCCGAACACGTCCTTTGCGCTGAACAGCATGGGGAACCACTTGAGCTTGAAACCAAAGGTATAGCTCAAGGCCAGTGCGATCACGTAAGACGGCACCGACACGCCGATGACCGAGATGATGGTGGCCAGAGTGTCGAAGATGGTGTCCCGCTTGAGGGCTGCAATGATGCCGAGCACAAGGCCCACGATGGCACCCAGTGTAACAGCCATGCCGCCCACACGGATGGAAATGGGCAGACGGGACTGGATCAGCTGGGAGATGGGCGTGTTCTTGGAAATATTGTAGCTTACGCCGAAGTCACCGCGCAGCATGTTGGTCACATAGCGGAAGAACTGCACATAGATGGGCTGATCCAGACCGTACTTTGCGTACAGGGATGCGCGCATTTCCGGTGTCAGCTTTTCATCGTTGAAGGGCGAACCGGGCATCAGCTGCATGAGGATGAACAACACCAGCAGGATGGCCAGCAGCGTAAACAACGAAGTGATAATACGCTTGAGCGTGTATTTTTTCACGTTGGGTAGACCCCCTTAAAGTTTCTTCTCCGCCCTGCACGGGGCAGAACGGCTCCCGCCTGCCGCGGTCAGCCGTGCACCGCACGCGGACAGTGCAAAAGCCAAAAAGTCGCACAGCGGCATTTTCGCTGCCACTGTGCGGCATTTCAGTTCTCGATCAGGATCAGACGCTCTTCTTTGCGTCCTTGTAGACGCGGTTCAGAGCAACCGGGTGGAAGTCCACGCCGGTCACGGCAGAAGAGATCATCTCGGCGTTGCACTGACCATACAGCGGGAAGATGGCGGCCTGCTCCAGCACGATGGACTCAGCGTCATACATGGCTTCCCAGCGACCCTCGGGATCGGTGCACAGATCACCGGTGGTGCACTCTGCGATGATGGCATCGTAGTCAGCGTCGCTCCACAGACCGTAGTTGTTGGAGTTGCCGGTGACCCACATGCCCAGATAGGTCATGGGATCGGCGTAGTCGGGGCCCCAGCGGGTCAGGCCGATCTCAAAGTTGCCGTCCTGCATATCCTGCACGCGCTGCTTCTTGGGCTCCACCTTCAGCTCCAGAGTAAAGCCGGGCAGGGTGGTCTGCAGCTGCTCCTGAACGACCTGAGCGACCTTCTGAGGAGCATCGTCGGCATCCACGACCATGGTGAAGGAGAAGGAATCCTTGCCCAGCTCAGCCTTGGCCTGCTCGTAGTACTCTGCAGCCTTGTCGGGATCGTATGCGCAGAACTCTGCAAACTTGGTCTGGTCGGCGCTGAAATCGCTGCCATCCGGGCCGGTGGCGAACTGTGCGGGCACTGCGGTGTAGGCGGGAGAAGAGCCGTCCTTCAGCACGTCATTGGTGATGGAATCACGATCCAGTGCAAAGGTGATGGCACGGCGCAGGTTCAGGTTTGCCAGCTCCGGCACAGCGTCCATGTTGGGGCTGATGTACCACAGGTAGCCGGCGCCCACGCTGGTGAACTCGGGGTCGTCCTTGACCTGCTCCACCTGCTCGCCGTTCAGCAGGGTGATATCCAGATCGCCGTTCTGATAGCTCATCAGAGCCTGCTGGCTGTCCTTGATGACCTGATAGTTCAGGCCGTCCAGAGCAATGCGGTCAGCATCGTAGTAGTCGGCGTTCTTCACCAGCTCAAAAGCGGTGGCGGCCGGCTCATAGCTGGTCAGCACGAATGCACCGTTGGACAGCACGGTGTCTGCGCTGGTGCCGTAGGTATCGCCGCAGCTCTCAAAGAACTTCTGGTTCATGGGGTAGAAGGTGGGGAAGTACATCAGGCTCAGGAAGTAGCTGACCGGAACGTTCAGCTCCACCTTCAGGGTCTTGTCGTCCACTGCGGTGACGCCCAGATCGGTGACGGGCTTGTCGCCTGCAATGATCTCGGCGGCGTTGACCACCTGACCGATATCGCTCAGCATGTAGGCATACTCGGATGCGTTTGCGGGGTCAACAGCACGCTGCCAGCCAAACACGAAGTCGGCTGCGGTAACGGCATCGCCATTGGACCACTTTGCGTCCTTCAGGTGGAAGGTGTAGGTCTTGCCGTCCTCGCTCAGCTCATAGCTCTCTGCCAGAGCCTCCACGGCTGCACCGTTCGCATCCATCTGCATCAGGCCGTCGGTGTAGCATGCGATGACCTCAAAGGAGGTGCCGTCGGTAGCCAGCTGGGGGTCCAGAGACTGGACTTCGGTCTCCAGCATGACGTTCAGCACACCGCCCTCAGCAGAGGCGGCTGCACCAGAAGCAGCGGTGGAGCCGGAAGCAGCGGTGCTGGAAGAGCCGCCGCAGGCAGTCAGAGCCAGTGCAGCAGCCGATACGCCTGCAGCAGCCAGGAAGCTGCGGCGAGAAATACGACGATCGAATTTCATATTTTTTCCCTCTCTCTTGCCTCAATGCTTTATTAAAGTAAAGCATTGAATGGTGAAAAATGCACAAAGGTTTTTTGCTCCTCCTCTGGAGCACTGCACACCTTTGTGCGATATCCGCATTATACGCTGTTCCACCTAAAAAAGAAAGGCTTCCGGCTGTTTTTCTGTGCTTTGACCAATGGTCAGTGAAAAATATGTTTTTATTTTTGTGCAGATTTGAAGATGTACTGTATTTTCACAAAATACAGTTTCACGAAAACATGAGTTTTTTGTGTTTTTCCAGGAAACAGATGAAGAGATTTCACCTGTGTATTTTCATTTTTTGTGCATAAGTCGTACTTTCAGCCTGTTTTTTGTGCACATACCAGACTCAAAAAATCCCTGCTGAAAACGCACCGTTCTCAGCAGGGAAACACCGTTTTTTCGTTTTTCAGGCAAACATCGCCACTACGTAAATCTCGCCGCCGTATTCAATGAACACCGCGCCCATCTGTGTGCGGCCTGCCGCATAGCTGCGCAGTGCGCTGCCCGCCTCGCTCAGCGGCGGAGCATACAGGTAGCCGGTAAAGCCCCATTCGTTGTTCATTGCAAGGCCGATCACCACGCCTCTGGGCAGGAACAGAAAGCTGGTGGAATGATCGATAAAATCGTACACATCCTTGTCCAGCATGGCACCGGAGCCGGTGGTCATGGGCACCTTGCGTGTCAGCAGGCCGGACTGGGTGGTCAGCTGGGTGGAGTCCTCCACCAGCCAGTCTGCCAGACGGCTGGCTGCATCTTCCAGATCGGTATTATAGGTCAGGCTGGGGTCTACCTCTTTCATCAGGGCCTTGGCCTGTTCTGTATCCTTCTGCACCGTGCCGTCCATCAGTGCACTGCATCCGGCCAGCACCGCCAGCGCCAGTGCACCCGCCAGCAGGCAAGCCAGCCATTTTCTTGCATGTTTCATAGAGTGGTTCTCCCCTTTCGGTCTGTTTTTCTCCATGATACCTTTTTTGCCGCCGGATTACAAGCAGAAAAAAGCTGCTGTGCATCTGCACGGCAGCTTTTTGGGCAAAACTTTATTTTGCGTACTCCACAGCGCGGCTCTCGCGGATCACATTGACCTTGATCTGGCCGGGGTAATCCAGCGTGTCCTCGATCTTCTTGGCAATGGAGCGTGCCAGAAGGATCACCTGATCGTCGCTGATGACATCGGGCTTGACCATGATGCGCACTTCGCGGCCTGCCTGCACGGCAAAGGCCTGCTCCACGCCCTCGAAGCTGGAAGAGATCTCCTCCAGATTTTCCAGACGCTTGACGTAGCTTTCCACGTTCTCGCGGCGGGCACCCGGGCGTGCAGCGCTGATGGCGTCGGCAGCCTGAATGATGAAGGCCAGCGGAGTCTTAGGCTCCACGTCGCCGTGGTGAGCCTCGATGGCATGGATGATCTGGGTGTTTTCCTTGTACTTGCGGCAGATGTCCACACCGATCTGCACATGGCTGCCCTCGATCTCGTGATCCAGCGCCTTGCCGATATCATGCAGCAGGCCGGCACGGCGTGCCATGGTCACATTCACACCCATCTCGCCTGCCAGCAGACCGGCCACCCATGCCACCTCCATGCTGTGGTTCAGAGCGTTCTGGCCAAAGCTGGTGCGGTACTTCAACCGGCCGATCAGCTTGATCAGGTCCGGGTGCAGGCCATGGATGCCCAGCTCCATCACGGCGCGCTCGCCCTCGCGCTTCATCTGCAGCTCCAGCTCGTGGCGGCACTTTTCCACCGTTTCCTCAATGCGGGCGGGGTGGATGCGGCCATCACCGATCAGGCGTTCCAGCGTCATGCGGGCCACCTCGCGGCGGGTCTGGTCGAAGGAGGACAGGGTGATGGCCTCCGGGGTATCGTCGATGATCAGGTCCACGCCGGTAGCAGTCTCCAAGGCGCGGATGTTGCGGCCTTCGCGGCCGATGATGCGGCCCTTCATTTCGTCGCTGGGCAGCGGCACCACGCTCACGGTGGTCTCGCTGCAGTGGTCGGCAGCGCAGCGGCTGACGGCCTGACCGATCAGGTTGCGGGCAATGTTGTCGCAGTTTTCCTTCAGGTCGGTCTCATAGGCGGCAACGCGCACAGCCTTTTCGTGGGTCAGTTCCTCGTCCACCTTGTGCAGCAGCACTTCGCGGGCATCCTCCTGACTCAGGCCGGCCAGCGTTTCCAGCCGCTCCATCTCCTTGGCACGCAGGGCATCGATCTCAGCCAGACGCTCCTCGGTCTCTGCGGCGCGCTTTTTCAGCTCTTCTTCCTTACGTTCCAGCGCCTCGGTCTTGCGGTCGAGGGCAGTTTCCTTCTGGTCGATGCGGTTCTCCTGACGGCTGATCTCCGCACGGCGCTGCTTGATCTCCTTATCGGCTTCTGCCTTCTGGGCATCCACCTCGGCCTTCAGCTTGAAGGCCTCGTCCTTTGCTTCCAGAACCGCTTCCTTGCGCTTCTGTTCTGCGGTCTTGATCGCTTCGTTCACAAGGCGGGTCGCCTCGGCTTCTGCGCTGCCGATCTGGGCTTCGGCGGTCTTTTTACGGTTGTTGTAACCAATAAAATAGCCTGCACCGATGCCCGCAGCAAGCGCGACGATCAAGATCACGATCCAGATGATCGTGGACATCGCATTTCACTCTCCTTTGTTAAAATTCAAAATTCTGAATCATAAGCAGGAGACGCTGTAGGGCAGGTGTAGGCTGCAAACATTTTTATAAGCGAGCTTTCAATGCAAAAAGTGGCAACAAAACCACACGCACGGCCAATGCCGCACGGACAGGCTGCAAGCTTTTCTATCTACGGTTCTATCTTATATAAAAACAGGCAGGCTCTGCCTGTAAGGGACACGGGTCACGGGAACGACCTGCACACAGCGTCTTTTATTCCATACTACTAATTATAGTACGAAACATTTGCCCGCTTGTCAAGAGGAAAACCCTGCCCCGCAGAACATTTTGTGCAGAAAACAGGGACAGTATCCGCACCGGATGCCGTCCCCGTTCCCGTTTATTCCAGATACATCCTGCGCAGCCGCATCAGGCGCGCAGGGGTCAGGCCGTATTCGGCTTCCAGATAGTTCTCGGCGCTGCCGTATTTTGCGCGGATGGTGCGCAGCACAAAGGGTGCGGCTGCCGGGTCCACGCCCGCCTTGCGGTAATAGCGCATCCGGCAGGCCGGGTTTGCCGCGATCTCTTCGGCGTGCTCCGCCAGCACTGCGTCGATCTCAGCCTTGCGGCAGAGGTTCGTGCGCTCATAGTCCGCACAGATCGTCTCATCCGAAGCGCCCAGTGCCAGCAGAATGAGCATGGCCGCCACGCCGGTGCGGTCCTTGCCGGCCGAGCAGTGGAACAGGATGGGGGTCTCGCCTGCTTCCAGCGCGCGGAACAGCTCCTTGAACGCCTTGTTGCCAAACAGCATCCGCTCGTACATCGCCTGCACGAAGGTGCTGCCGTCGGCGCTTTCTTCATAGCCCTTCATCAGGGCGGCGATATCATCCGGCGCAAAAGAGATCTCGTGGCCGTCCTCGGCGCACAGGCCGCAGATCTGCACCAGACGTGCACCGTCCGGTACGTAGTCCGGTTCTTTCTGCACTTCCCCGCTGCTGCGCAGATCAAGGATCAGGCGCAGGCCCAGCGCGTCCAGCTTCGCGCGGTCGGCCTCCCCGGTGAGCTTGCAGGTAGGGATGCCGCGCCAGATCTGGCCCCACTTCACATGCTTGCCCTCGTCGGCTTCATAGCCGCCCAGCTCCCGGAAGTTGGTGCCGCCGGCAAAATCCAGCTGGGTGCCGGGCACCGGGTGGGCCGGTGCAGCCTTTGCCGCAGCGCTGGACAGCACCGGGAAATTGTAGAACGGCTTTGCGGGCCGTCCGCGGCGGGGCGGCAGGCTGGCCGAACCGCCCAGCACCTCCATCAGGTAGCTGCGCAGCAGGTCGATGTAGGCAGAGGAATGATCCCGCCGCTGCACCAGTGAGACGCACAGCGGGGGCAGATCTTCCAGCAGCACATCCCGCACACGGTCCAGTTCCCGTCTGGCTCCCGGTTCATAGCGGGTCAGACAGGTGCAAAGCTGCTCCTGCACAAGATAATAGGCCTGATAAAAGCTGGGGCCGATCTCTGCATTCGGCGCAAAGCCCGACCGGGCGCAGGCCGACCACAGCGGGCTGAACAGATCCTGCCGCAGGCTGGGCAGCAGCACCCGCTGACCGCGCAGCTCTGCCAGCGGGATGCTCTCCTTATCCCAGAACGCGTGCCCCCGGGGCACCAGCAGGCAGGCAGGGTCTGCCCGCAGGGTGGTGCGGGCCAGTACCGGCGCAGCACAGCCCAGATCGATGACCAGACCCGCGTCCAGCTCCCCCTGCTCCACATCGTCCGCCACCGCATCGTTGTCCATCATGCGGAAGCGCATCTCCACATGGGGGTACTGCTGGCGGAACTTGTCCAGCTGGGTCTCCAATCCGGGCAGGTAGTCCGGCACCAGCGACACGCTGATGCCGATGCGCACCGGCTGCGCCGACTGGATCTCGGCCCGCAGGGATGCCTGCATCTGCTGGAACTGCTCCACTACCGGCGCGGCATGGCGCTGCAGGCTCATGCCGCGGTCGGTAAGGGTGAGCTTGTGGTGGGCGCTGAGGAACAGCGGCCCGCACAGCTCGGCTTCCAGCGCAGAGATGCTCTGCCGCAGTGCCTGCCGTGACAAAAACAGCCGCTGTGCCGCGCGGCTGTAATTCATTTCATCGCACAATACCAGAAAGTAGTGCAGCTGGCGGATATCCATGGTTTCCTCCCTGAGAAAAGTGTCATATATAAAAGAATACCGCCTTTTTGCGCGATTGTAAAGCCGTTGGCAGCAAAAAACTGCCGCACAGCATTGCACCGTGCGGCAGTCAGAGTGCGGAACGATCAGATCAGGCTCAGAGCTTCCTCGTCGCCCACCAGCGTGAAGTCCGGATGCATCTGCAGGATGCTTGCGGGCACCTCCGGAGTGACGGGGCCGAAGAATGCCTTCTTGATGATCTCGGCCTTGCCTGCGCCGTTTGCCACCATGAGCACCTTGCGCGCCTGCATGATGGTCTTGATGCCCATGGTATAGGCCTGCTTGGGCACCAGATCCACATTGCCGTCAAAGAAGCGCTTGTTTGCCTCAATGGTCTCGGGGGTCAGATCCACGCAGTGGGTCTCCAGCTCAAAGGCTTCGCCCGGCTCGTTGAAGCCGATGTGGCCGTCGTGGCCGATGCCCAGCAGCTGCAGGTCGATGCCGCCCACAGCGTGGATGATCTGGTTGTACTTTGCGCAGGCATCCTCTGCATCGGGGTTGGTGCCGTCCGGCAGGTTGATCTTTGCAGGGTCGATGTTCACCTTGTCGAACAGGTTGCGGTGCATGAAGCTCCAGTAGCTTTCCGGGTGCTCCTTGGGCAGGCCGCGGTACTCGTCCAGGTTCACGGTGGTGACCTCCGAGAAATCAATGTCGCCCTTGTTGTACCACTCCACCAGCTGCTGGTAGGCCCCCACCGGGGTGCCGCCGGTGGCCAGACCCAGCACGCAGTCGGGTTTCAGGATGATCTGCGCCGAAAGGATGTTGGCCGCCTTGCGGGACATGTCTGCGTAATCGTTTGCGCGAATGATCTTCATCGGTTCTCCGCTCCTTTGTTTTTACTTCAGCAGCAGCGGCAGAAAGCTGGTGCCGTTTTCCGGTGCCTTGCTGTGGAAATAGTCCGCAGCGGTCGCACCGACATCGCTGAGGGTCTTGCGGATCCCGATATTCTTGGGGGTGGAGTGGGCGCTGTGGATCATCAGCGGCACCATCTCACGGGTGTGGTGCGGGTGTCCGATGGTCGGGTCGTTGCCGTGGTCCGCCTGCACGATGAGGATATCGTCCTCGCCCAGGGCGTCGCGGATCTTGCCGATCCATTCGTCCGCCACCCGCAGGCGGTCTGCGTAGGCCGCGACATTCTCCCGGTGGCCGCACAGGTCCGTTTCCTGCACGTTGGTGCAGATAAACGCAGTCTCCTGCTCCTTTACGATCTCCAGGGTGCGCTGCAGCACGCTGGCCGTGTCCACCATGGGGATGCTGGTGCCGTAATTGTTCGTGACCACGTCGGCCACCTTGCCCAGCAGGAACACCGGCAGGCCGCTCTTGCCCAGAATCGTGGGGATCTGCACCTCCGGGTCAACGCCGTAGCCCATGTGGATGCAATGGTAGTCGTTGTTGTAAACACCGCTGGCCGGGGCATTCACGCCGATGTAATCGCCGTGTTCCTCAATGGCATCCAGCAGGTTCTGCAGGTGCACGCCGCGCCCGCCGAAGGTGATGACGCGGGGCACGACCGACACGCTGCGCACCAGATGACCGATCTTGAGCTCTTCCTCAAAATCAAGGTCGTCGATGGCCGCCGTGACGTTGAAGGCCTGACCCGGATCGCATTCCACGTTGTCGGCCACGGTGCAGGCCTCGTTGACGATCAGCAGGCGCTTGCCGGATGTTCCGGTGTAATACCGGACATGGTAACCCGCATCCTCCAGCGTCTTTTTGATAAGCTCGATCTTATTGCAGATCGGCTCGCCGAAGGGCTTTGCCGGGCGGGTGCCCATGATCTCCTGATGGCCGAAGAAGGTGTCCGCACCATCGTGCATCAGCTCGGCACGGCCGAACGTTGCATCCGTCGCAAACGGCAGGCCGGGG
>ERZ834722.3386-NODE-3386-length-10897-cov-3.216381_pt1 | contig 10897 bp, 6 predicted proteins | sample MGYA00519576_ERZ834722 | MGnify/ENA primary metagenome ERZ834722 (study PRJEB31850, sample SAMEA3708759) | human gut metagenome | biome: human gut; feature: human-associated habitat; material: faeces | place: China | collected 2014 ...
AAATTAGAGCAATAGGTAATGAAATAAGTGATGGAATAATGGATTCATGGAATAAAAGAAATACATCTTTTGATATTATGAGTCAAAAACAAAGTGATGCCACACTTGGTTATGAAAGAGTTTATGATACTGAAACAAATGAAATATATAAGGCATATAATGGATTTAATGATGAATATGATGGAGAAAGATATAAACCAGTAACTGACAATATGTACTTACAAAAGACAAGCGGATATATAGAAAAGTAGGTGTGATATGAAAAATAAAAAAATAATTTATGCTATAATAGGAATTGTTATATTAATATCTATAGTGGTTATTATTGCTATAATAAGTAATAAACCAATGCCGATAGATCATACACCTAAAGAGGCAACCTCTATCATAGAAGAATTAAAAAAGAAATATCCAGATAAAAAGTATTTAAAATTAACTGGTGGAGAAATATTAAACGAAGATACATGTTTTAACAAATACTCTTTCATAAATAATAATTCCATATATATTTTCAATCCAGAAAAATTAGATAGTGGAGAATTTACTTATAAAAAAGTATATGATGTAGATAAAAATATCAAAGTTATGAACATTACTCCTGATGCTGGACCAGATATAAAGTTTTATGATTATAATGATACTATATATACACTACATGATAATAATACAGATAATAAAATAAATGATGAAATTTTAAGTATGGCAATATCTGCGTACCAAAGAAGAAAAACTCTTGCTATGGAGGAAATATGGAATCTTTGGATTTTTTTAGAGATAGCTATTATAGAAAATATAAGAAATATATGCGAAAAGATATATTCTTCACAGGTACAAAAATATAAAGTAGAAAGTATTATAGAAAGATTAGTTGAGAAAAAAGAGGCAAATACTCAAGTTTTTAAACCAATTAAAGATGAATATAAAGAGAATGTTTCATATAAAGAAATGAAATATCCTTTTATTGAATATATGTCATATAAGTTGAAGAGCACAGGAAGAAAGGGATTACCATATTTAGAAATATTAGAAGAACAAGTAAATAAAATGGGAATGACAATTTCTGAAGTTATAACAAAAGAACACTATGATATTGCAGCATCTAAGGTTTCTATGGGAAATAGTATTATTAGTATAAAAGAAATATTAAGAGTAAATTTTTTAGATTTATTTGAAAATATAAATGGGGTAGAAGAAATATTAAAAAAAGATCCTGCAAATGTATATAGTAAAATGGATTATAAAACAAAAGAAGATTATAGAAATAAAATAAAACAAATATCAGAGAAAACTAAGATATCCGAAATATATATTGCAAATAAAATATTAGAAATGTCAAGAACATATCAATGGAAAAATAGAAAAAAGACACATATAGGCTATTATTTAATAGATGATGGAAAAGCAGAATTACTAAAAGAATTAGGCATAAAAAATACAAAAATTATATCAAAAGAACAAAAAGCAAAAAGATATATTTTTAGTATAAATCTAATCTCTATATTACTTACAATACTATTTGTTATAAGGTTTAACTATATAAGCAAAAATGTAGTAATTTCAATAGCTTCTGGAATTATACTATATGTACCTATTTCTCAAATGTTTATGCAAGTGCTAAACTATATTTTAAGTAAAAAGGTAAAACCTAAATTAATGCCAAAATTAGATTTTAGTAAAGGCATTCCAGAAAAATATTCTACATTTATTGTAATACCAACAATTATAAATTCAAAAGATAAAGTGAAAGAACTGTTTGAAAAATTAGAAGTATATTATTTAGCAAACAAAAGTGAAAATATATATTTTGCTTTGCTAGGGGATTGTACATCTAGCAAGAACGAAAAAGAGAGCTTTGACGAAGAAATAATAAAAACAGGATTAGAAGAAGCAGAAAGATTAAACAAAAAATATAAAACTTTAATAGAAGAAAATGATAAATTCTATTTTTTGTATAGAAACAGAGTTTGGAATGCAGGGGAAAAGAGTTTTTTAGGCTGGGAAAGAAAAAGAGGCTTATTATGCCAGTTTAACGATTTTATAGTAAATGGGGTAAATTTTTTTAGAGTAAACACAATAGCAAATGAAGAGAAAGATATTTGCAATAAAATTAAATATGTAATAACACTAGATTCTGACACTAATCTTGTTTTAGATTCTGCACAAGAACTAATAGGTGCAATGGCACATATTTTGAATAGACCTGTTTTAGCAAAAGAAAAAAATATTGTAGAACAAGGACATGCAATAATTCAACCGCGAATTGGAATTGATTTAGAAGCAAGTAGAAAAAATCTATTTACTAAAATTTATGCAGGACTTCGGAGGAACAGATTTATATACAAATGCTGTATCAGATATCTATTATGATAATTTTGATGAAGGGATTTTTACAGGTAAAGGGATATATGACGTAGAAATTTTTCATAAAGTATTATGTGAGGAAATACCAGAAAATACAGTATTAAGCCATGACTTACTAGAGGGAAATTATTTAAGATGTGGACTTGCAACAGATATTGTATTACTAGATGATTATCCAAGTAAATATATAAGTTATATTACCAGATTAAGCAGATGGATACGTGGAGACTGGCAAATAAAGATGTGGCTTAATAAACAAATTACAATAAAAAATGGAACCAGAAAATTAAACCCATTAAATAAATTATCTAGATTTAAAATATTGGATAATTTAAAAAGAAGTATAATGCCAGTTACTGCATTTATTGGGATAATTTTTTCTGTAATTTTAAAAATGTCAACAAGTGTAAAAATATGGCCAATAGTTACAATTTCTTTATTAGGAATAACTTTTTCAAGTGTAATTGATATATTAAATTATATAATTTTTAAAAAGAATGTAGATTCTAACTATATTTCTGCACACAAAAATATAATACCAGTTATAGGAGCCTTAAAGGCAAGTGTATTAAGAGGAATATTAGAAATAAGTTTTCTACCTAATAAAGCTATAATAACATTGAATTCAATAATAAAAACAATATATAGGACAAAAGTTAGCAAAGAACATTTATTAGAATGGCTAACAGCAGAAGAAGCAGAAAAACAAGCAAAAACGGACATTGTATCATATTATAAATTCATGTGGGCAAATGCTTTGTTTGGAATTTTAACTTTACTAATTGGTATATTTACAAAGCAAATATTTGAAGTAATACTTGGTGTTATATGGCTTTTTGGACCTATTGAAGCATATTATTTAAGCAAAGATGCAAATAAGATTGAAGCGGTAGAGAAAATATCAAAGCAAGATAAAGATTATCTTTTAGAAACAGGTGAAAAAATTTGGAATTTCTTTGATGATACAATGAATGAAGAAAATAATTTTTTACCTCCAGATAATTATCAGGAAGACAGAAAAGAAGTAATAGCAAAAAGAACATCTCCAACCAATATAGGGCTTCGGTATGCTTGCGATTGTATCTGCTTATGACTTGAAATATATAGAGTTAGAAGATGCTATAGAAAGAATAAGTAAAACATTAGAAACAATACAAAAATTGCAAAAATGGAATGGACATTTATACAATTGGTATAATACACAAACTTTAGAACCATTAAATCCAAGATATGTTTCAACAGTAGATAATGGTAATTTTATTGGGTATTTATATACTGTAAAACAATTTTTAACAAATACTGAAAAAAATCTAAAAGTAAGTGTTCCTAACACATCTGGATATATAGAAAATATTAATCAAATGATACAAATTATAGATAGCATTATACAAAGTACAGATTTTTCTGTGTTATATAACCCTAAAAAACGACTATTTTCAATAGGATTTAATATAGAAGAAAATAAATTAACAAATTCGTATTATGATTTGCTAGCTTCAGAAGCAAGACAAGCTAGTTTAGTTGCGATAGCTAAAAAAGATATACCATCAAAACATTGGAATAGCTTAAGTAGAACAATAACAAGCTTAAAAAAATATAAAGGACTTGTATCATGGTCTGGAACAGCATTTGAATATTTAATGCCAAATATAAATATAGAACAATATGAGGGCAGTTTGCTAGACGAGGCATGTAGGTTTTTAATAATGAGTCAAATGGAATATGCAAAAAAATTAGGAATACCATGGGGCGTTTCAGAAGCGGCTTTTAATTTAAGAGACTTAAATAATAATTATCAATACAAAGCATTTGGAATACCATGGTTAGGACTAAAAAGAGGTCTAGAAGATGATATGGTAGTGTCACCATATTCTGTATTTTTAAGTTTAAATTATGTACCAAAACAGGGAATAGAAAACTTAAGATTATTAGAAAGTGAAGGCATGAATAGTAAATATGGCTTTTATGAATCAATAGATTATACACTTTCTAGACTAAAATATGGCAAGAAATATGAAACAGTAAAAACATATATGGCACATCATCAGGGATTAAGTCTTTTATCAATTAATAATTTAATAAATAAAAATATACTAGTAAAAAGGTTTATGAAAAATCCAGAGATTGAAGGAATTAAAATATTATTGCAAGAAAGGATGCCAGAAAAGGCAATAATTACAAAAGAGAAAAAAGAAAAAATAGAAAAATTAAAACCAAAAGATTACGAAAACTATACAGAAAAAACATATAGCAAAATAAATTATGAATTGAATGAAGCAAATACAATATCAAATGGAAATTATACAATATGCACAAAATCAAATGGAGAAGGGTTTAGTAAATATAAAGGAATTCTAATAAACAGATTTAAAGAAACAGCAGATAAAAAACAAGGAATAATTTTTTATATAAAAAATGTATCAAACAAACGAATATGGACAAACATTCCAATAGATAAAAGGCAAGACAAGCTCAAGGTTTCTTTTACACCATCTGAAACTAAATTTACAAGAACAGATGGAAACATAGAAACAAAAACAAAAATAATTGCTTGTGCAAATGATCCGGTAGAAATAAGAAGGCTTGAATTAAAAAACAATGGAAATATGGAAGAAACGCTAGAGATAACTAACTATTTTGAACCTGTTTTATCAAAGCCTGAACAAGATTATGCTCATCAGGCATTTAATAATTTATTTATAACATTTGAAAACTTAGAAAAAGACAACATTCTAGTAAAAAGAAAGAAAAGAGGAGTAAATGATAAAGATATATATTTAGCGGTGAATTTATATACAGAACACGAAACAGTTGGAGATTTTGAGTACGAAATAAACCAAGAAAAATTTTTGGGTAAAAGAAACACACTTATTCCAGAATTAGTAGAAGATTCGAAACCATATACTAAAACAATGGGATTAGTTACAGAACCATGTTTAGCAACTAAAAGAACTATTAAAATAAAACCATCTGAGACAATAATAATTGACTTGATTTTAAGTATAGCAAATAATAAAGAAGAGGCAATATCAGCATTAGAAAAGTATAAAAATGAAAAAATAATAACAAAGGCCTTTGAAGTGTCACGAGCAAAAGTAGAAGCAGAAAATATATATTTAGGACTAAAAGGAAAAGAAGTAGAAACTTATCAAAAATTACTTTCTTATTTATTATTCCATAATCCATTAAGAAAACTGGTTTTAGAAAGATTGCCTAAAAGGATATATTCTCAAAGTAAGTTATGGAAATATGGGATATCAGGAGATTTACCAATTCTGCTACTAGAAATAAAGGATATAAACGATATTTATGTAGTAAAAGAATGCCTAAAGGCGTATGAGTTTTTTAAAAACAAAGATATAAAAATAGATTTAGTAATAATAAACGAGGAACCGAACTCTTATGATTCATATTTAAAATATGAAATAGAAGATGCAATAATAAATAAGCAATTGGCATATTTAAAAAACATTTTTGGTGGAATATTTACAATATGCAAAAATGAGATAGATTTAGAAGATATTGATTTACTAAAATTTAAAGCATCAGTATTTTTAAAAGCTGAATCAGGTAGCCTGGAAACAGCAATAACAGATTTGGAAGAAGAATATTTAAAAACAATTAAAAATATAGGAATAGAAGAAAATGAGCCAACAGTAGAAACCGAAAAAGAAGAAGAACTAGAAGAAAATATGGAGGAATTAAAATACTATAATGAATATGGAGGATTTAGTGAAAATGGATTAGAATACAAAATAAAAATTGGAAAAGACAATAAACTTCCAACTGCATGGAGTATGATACTTGCAAATCCTAAGTTTGGTACTTTGGTAACTCAAAACATAGGAGGATTTACATGGCATAAAAACAGTAGATTAAATCGATTATCTGCATGGAATAATGAACCTGTGCTAGATATACCTTCTGAAATTATATATTTAAAAGATAAAGAAAATGGCAAAAAATGGTCACTTTCAAATAATTTAAATGATATACAAACAAATTCGTATATAACTTATGGTTTAGGATTTGTAAACTTTAAGAATATATATAATGGAATATATCAAGAGCTAAATATTTTTGTCCCAAAAGAAGACACAGTAAAAATAAATATTTTAAACCTTAAAAACTTGCATGCTAAAAAGAGAAAACTAAAATTATTATATTATATTAAAGATGTGCTTGGAGAAGATGAAATAAAAACAAACGGAAACATACAACTAGTAAAAGAAGCAAATGTAATTTTTGCAAATAATTTATATAAGGATAGTTTTAAAAGATGTATTCCATATATTACAACCAGTGAAAATATAAGAAGCTATACAGGAGATAAAAAATCATTTATAGGAAATCAAAGTATAAAAAATCCAATTGCACTAGATTTGGTTTCATTAGACAATAGTTCTGGATTGGGACAAAATTCTTGTATTGCAATAGAATTGGAAGTTGAATTAGAAGGATATGAAAGCAAAGAAATTAGTATAGTATTTGGAGAAGAAGAGAGTAAACTAGATGCAAAAAATACTGCATATAAATATTCTAAAATAACAAATTGTACTCAAGAACTAAACAAAGAAAAAGCCTTTTGGTATGAATTAGTAAGTAGGGTACAAGTAAAAACACCAATAGAATCAATAAATATAATGCTTAATGGATGGGCAACATATCAAACAATAGTATCTAGACTATGGTCGAGAACGGGCTATCAGCAATCAGGCGGAGCAATAGGATTTAGAGATCAATTGCAAGACACAATAGGATTAAAATACACAGATATAAATTTTATGAAAGAACAAATACTAATTGCATGTAGACATCAGTTTATAGAAGGGGACGTGGAACACTGGTGGCATGATGACATTAATAGAGGAATAAGAACCAGATTTTCGGATGACTTATTATGGCTTTGTTATTTGGTATATGAATATATAAATTTTACAGGAGACTATACTATTTTAGAAGAAGAACAACCTTATGTTATGGGAGAACTTTTACCAGATGGTGTTGACGAAAGATATGATGTGTATTTAGAATCAAAACAAAAAGAAAACGTATATACACATTGCATAAGAGCAATAGATAGAAGTCTAAACTTTGGAGAACATGGATTGCCTAAAATAGGCTCAGGAGACTGGAATGACGGCTTAAATACAGTAGGAAACAAACAAAAAGGTGAAAGCATTTGGTTAGGATTTTTTATATACAATATACTTGAAAAATTTATTCCTATATGTGAAAAAAGAGGAGATATATCAAGAGTAAACGAATATAAGATAAAAAAAGAAAATCTAAAAAAAGCATTAAACACAGCAGGTTGGGATGGAAGATGGTTTAGAAGAGCATATATGGATAACCGGAGAACCTTTGCGGAAGCATAGAAAATGAAGAATGTAGAATAGATAGCATATCACAAAGTTGGGGAGTAATATCAAATGCAGCTGACAATGATAAAAAATATATATCAATGGAAAGCTTAGAAAATCATTTAATAGATACCGAAAATGGAATAATAAAATTATTGGATCCACCATTTAATAAAACAAAATTAGAGCCAGGTTATATAAAAGCATATTTACCAGGAGTAAGAGAAAATGGAGGACAATACACACATGCAGCAATGTGGGCAATAATTGCTTTTGCAAAACTTGGATTTGGAGATAAGGCTTTAGAATACTATAGAATGATTAACCCAATAGAACACACAAGAACAAAAGAAGCGGCAATAAAATATAAACAAGAACCATATGTTATACCAGCAGATATATATGGATCAAATAATCTTGTGGGAAGAGGCGGTTGGACTTGGTATACAGGCTCAAGTAGCTGGTTTTTAAATGCAGGAATAGAAAATACATTAGGGCTAAAAGTAGAAAATGAAATATTAAAGCTAGAGCCATGTATACCAAAAAAATGGGAAGAATACAGTATAAAATATAGATATAATACAAGCATATATAATATAAAAATTAAAAATCCAAATGGAAAAAACAGCGGAGTAAAAGAATTTTATTTAAATGGAAACAAAATAGAAGAAAAACAAATAAAATTGAAAGACAATAAAACAATAAATGAAATAGAAATAATTTTATAAATGTCATATTTCCGTAATAAATTTGTAAAAAAAACTTGTCTAAATTTAAGTTATATGATATAAAGAATGTATAAAATTGAAACAAAGAAGGGTGGGGCTTTCTAGTGGAAAATATTGAAGAAAAAGATAAAAAGACAATTTTAATAGTTGATGATGAAAAGCCAATAGTAGAAATATTAGTATACAATCTACAAAAAGAAGGATATAACACATTAGAGGCAAATGATGGACTTACAGCAGTAGAAATAGCTACTACAAAAAAGCCAGATTTAATATTATTAGATATAATGCTACCTAAAATGGATGGATTAACAGTATGTAAAAAAATAAGAGCTTCTCTTAATGTACCAATTCTTATGCTTACAGCAAAAGATGAAGAAATAGATAAAATATTAGGATTAGAACTAGGTGCAGATGATTATATAACAAAACCATTTAGTGTAAGAGAATTAATGGCAAGAATAAAAGCAAATTTAAGAAAATCAGAAATAAAAGAAAGTCCAGCAGAAGCAAACGAAGACAAAACTAAAAAGATTGTTGTAGGAAGCTTAACACTAGATTTAGATAAATTCGAAGCAAAAGTAGATGGAGAAGTTATTGACTTAACATTAAGAGAATTTGAAGTGTTAAAATTTTTAGCAAGCCAAGCAGGACAAGTAATAACAAGAGAAGTATTACTAGAAAAAGTTTGGGGTTATGAATATTATGGAGATATAAGAACAGTAGACGTTACAGTAAGAAGAATTAGAGGAAAGATAGAAAAAGATACTGCAAATCCAAAAATATTAATAACGAAAAGAGGCGTAGGATATTATATAAAAGCAAATTAATATATAAATTGTAATTTATGGAGGGGGAATTCTAGGGACTGTCCCTTAAAATCACCAAACCTGGGGATTTTGGGGACTGTCCTGAATTCACCCGAAACTAAACAAATTACAATTTATTTTTTTGAGGTGAAAAAATGTTTAAAAGTGTTCAAATAAAAATGATATTAATAATTATTGCACTTGCAGTAGTAATGCTTGCAATTCCAGAATATATATATTTAGCAAGATTAAATAATTTAAATGTAGCACAAAACCCTGAAATGTTAGCACAAAGCATTGCAACATGGAAAATTGTTTTATCAATATTAACAGGAAGTTTTTTAATCATATCTACAATAATTGTTATATTCACATCTAAAAATGTAGTATCACCAATTTCTAAATTAATAAAAAAGGTAGAAAGAATAGCAGCAGGAGATGAAACAGAACAAATAGAACTAAAAGAAGTTGATAATGGAAAATCAAATACAGAAATAGATGAATTAGTAAAAGCATTTAACGTAATGACAGCAGGATTAAAAGAAAATCTAAATGAAGTAACAAGACAAAAAATGCAAATAGAAACAATTTTACTTCATATGACAGATGGAATTATAGCATTTAATATAGATGGCAGTATAATACATATAAATCCAGCTGCAAGTAGACTTTTAAAAATAACAGCAGATGATAATACATTTGACAAGATATTCAAAAAACTAAAAATAGATATGAATATGGAAAAAATAATATATTTAGAAAATTGGACCTCAACAGAGCAAAAAGTAAATATAGATGATACATATGTAAATATGTTTTTTGCTCCATTTAAAGACGAAAATAATAGACCAGCAGGAGTAATGGTACTAATTCAGGATATAACAGAACATGTAAGACTAGATAATATGAGAAAAGAATTTGTGGCAGATGTATCACATGAATTAAAAACTCCACTTACATCAATTTTGGGTTATTCAGAAACACTTGCAACAAGTGAATATGACAAAGAATTGCAAACGAAGTTCTTAAATGTTATATCATCAGAAGCAGTAAGAATGACTAAACTTGTAAATGATTTATTAACACTTTCTAAGTATGATAATAAAAAAACAAATACAGAAAAGACTGAATTCGATTTAGGAGAACTTGTAAAACAAGCACAAGAAAATTTACAAATAGAAATGGACAAAAAACATCAAAAAGTAGAATGCTTTGTAACTGCAAACGTTCCAAATGTTTATGCAGATAGAGATGGTATAGAAAGAGTAGTACTAAATATATTATCAAACAGTATAAAATATACTGGTGAAGGTGGAACAATAAAAATATATGTAGGATTTGTATATAATGATGCATATATAAAAGTAATTGATAATGGGATAGGAATTCCAGAAGAAGACCTAAACAAAATATTTGAAAGATTTTATAGAGTAGATAAAGCAAGAACAAGAGAAATGGGTGGAACAGGACTAGGACTTTCAATAGCGAAAGAAATATTAGATCAGAACAATGGAAGAATTGATATAAAGAGCAAAGTACACGAAGGAACAGAAGTAGTAATTACAATACCAACAAAAAGTAAATAAATTGGAATTTGTTTAGTTCCGGATGAATTCAGGACAGTCCCCAAAATCCC
>ERZ834722.3390-NODE-3390-length-10882-cov-30.895447_pt1 | contig 10882 bp, 8 predicted proteins | sample MGYA00519576_ERZ834722 | MGnify/ENA primary metagenome ERZ834722 (study PRJEB31850, sample SAMEA3708759) | human gut metagenome | biome: human gut; feature: human-associated habitat; material: faeces | place: China | collected 2014 ...
GCCTGTGCGTGTGGGGCGGCATCAACCTTCTGGAAGGTTACGGCCAGGACAACCCCGCCTCCAAGTCCCAGGGCATCAAGCAGCTCATGGCGGGCGGCGGCGTTGCCCTCATCGGTATGATTCTGGTGCCTCTGCTCTCCAACCTCCTGACCGCTGGTTAAGGGAGGGATTCCATGAACAGAAAAAATCGTTTTCGGCGCCCTATGGCGCTATTGCTCTCCCTGGCGCTGTGTGTCGGTTTGGTGCCCTCGGCCTTTGCCGCTCAGCAGAACAGCTACCATGACCCGGCGGAGCATTGGCAGGAGGCCAACAACAGAACCAACGAATTGGACAGCAATGCCACCATTACGCATGAAACATTCACTTGCGGCGAGTGTGGGAAGCAAACATCGTTTTTGGCCTTTCGTACCCCGGAGTACACCCGTGACAGCCAGACGGCCCTGAGCCGCAATGTCAAATACTCCGATGGCACAATGGTAGACGGTGAGGGACAAGGTTCAATTTTGGACGGTGTCCCCGGTCAAGACGCCTACTATACCGGCTATCATTGGACCAAGGCTGTTTGTGAAACCTGCGGTGGTATTAACACCAATATGGCAAAGACCGATTACGGTTACTTGAAGAATGTGTATTGGCTTTATGACTGCGCCAACAATTTCTTTGAGGCTTTGCCTGATTCGGAAACCATTGAGCAGGTGGACAGCGAGTATCACCGTGTCACCACCACCAGCGGCGAATACTGCGGATTCTGTTATGGCACCTACAAGGAAAGTTCTTCCTCCCTGGAGCGACACCACATGGAGAGCAGCATCCGCCCGGAGCTGGCCCACGACCGCTTTGTAGAGATGGCAACCTGCGCCGACTGCGGCTATGCGGAAACCGCCTACACCGCCGCAAAAGCCGTGATTGCGGACTACTTCGGCGTGGTGGATGGACAGCCCCACACTGTCACCGTGTCCGATCTCTCCGAGGCTGGCGTCACCACCGCCATCCGCTACGGACACACGGCGGACGGCTGTACCCTGACCAGCGCCCCCAACTACACGGAGGCCGGGGACTACCCCGTGTATTATGAGATCACCTATACATTCCAGAACACCGACATGGTGGAGGATGGCGTGGCCTATGTCCACCTGCGGGATGAAAGCACCGAGGAAACCGATGGGGACGGTTCCTGCGGCGAGGACCACAACTGGACCCTGCTGGACAGCGTAGCCCCCACCTGCCTGACCCTGGGCTATGACCGCTACCTGTGTGTGGACTGCGGTGCAATCGAAAAGCGGGACTATGAGGCCGCCCTGGGCCATGCGTTCCAGAGTGTTGTGATTCGGGACGCCACCTGCGAAACCCCCGGCAAGGTGCTGGAAATCTGTGAGCGGTGCGGCACCGTTCAGGAAAGCACCACCCCCAAGGGCGAGCATGAGTTCTCCGTTACCACCGTCCCGGCCACCTGCACCAGCCCCGGCTACACCCTGCGGGAGTGCGCCGTCTGCGGAGAGCGCCACATCACGGACATCACGGCGGCCCTGCCCCACAACTATGTTGACAAAACCACCCCGGCCACCTGCGAGGGCGGCGGCAAGACCATCCATATCTGCGAGGGCTGCGGTTCCAGCTTTGTGACAGACTACACCGACCCCCTGGGCCATTCCTGGGACGAGGGCACCGAAGTCACCGGCTCCACCTGCACCGGCGAAGGTCTGATCGAGTATCGCTGCGTCCGCTGCGGCTATCATCGCCTGGAGGGTGACGCGGCGGCAGGCCATGTACCCGGCGAGGCGGCCACCTGCACTACGCCCCAGCTCTGTACCAAATGCGGTGCGGTGATCGTCAACGCCCTGGGCCACGACTACCAGAAGGAAGTCACTGAACCCACCTGCACGGAAATGGGCTACACCACCTATACCTGCTCCCGCTGTGGCGACACCTATAAGGGCGACTACACCGATGCCGCCGGACACAAGCCCGGCGACTGGATCATTGACCAGGAACCCACCACCGACAGCGAGGGCAGCAAACACAAGGAGTGTGAAGTCTGCGGCGAAACTCTGGAAACCGAAGAAATTGAGAAAATCTACAACCAGGCCACCACGGACACCCACGGCGAGGCCGTTGTGGGGGGCTATCTGGTGATTGTCACCGATACGGATACCAAAAACCCCGTAGCCAATGCCTCCGTTGCACTCCATGCGGATCATACCTTGTCTGTCAGGCTTCCTTCCGGGCGGATGCTGGACTATACCGACCAGACCACCATCACCGTTCTGCTCACCAAAGACAAGAGCGCCGTGGCAAATATGTTTATCGCTGTAACGGATCGTCAGGACAACTACTGCGAGGATAGCACCGATGCCAACGGTCAGATTATCGTCCCCGACACCACCGGCAAGACCAACGAGGACGGCAATGCTACCGTGGGCTGGGAAGATGAGGATGGCGACCGCTGGACCATCACCGTAAAGGTGGAGGATCACGAAACCGGGCGTCCCATTGAGGATGCGGAAGTATCCATCGGCAAGGGCGGCAACATCACGGTTACTCTGCCGGATGGCACCGATATGGACGAGGATAACCGGATCACCGTCACGGTCACCGACCAGAAGCGTGAGCCCCAGGAGGGCTTGACTGTTATCATCAAGGGTGACCTGGGCCAGAAGGAAACCGGGGAAACCGACGAGAACGGCAAGCTGACGGTTCCCGCTGTTGTGGAGTCCGAGTATCACGGGGCCTATGTGGTGGGCTACACCGACGGCACCTTTGGGCCGAACCGGGATATGACCCGGAGCGAGGCGGCCACCATCTTTGCCCGCCTGCTGGCTCAGCGCAACGGGGAGCGTATCACCGCCCCCACAAAAACCACTTTCCCGGATGTACCTGTAAACGCATGGTACGCCGGATATGTGTCCTATCTGGCCCGCTATGGCATCGCCGTGGGCTACACCGACGGCCTGTTCCACGGAGACGAGCCCATCACCCGTGCAGAGTTCACGGCGATGGCGGTGCGGTTCTTTGACACCTATGGAGACGGCGATCCGGCCATCATGGAAGAATACAGCGGCTTTTGGGATGTGTCCCCCGGCCATTGGGCAGCGGGTTACATTGCCGACGCCGCCCGGTATGGCTGGGTGGTAGGCTACGGCGACGGCACTTTCCATGCCGACGATGAAATCACCCGCGCCGAGGTCGTTACCATCGTCAACCGCCTGCTGGGGCGTGAGGCTGACCAGGAGTATATTGCCGACCATCCCCGTGGGCTGGTGCTGTTCCCGGATGTGTCCAAGAGTTATTGGGCCTACTATGATATTCTGGAGGCAGCCAATGGGCATACGGCATCTATGCAAGATGCAGAAACTTGGCTGAAAGCATGACCATATATTCCAAACCCGGCGGGGGCTTTCGCTTCGTAGCGGGAGCCCCCGCAAAGGAGGTGATCTCCCTTGATATTGGATATGATCCAGGAGTGGTTCAAGGAACTGCTCATTGACGGTATCATTTCAAACCTGACCGGGATGTTTGATACCCTGAATACAAAGGTGGGCGAGATCGCCGGGGAGGTCGGCATGACGCCCGCCGCCTGGAACAGCAGCATCTTCAACATGATCCGAAACCTCTCGGAAACGGTGATTGTCCCCATCGCTGGCATCATCCTCACCTTCGTCATGTGCTACGAGCTGATCCAGCTCATCATCGAGAAAAATAACCTCCACGACTTTGACACCTGGATTTTCTTCAAGTGGATTTTCAAGACCTTCTGCGCGGTGCTGATCGTCACCAACACCTGGAACATCGTCATGGCGGTGTTCGATGTGGCGCAGAATGTGGTCAGTCAGTCGGCGGGGGTCATCATCTCGGACGCAGGCATCGACATTTCCGGCGTGGTGGGCAATCTGGAGACCCAGCTTGCCGACTGGAGCGTGGGCGCCCTGCTGGGGCTGTGGTTCCAGAGTGTGTTCGTGGGGCTGTGTACGCAGATTCTTTCCATCTGTATCTTCCTGGTGATCTACGGCAGAATGATTGAGGTGTATTTGGTCACCTCCATAGGGCCGATTCCCTTTGCCACGATGGTCAACCGGGAATGGGGCTCCACGGGGCAGAACTACCTTCGCTCCCTGCTGGCCCTGGGCTTCCAGGCCTTCCTCATTATGATCTGCGTGGGCATCTATGCCGTGCTGGTGGAGGGCATCTCCACATCCGGCGACAACATATCCGCTGCCATCTGGGGGTGCATGGGCTATACGGTTCTGCTGTGCTACACATTGTTCAAGACCGGCAGCCTTGCAAAATCCCTGTTCGGCGCCCACTAAAGGAGGCAGATATTTGAGAGTAGGCCTTATTGATGTGGACTCGCACAATTTTCCCAACCTGTGCCTGATGAAGCTCTCGGAGTATCACACCAGACACGGGGATCGGGTGGAATGGTGGGACCCTGCAAAGCAATATGACCTTGTTTATAAAAGCCGGGTATTTACAGACACCTATTCCAAAGACACCATACAGGTGAGCAATGCGGATAAGGTCATCCAGGGCGGTACAGGTTACGGCCCCGGCGAAAACCTCCCGCATGAGATCGAGCATATTCGGCCGGACTATTTTCTATATCCGCGGTTTTTAGGTACAGCCTACGGCTTTTTAAGCCGTGGCTGTCCAAGGAACTGCGGATTTTGTATTGTCAGCAAAAAAGAAGGGCGCAGGAGCGTCCGGGTGGCTGATCTTTCCGAGTTTTGGAATGGTGAGGAAGAAATCAAACTGATGGACCCGAACCTGCTTGCCTGTCCCGACCATGAAAGGCTCATTGAACAGCTAATTGAGAGCCGGGCGCTGGTGGACTTTACCCAGGGGCTCGATATTCGCCTTATCAGCCGTGATAATGTATCTCTACTGAACAAAGTGCGGACAAAAGCGGTGCATTTCGCATGGGATAACCGGACGAGGACCTGACGGAGTATTTCCGTCGCTTTCGTGAACTTACTTCCATAAAGAGCGACCGAAACCGCCGTGTCTATGTCCTGACCAATTACGGCAGCACCCATGAACAGGATTTGTACCGGGTAAACACCTTGCGGGCATTGGGATATGATCCCTATGTGATGATCTATGAGCGTCCCACGGCTCCACGCATTACCCGCCATCTGCAAAGATGGGTAAATAATAAACGGATTTTTCATTCCGTATCAGATTTTAAGGACTATGCGCCGATGAAGAAGGAGGTGTGAAACATTGGCTTATGTAACGATCCCGAAGGACCTGAGCCGGATACAGAGCAAGGTCCTGTTCGGGCTGACCAAACGACAAGTGATCTGTTTCGGAGCGGCGGCGCTGGTAGGCGTGCCGCTTTTCTTTTTGGCAAAGGCGAGCCTGGGAACCACTACGGCGGCGCTGTGCATGATCCTGGTGATGCTGCCCTTTTTCCTGTTCGCCATGTATGAGAAGAACGGGCAGCCGCTGGAAGTGTTCCTGGGGCATCTGATCCAGAACAAATTCATCCGGCCGAAGGTGCGCATCTACCAGACCAACAATCTCTATTCCGCCCTGGTGCGGCAATCCCAACTGGAACAGGAGGTGAAGCGGATTGCGAGAAAAGGCAGAAAAACCGGCAAAGCGTAAGCTCACCCGTGCCGAGCGCAAGCAGATCGAGGCGGTGATCCGGCAGGCGAAGGGCGACGGAAAAGCCCATACGGTGCAGGACAGCATCCCGTTTCAGAATATGTTCCCCGACGGCCTGTGTAGACTGGAGGGCGGCGCCTTCTCCAAGACCATTGCCTTTGAGGATGTGAATTACCGCCTGGCGGGGCCGGAGGATCAGCGGAGCATCTTTGAAAGCCTCTGCGATTTCTACAACGGCTACGACCCCTCCATCGGTGTTCAGGTCTCTTTGGACAGTCGCAGCGGAGGCAGCGCCGCCGATGAAATGTTCGGCATCCGCAGGCAGGGCAACGACCTGGACCCCATCCGGGACGAGGCGGTGGACATCCTGCGGATGCAGTACAAGCGGGGCAACAACGGCTATGTGAAAACCAAGTATGTGACCCTGACCATCGAGGCGGAGAACCTCCCTGCGGCCCGGGCGCGGTTTGCCCGCATTGAGACCGACACCCTCAACCGCTTCAAGGTCATGGGTGCGGCCGCTCATGTGCTGGATGGAAAGGAGCGGCTGGAGCTGCTTTACAACATCCTCCACCCGGAGGGCGGGCAGTTCGCCTTTGAATGGGACTGGCTCCCGGCCAGCGGCCTTTCGGTGAAGGACTTCATTTCTCCGTCCTCCTTCCACTTCGGGGAGACCCGCACCTTCCGCATCGGAAAGCGGTATGGGGCGGTGTCCTTCCTGCAAATCCTGGCGCCCGAGATGCACGACCGTATCCTCACCGACTTCATGGAGGCGGACGGAAATATCATGGTGACCATGCACATCCGGGGCATCAACCAGAACGAGGCCATCAAAATGGTCAAGCGGAAGATCACCGACCTGGACGCCATGAAGATACAGGAGCAGAAGCGGGCGGTGCGCAGCGGCTACGATATGGACATCCTTCCTTCGGACCTCTCTACATACGGCGGCGCGGCAAAGGACCTGCTCACCGACCTGCAATCCCGCAACGAGAGAATGTTCAACATGACCTTCCTGGTGCTGCACACGGCGGAGACCCGTCAAAAGCTGGAGATCGCCGTATCCCAGGCGGCCAGCGTCGCCCAGACCTATAACTGCCTTCTGATCCGGCTGGACTTCCAGCAGGAGGACGGGCTTATGAGCAGCCTTCCCCTGGGGCTCAACCGCATCAAGATAGAACGGAGCCTGACCACTTCGGCCCTGGCGGTGTTCGTCCCCTTCGTCACCCAGGAGGTGTTCATGGGCGGCGACGCCATGTACTACGGGCTCAACGCCCTTTCCAATAACATGATCCTGCTGGACCGCAAGCAATCCCGCTGTCCCAACGGTCTTGTGTTCGGCACCCCCGGCAGCGGCAAATCCATGAGCTGCAAGCGGGAGATCACCTTTATCATGCTGATGACCCAGGATAATGTCATCATCTGCGACCCGGAGGACGAGTATTCGCCCCTGGTGAAGCGATTGGGCGGTCAGGTGATCCGGCTGTCCCCGTCCAGCACCGACTATGTGAACCCTCTGGACATCAACCTCAACTACTCCGAGGAAGAAAACCCGCTGGCGCTGAAAAGTGATTTCGTCTTATCCTTCTGCGAGCTCATCATGGGCAGCAAGACGGGGCTGGAGGCCATCGAGAAAACCGTCATTGACCGGGCGGTACAGATGATCTACCAGCCCTACTTTGCCGATCCCCGGCCAGAGAATATGCCCATTCTGGGCGACCTGATGAACGCCCTTCTGTCCCAGCACATCCCGGAGGCCGACCGAGTGGCCCAGGCGCTGGACCTCTATGTGAACGGTTCGCTGAACTTCTTCAACCACCGTACCACCGTGGACATCTCCAACCGCCTTGTCTGCTTTGACATCAAGGGCCTGGGCAAGAACCTGAAAAAGCCGGGGATGCTCATTGTCCAGGACGCGGTGTGGAATACCGTCACCATCAACCGAGCCATTGGACGGTCTACCTGGTATTTCGTGGACGAGTTCCACCTTCTGCTGAAGGAGGAACAGACCGCGGCATACAGCGCCGAGATTTGGAAACGGTTCAGAAAGTGGGGCGGCATCCCCACCGGGGCGACCCAGAACCCCAAGGACCTGCTTTCCTCCCCGGAGATCGAAAATATCCTGGAGAACAGCGACTTCATCTATATGCTCAACCAGGCGGCGGGCGACCGGAAGATACTGGCGGAGCGGCTGAACATTTCTTCTGAACAGCTTGCCTATGTGACCAACTCCGAGCCGGGTCACGGACTGCTGTTCTTCAACAATGTCATCCTGCCTTTTGCGGATGACTTCCCGAAAGACACCGAGCTCTATAAACTGCTCACCACCAAGCCCAGCGAGGTTGCACACGAAACTGCGGACGACGAAAAGGAGGACCAGAATGGATAACAAGATGGCGGTTTTCAATAACCGCGAATTTGGCAGCATCCGAGTGATCGAAGAAAACGGCAATTATCTGTTTTGCGGATTTGATGTTGCGAAAGCCCTGGGATATGCAAAACCGAGGAACGCCATCAATACGCATTGTAAGGGGGCCCTGAAACGGGGCGCCCTTACAGAAGGAGGCGTACAGGAATTGACATTCATCCCGGAGGGTGATGTGTACCGCCTGATCGTTCATAGTCGGCTGCCTGGTGCGGAACGCTTTGAAAAATGGGTGTTTGACGAAGTTCTCCCCATGATCCGCAAGACGGGCGGGTACATGACTGCCTCCCTTCTGGAGCAGGCGGCGGAAAAACCGGAAATATTGCTGGCTTTTGCCGACCAGCTTCTTGCCGAGCATGAGAAAAACCGGCAGCTCTCCGGCGAGGTGGAACGGCTGCGGCCGAAAGCAGATTTTTATGACGCCTTTGTCCATGAAGAAAACTGCACCAATATCCGAGCCACGGCGAAAGAACTGCAAATCGGGGAGCGTGCGTTTTGCCGTTTCCTGATGGACGCGGGATTTCTGTACCGCTGCCCGGCCGGATACCTTCTGCCCTATGCCAAGCCCTCCAATAACGGATTATTCCGTGTGAAGGACTTCTGGAAATATGGGCATTTTGGACAGCAGACCTTGATTACGCCCCAGGGCAAAAATGTGATCCGTCTGCTGCTGGATGATGGGCAAATGCGGCTGGAATGGAAGGAAAGGATGGGATAAGGATATGGAACAGGAAAAGCTGTATGTCATCGAGGAAAAGACCTATGAGGCACATATCGACGAGGAAGTGCATCTCTACGGGCTGCTTCATCAGCTTGCCTTCCTTGCCGGAAAAATCAAGGACCGGGAGGATGTGGAGGCGTTCATTGCGGCGGCGAAGCGGTACGGCCAGATCGCCGATGACAAGTTTGACGCCTGGAACATTCCCGGCCGTTACCTGGTGTTCGGCGACAAGGCGGACCTTGCCGGGATGAAGGCGCGGGAGCTGTGCGAGCTGGACGCCTTCTATGTGGAGTGTGAGGACGACGAACCCGAACCGGGCGGCGGCCGCCAGGAGGAACACTATCTGATCCCCGGCAGCGGATTCCGGCTGCTGGTGAGCGAACTGCACATGTTCCTGGTAACCTGGTACAGCATCGCCAAGTGTCTGTCGCAGGCACAGAACGAGAAAGATTTTCTCCGACTGCAAAAGAAATACGGGAACTATGAAAAGACGCTGAACAGGCTGCGCCGCAAGCTGGGTCTTTCCGCTGACAGCAACTTTTGTCAGGATGAATTGGAGGCGGCGGTCATCAAGCGGTTCCGGGCGGAGCTGATCCCTGGGGAGCAGATCAGCCATGAATAAGCTCACCCATGTCAGCCTGTTTTCCGGCATCGGCGGGCTGGACCTTGCGGCGGAGGCGGCGGGCTTTGAAACGGTCTGTCAATGCGAGTGGGCGGACTATCCCTATTCCATCCTGCAAAAACATTGGCCGGATGTGCCGAAGTTCCGCGACATCACCACATTCACGAAGGAGGCGTTTTTTGAAAAAACAGGACTTGAAACCATTACCATCCTCTCCGGCGGATTCCCGTGCCAGCCTTTCTCCACCGCAGGAAAACGGCGGGGCTTTGCGGATGAACGCTACCTGTGGCCGGAGATGTGCCGCGTTATTGCCGAACTGCGGCCCCGTTGGGTGCTTGGGGAAAATGTTGCTGGCTTCATCAATATGGGGCTCGACAAAACGATTTTTGACCTGGCAAAAGCGGGATACGCTGTTCTCCCATTCGTATTTCCGGCTTGCGGCGTCGGCGCATGGCATGAGCGCCAGCGAACTTTTATCGTCGCGGCTGATGTTTCCCACACCCCTTGCCTCCGACAAATCCACGGGGCGGGATGCTGCCAGCCTGGATGTGTTCCTGTCGGACAATGGGATATTCCGCAAGCGGAACAAGGACGGGTCGATCTGGAGCCTGTCCCTGTCGGCGGCGGTGTTCTATCTGACCCCGGCAGCATCGGAGGGCTACCGTTCCACCCTGAAACCGGCGGCCTTCCGGGACAAATCCCCGTCCTCCAACCTGTCGGCTCAGGTGATCCGGCAGGAGCAGCCCCTTTCCGAGAAAGCGGCGCTGAACCCGGACTGGGTGGAATGGCTCATGGGATTCCCCCCGAAATGGACGGACGCATCCTTTGGCGTGCCGAGCCCGAAGGAGTCCCCCGCATGACCGAGGACACGGACAACCGGGCGCTGCGGCTGAAAACCCTGGGGAACGCGGTCTGCCCGCCCCAGGCCTATCCCATTTTCCAGTACATCGCCATGATCGAAACCGGGGCGTGTGCCGACATCTGCCCCTATGGAACAGGAGGTGACGCACCTTGAAAGAATGGAAAGCCCCCGAAAAGGAGGCGCAGAAGATGACCCGTGACGGAGCGGTATCCGTCAATCTGGTCACGGGCGAGACTACCTATCCCTCTGATCGGACGCCGGAGCAGGATCATTCCGCCTCCGGCGATACGGCGGGCGCCGCTGGAAAAGCGGTGGACCGTGCGGAATTGCACCGGGAACAGGCAGCAACCAAAAAGAAGCGCCGGAAACAGCGCAGGGCCTATCGGGAGGGCGAGGCGGCAGCGGGCCGCCCGTCCTCCCGATTGCAGTTTTCCGAGGCAGGCCAGGCCAAGCCGGAGCTGCAAGAGGCCATCCGCAAGTCGGACAAGGCGGCGGACCGGCTGGATGCCGCCAGGGACGCGATCCCCAATAAGAGTCCGGGAAAGCCCCATGCCAATCCGCTGTCCCGCCCCATCCAGGAGGCAGGCGCAGCCATCCACGGCAAGGTCCGGGAGGTGGAGCAGGAAAATTCCGGCGTCCAGTCGGGCC
>ERZ834722.3394-NODE-3394-length-10870-cov-3.311234_pt1 | contig 10870 bp, 13 predicted proteins | sample MGYA00519576_ERZ834722 | MGnify/ENA primary metagenome ERZ834722 (study PRJEB31850, sample SAMEA3708759) | human gut metagenome | biome: human gut; feature: human-associated habitat; material: faeces | place: China | collected 2014 ...
TACAAATACTTTTTTAACATACTATCTCCTATTCTTCTTAATGAATAGTCACATTATATAATTAATGTAACAAAAAAACAAGACATTATATGCCTTGTTTTTGTCAGTTTTGCATAAACTATAAAGAAACATTTGCATTAATAGAATTTATTGCTTGTAAAATATTTTCAGAATCTATCTTATTATAGTCTATATCTTTAAGTACAGAAAACATAGTTGCTATTCCTGCAACAAAAAGTATATATATTATTATTAAAAATGCAACAGTAATTATTCCTAAAACTAGACCTGCTGTTCCCATTCCTTTTCCACCTTTTTTTCTGCCTAATATACCAAATATTATAGCAAGAATTGAACAAGGTATAGATATGTACCAAATACATAGCATTACCAATGATACAATTCCAAGTATTAATGCTGCAATACTCATTCCTTTGCTTTCTTCCTTATTTTCTTCTGCTTTTTGTTCTTCTACCACTTCTGGTTTTACAGCTTTCTCCTCTTGCTCTTTCTTTTCTTCGTCCATAATAATTCCCCTTTCTTATATCATTTAAGCATTGATATAAATAAATATATTTCTAAACACTGTATATAAAATAAGTGTTATTAGCCATATAATTAAATGTGCTTTTTTTATATATAAAAATTTCAATTTATTTGTTTTAAATAATGTATTCAAAATATATACAATATTCAATATTAATAAATAAATTATAGTTATTGTATAAAATGCGTTCATCCTTAAAGCTTCTACAATATTTAAATTAATCAAAGCTTTGATACATCGTGTTCCACCACAACTCGGGCATAATATTCCTGTTTTCCTTAGTATATAGCAACTTGGTACTATTTTTATAATTTCTGTTTTTACTATAATATATAAGACTAATATAAATATCATTACTATGATTTCAAAAAGTATCATATTTTTTGTTTTTTCATCAAGCTTTTTCATGAACCCATTATACATAAAGATTTTTTCTATGTCAAATATTAATTAAATTGGCTCTGTATCTTGCAAAATGTAGCATTTTATAGTAAACTGGTTCTATGTATAAAGGAGTGATTTTATGTTAGATATAAAATTCGTTAGAGAAAATCCTGATTTAGTTAAAGAAAATATTAAGAAAAAATTTCAAGATCAAAAATTAGGATTAGTAGATGAAGTAATTAATTTAGATAAAAAATATAGAGAACTTCAACTTTCTGGTGACACATTAAGAATGGAACGTAATAGTTTAAGCAAGGAAATTGGTAACTTAATGCGTGAAGGTAAAAAAGATGAAGCAGAAAGTACAAAAGCTAAAGTTAATGAAATTAATAGCAAACTAGAAAACATAGAAAAAGATACTGATGAGTATTCTGTTAAAATAAAAGAAATAATGATGAGAATCCCTAATATAATTCATGAATCTGTTCCAATTGGTAAAAATGATACAGAAAATGTTGAAATTCAAAAATATGGTGAGCCATTTGTTCCAGATTATGAAATTCCATATCATACAGATATAATGGAAAGACTTAATGGAATAGATTTAGACTCTGCTCGTAGGGTTGCTGGCAATGGTTTTTATTATTTAATTGGAGATATTGCTAGACTTCACTCTGCAGTTATTAGTTATGCTCGTGATTTTATGATAAATAAAGGATTTACTTATTGTGTACCTCCTTTTATGATTCGTAGTGATGTTGTAACTGGTGTTATGAGTTTTGAAGAAATGGATGCTATGATGTACAAAATTGAAGGTGAAGATTTGTATTTAATTGGTACAAGTGAACATTCTATGATAGGTAAATTTAAAGGTCAAATTTTACCAAAAGCTGAACTTCCTTATACAATGACTTCTTATTCTCCATGTTTTAGAAAAGAAAAAGGAGCTCATGGTATAGAAGAAAGAGGAGTTTATAGAATACATCAATTTGAAAAACAAGAAATGATAGTTGTTTGTGAACCGGAAGATAGTTATAAATGGTATGATAAAATGTGGTCATATACAGTAGAACTGTTTAGAAGTTTAGATATTCCAGTACGTACATTAGAATGTTGTTCCGGAGATTTGGCAGATTTAAAAGCTAAATCTTGTGATGTTGAAGCTTGGAGTCCAAGACAAAAGAAATATTTTGAAGTTGGAAGCTGTTCTAATTTAACTGATGCTCAAGCTAGACGTCTAGGTATTCGTATAAAAGGAGAAAAAGGAAATTACTTTGCACATACATTAAATAACACAGTGGTTGCTCCTCCTCGTATGCTTATAGCATTTTTAGAAAACAACTATAATCAAGATGGAAGTATTAACATTCCAGAAACTTTAAGACCTTACATGGGTGGAATAGAAAAAATTGTTCCAAAAAAATAATTGAATTTCAATTTACATTACAGAAAGGAAATAGTTATGATAATTAAAAATCCAAAGTTTGAAATATCTGCTGTTAGTCCTAAACAATATCCTACTTTAGGTTTACCTGAAATTGTTTTGGTTGGGAAGTCCAATGTTGGAAAATCTTCTTTTGTAAATACAATGATTAATAGGAAATCTCTTGCTAGAACAAGTAGTGAACCTGGTAAAACTAGACAAATTAATTTTTATAATATGGATAACTCTTTCTATTTTGTAGATTTACCTGGATATGGTTATAGCAAAATGAGCAAAGCAGAACAAGTTAAAGTTGGAAATTTTATAGAACAATATTTGCAAATAAGAAAAGAAATTGCTTTAATTATATTCTTAATAGATATTAGACATGAGCCTACTGCAAATGATAGGTTAATGTATGATTATATTATAAATAAATCTGGTAATCATCCTTGTATTGTTATTGCAAATAAAGCAGATAAATTAGCACCTACTAAAGTTGCTAATGCAGTAAAAGATTTGCAAAATTCTTTAAATCCATTAAAAGATTTAACTTTTTTACCATTTTCTGCAGAAAAGAAAACTTACTGCGAAGATGTTTGGAAGGAAATTGAAAAACACATTCTTTAACGTGAATGTGTTTTTTATTATTTACTTTTAAATATATTTCACTTCTACTAAATATAGTCCATGTGCAGCTAGGGTTTTTCCTGCCCTAGCTCTTTCTTTTGATTCTATAATTTCAGGTATTTCTTCTGCTTCTATTTTACCAAGTCCTACGTCTACCAATGTTCCTGCAATTATTCTTACCATATTATATAAAAAGCCATTTCCGTGTTAATTCTATTTTTATTCTTTCGCCATCTTCTAACACTTCTGCTTTATATATTGTTCTTACACTGCTTTTACTACTTGTTCCGCTTGCCTTAAATGCAGCAAAATCATGTTCACCTTCAAAATATTTTACTGCTTTTTTCATTTTTTCTACATCTAGCTTTATTGGCATATGATATTCTAAATCTCTATATATTGCTGTTCCATGTTTTGAATTATTTATTACATACCTATATGTCTTTTGTTTTGCATTATATCTTGAATGAAATCTATCTTCTACTTCTACTGCCTCTTTTATTACTATACTCTTTTTTAATTTTGAATTTAGTGCATATGGGATTTTTTCTATTTCTATATTGCTATTTGTTTTAAAATTAGCTATTTGACCGCAATGCATGCACTCCAGCATCTGTTCTTCCTGATGCAATTAGGTCTACTTCTTCTCCTGTAATTTCTTTTATTGCATTTTCTATTTCTCCCTGAATATTTGGTTTATTTGGTTGTTTTTGCCAACCATTAAATTTTTTTCCATCATATTCTATTGTTAGTTTTATGTTTCTCATTTTCTTTTTTTCCAGTCTTTTCTTTTATCTCTTCTATTTTTTCTTTTAGTTTTTTCTTTGGAACTTCTTCTCCAAATTTTTTTGTAACTATATTTTTTATTAATATTTGTCTTAGCGCATCTTCCTTTACATCTACTATAAGTGTTCCATCTTTTGCGACAGATATTTTTCCTGTTTCCTCTGACACAACAACTACTATAGCATCTGATTCTTGGCTCATTCCTGCTGCTGATCTATGCCTTGTTCCTAGTCCTTTTGATATACTCTTATCATCAGATAGTGGTAGCATACATGCTGCTGCTTTTATTTTATTTTCACTTATAATTACTGCCCCATCGTGTAATGGTGTTTTTGGATTAAATATATTAACTAATAATTGAGGTGATATTTCTCCATTTATTAAGATTCCTGTATCTGCAATGTCTTGCAACTTTATATCTCTTTCTATTACAATTAATGCACCGGTTTTCTTTTTAGCAAGTTCTGTTGCTGCAATTACTACTTTGTATATATTCTCTTTAGTTTTTGTCCTTATATCTTTATCTATTCCAAAAAATCTAGTCAACTTGCTAGTTCCGCAATTGTTCTAATGCACGTCTTAATTCTGGTTGGAATATTATTATTAAAAATATTACACCATAAGTCATAAATGATGTTAAAATATAATTTAATATTCTAAAATCAAGTATTGAACTAATTAATGTTGCAATTATTAGAAATGCTATTCCTTTTATTAATTGCCATGCTCTTGTTTCTCTTACAATTTCTATTAATTTAACTATTAAAAATATTACAATCGATATATCTAGTATTAATGTTACTATTTTTATTGGATTATTTTTTAATAGCTCTAAATAATTTGTTATGTCTTGGCTAGTAATTTCTAATGTTTGCGAAAACAATGTATTTTTCATTTGTAATTACCTTCCTTAATTATTTATTTTGCAATTAAATACCATATTAATGTAAAGGCCATACTAAGGACCATTAGTCCTGCCAATATTAATGCTATTATTTTAGTTATTAATTTTTGTTTATCTATTTTCTTTTTTGCCATTTGTATTTCACTCCTTATTATCTGTCCATAGAGATATATTAGCACAAAGGAAATCATTTTTCAATTGTTTTTTTAATATAGTTATTTTCTTATTTCTGCGCCAAATACTCTTTCTGCATCTGCTATTACTTTATTGAATATTCCTGTTACCTCATCATCTGTTAGTGTTTTTTTGCTGTCACTAAATGTCAAAGAATATGCTATTGATTTTTTGTTTTCGTCTACGTGTTCTCCTGTGTACACATCAAACACTTCAATATTTGTAAGTAAACTTCCTGCTGATTTTTTAATTTGTTTTTCTATTATTGCTGATTCTAAGTTTCTATCTACTATAAATGCAACGTCTTTTTTAATACTTGGGAATTTTGAAAATTCTTTGTATTTCATTTTTCCTACTTTTTTAGCAAGTAATTTGCTTAAGTTTATTTCCATTACATATATATCTTCTTTAGTTTCTTTTGGATGTACTTTTCCCATAATTCCTACAGTGTCATTATTTACAGAGATTAATGCACTTTGACCTGGATGCATTTCTTTTGGAAGTTCTTTGTTATTTATAAAGCTATATCTTCCATTATATCCAAGGTAATCCAAAAGTTCTTCTGCTACACCTTTTAAAATATAGAAGTCTACATTTTTTGTATTTCCAATTCCTTCATAATATTTTCCAGACATAAGTACACATAGTTTTTCTTCTTCTATATAGTCTTCATTTACTTTTCCAAAGCCTTTTCCTATTTCAAATATTGATACATCTTTGTTGTTTCTTCCTAAATTGTAATTGTATATTTTTAAAAGTGATGGTATCATGCTATATCTTAGTGTATTTCTTTCTTCTGTTAATGGATCTAATAATTTTATTGGTTCAAAATTGTCTGTTGTAAATTTTGAAACTTCTTTATCATTAATTAAGATATATGACATTGTTTCGTTTAATCCTAAACCTATCATTTTATTTCTTATTTCTCTTGTTGTTTTGTCATATTTCCCTGTTCTTGTTGGAAGTACTGGAAGTTTTCCTTCTATATTATCAACTCCATAAATTCTTCCTACTTCTTCTATTAAATCTTCTTTTATTGATATATCCATTCTTCTTGTTGGTACAGTTACTGTAACATTTCTTCCATTTACTTTATATTCAAATCCTAGTTTTCTAAATACATCTAATGTAGCTTCGTCTGGAACTATTATTCCCAATAAATTATTTATGTCCTCAAAACTTATATCTATTTTTTTAGCTTCTTTGTTGGCTTTATCATAAACTACTGTTCCTTTTGCAATTTTTGCATCTGCATATTTTTCAAGCAAGCTACATGCTCTTTCTATAGCCATATATGTTCTATTTGGGTCTAATCCTTTTTCAAAACGATTACTTGCTTCGCTTCTTAATATTCTTTTAGATGTACATCTTATTTTTACTCCATCAAATACAGCAGATTCTATTATAATGTTTTTTGTATCTTCTTCAACTTCTGTTGAAAGGCCTCCCATAACTCCTGCTAATCCAATTGCTTCTGTTCCATTTGTAATAACTATGTCTTCTTGATCTAATTCTCTTTCTATATTATCTAATGTTGTTAATTTTTCGCCATTTTTAGCCATTCTGACTAAAATTTTATTACCTAATCTATCTGCATCATAAAAATGCAATGGCTGACCTACTTCTAGCATTACATAGTTACTTATATCTACCACATTGTTTATTGGTCTTATTCCACTTGCTATAAGTCTATTTTTTATAAAATCTGGGCTTTCTTTTATAGTAACATTTAAAGCTTTTTTTGCTAAAAATAAATTACAATTTTCAGTTTCTATTTCTACATTAAAGCTATCATTTACATCTTCGTTTTCTTCATTATGTTTTAAGTCTATTTCTTTTACAGGTTTATCATATATTGCTCCTAATTCATATGCCATACCTAAAATGCTTAATAAATCTCCCCTGTTTGCTGTAAGTTCAAAGTCAGCTACTTCGTCATCTAATCCCATGAATTTAATTGGGTCTTCTCCTACTGGTGCATCTGCTGGAAGTTCATGTATTCCCGTTTTATCAGCTTCGCTTAAAAACTTTGATTCAATCCCAAGTTCTAATAATGAACACATCATTCCATTTGATTCTTGCCCTCTAATATTTCCTTTTCTTATTGTTATATCTCCTGGAAGTTCTGCTCCTACTTGTGCTACTATTACTTTTAATCCCTTTCTAACATTTGGTGCTCCACATACTATATCTAAAACTTCTTTTCCAATATCTACTTTACATACATGTAAATGATCTGAATCTGGGTGCATTTCGCATTCTTTTACTTCACCTATAATTAACTTTGTGGCATTTACTAATTTCTCTGCACTATCATATTCATTTCCTACTCTTGTCATATCATCTGCTAGAGTTTCAATATCAACATCTATATCTACATAATCTTTAACAAAATTTTTACTTAACTTCAATTAGTCCACATCCTTTCTATCAAATTGATTTAGGAATCTTACATCATTTGTATAGAAATACCTTATATCTGTAATTCCATATTTAAACATTGCAAGTCTATCTAGTCCTGTTCCAAATGCAAATCCTGTATATTTTTCTGGATCATATCCATTCATTTTTAACACATTTGGATGTACCATTCCTGAACCTAAAATTTCTATCCAACCGCTTTGTTTACAAAGGTTGCATCCCTTTCCTCCGCATTTAAAGCAACTAACATCAACTTCATAACTTGGTTCTGTAAATGGGAAATAACTTGGTCTAAATCTTAATTTAGAATTTTCTCCAAGCATTTTTTTAACAAATACTTCTAATGTTCCTTTTAAGTCTGCTAAGCTAATATTTTTATCTATTAATAATCCTTCTACTTGACCAAATTGATGTGAATGTGTTGCGTCATCGTCTCTTCTATATGTTTTACCTGGGCATATAATTCTAATTGGTTCTTTTTCTTCATTTGCCATCATAGCTCTTGCTTGAACTGCTGATGTTTGTGTTCTTAAAAGATGCTCTGGATCAACATAGAAACTATCTTGCATATCTCTTGCTGGATGACCTTTTGGAAGATTTAATCTTTCGAAGCAATATTCATCAGTTTCTAGCTCTGGGCCTGAAACTACATCATATCCCATCGAAACAAATATATCTTCAACTTCTTCTATTATTCTATTTATTGGATGTTTGCTACCTCTTTTTGTTTTTGTAGCTGGAAGAGTAATATCTATTCTTTCTTTTTCAAGTTTTAAATTCATAGCTTTTTCTTTTAATATTTCTTCTACTTCTTTAATTTTACTTTCTAAGTTGTCTCTTACTTCGTTTACAATACTTCCAATTACTGGTCTTTCTTCTGGAGATAAATCTTTCATTCCTTTTAGAACTGCTGTAAGTTCTCCTTTTTTTCCTAAGTATTTTACTCTTACATTTTCTAGTTCTTGCAATGTTTTACTGTTTGAAATTTCTGCTAGTGCATTTTCTTTAATTTTTGCAATTTGTTCTTTCATGTAATCAATCATCCTTTCTTTTTTTGTTCTATTACAAAAAAATCGTCCTATTACATAGGACGATTTTTACCGTGTTACCACCTAAATTTATTAATTAAATAATTAACCTCATTATGCTATTAACGCTAGCTCACGCTTATACCTACTGTTGTTTCAATATAAGACCTAAAAAGTGAAATTTCGGATAAGCTTGTAATAAATAGGCTTTCAGCCTTTGACCTATTCTCTCTTAAATACATTTTTGTTATCTTACTTTGCTTTTTCAAACGGCTTTATTTTTTCAACTCTGCTTAATATAATATCATATTTTTTTGTTTAAAACAATAGTTTTTATCGGTTTTGTTAAAATAAACTAACGAACTATGTTATTGCATGTCCCATTAAAAGCTTCTTATCATAGGAAGACCTGAGGCCTTCCTATTTTTATATTCCTACTATTAATACATATTAAGTGGGTCATTCCATGTTTCTGTTACTTTTTCATCTTTCTTGCTTACTTGCTCTATTGTGATGCTAGATGGTAGAGAAACCACGGGGCGCAAGCAAATAGAAGCGTTGTACTCGCCACCGGCAGAATCGCATAAGCCGTAGATGGCATAGACATTGCCGCTGATAACACAGTCCATGCACCAGCAAGCATCGTCACTGTGCACAAACACCGAGCGAGAAGCAACCCAATAGTAATAAGGTTTTGCAGAATTTGTTCCTTGAAGTATTTCTTTATTTTTGCTATCTGTTATAGTGTCTTCTATACTGTAATTATATGCATCACTTGTTAAACTTTTTGCTGGTATTGTAGTATCTGCTTTTGTTAAAGTATTAGTATCTTTGTTATACGTAAATTTTGAAGTTATTTCATTTGCATTCTGATATCCATAACCGCCTTCGCTACTACTTCCTCCACCAAATGTTGTTTTATCATAATTAGTCCCACCTAAATATGTATCTATGTCATCCATTGTTAAACTGCTTGCTTTTGCTCCCAAATCTGTATTACTATATAAGGCTTTACATGTATCTTTTAATACTGTTTCATAGTTATTGTAACCTACGTATCCATAAAAATATAATCCTGCCTCTGTTGGTGCTCCTGATATTAATAATATGTGGTCTCCTTCTTTTCCTAATACTCTCCAATTTAGGTTTTCTTGTGAAATACTTTGTTCTGCTTCTCCATCGCCTCTGACAGGGTACTTCCCTTTCCAATCTCCGTTCTTACCTCTCGAATTGCCTGTGAAAGGGTCTTATTTTCGGTCTGTATCGACAGCATATCTAATGCTTCCACTATACTGACTCCGGCACGGAGCATACTTACAAACTGACGGCAGAACACGCTTAGATCTCTTGTCTTGACTTTTTTGCCCACGCCGATCTTAATATCTTTTTGTAAGGCATTCTGCTCTTTGATCTCTAATGGAATACACCCCTGCGAACGCAGTTTCTGTTCGACTTTTTCCCTGCTGTCCGATTCCATACTTCCTTTTATTTCTTTTCCGCTTTTTTCAATTGCAATATAAGAATAATCCGCCATTTTCCTCTCCTCTATCTCTTAAAACAGATTAATCTTCTGTGACATTCCCGCCGCATCATGTGCAAAACTGATTGCCGTCTCTGCAGTAATATAGCTTTTCATATACAGATCATAAATTGCATCATCCATCGTCTGCATCCCCATTTTCTTGTTGGTCTGGATAATCGATGGAATCTGAAAGCTTTTTTCCTCACGGATCAGATTCCGTATCGCCGGAACCGCAAGCATGACCTCATATGCTGCCACTCTTCCGCCTTCCTGCCTTGGCAGAAGCTGTTGTGCCACCACACCCTCTAAAACACCTGCTAACTGCACACGAATCTGCTGCTGCTGAAACGGTGGAAAGACATCGATCATACGGTCTACTGCCGAAGCCGCACTGTTCGTATGAAGCGTGGAAAATACCAGATGTCCTGTCTCCGCTGCCGTAATGGCAATGGAAATCGTCTCTAAATCACGCATCTCACCGACTAAGATCACATCAGGGTCCTGTCTTAGGGCCGCCCTGACCGCATTTGCATAGGACATCGAATCATAACCGATTTCTCTTTGCAGTACCATTCCTTTTCCATGTCCATGCAGATATTCGATCGGATCTTCTAAGGTAATGATCGTCTTTTTGTAATTCTTTGAAATCACTCCGATCAAAGAAGCTAACGTTGTGGATTTACCACTTCCGGTTGCTCCTGTTACTAACACCATACCTCTCTTTTTTGAAGTCAGATTTACAACTGCCTCCGGAACGCCTAAATCCTTCGGTGACGGAATCTCAAATGAAAGGATACGAAGTGCCATCGCATACGTTCCTCTTTGACGGAACACATTGACACGCACCCGGTTAAATCCTGCGATAGAATGTGCAAAATCCAGTTCACCTTCCCGCTCTAACACTTCTAACTGCTCGGTTGTCAGCATTGGCTTGATTATTTCTTCTATTTCATATGGCTTAATCTTTTCCTCCGACATCGGTATCAGATCTCCGTCGATACGGAACATGACCGGACTGCCGGGACAAAGATGAATATCTGAAGCGTTTCTT
>ERZ834722.3398-NODE-3398-length-10855-cov-3.733889_pt1 | contig 10855 bp, 9 predicted proteins | sample MGYA00519576_ERZ834722 | MGnify/ENA primary metagenome ERZ834722 (study PRJEB31850, sample SAMEA3708759) | human gut metagenome | biome: human gut; feature: human-associated habitat; material: faeces | place: China | collected 2014 ...
ATTGTCCTGCTGCTAAGCAAAGTTATCGCCGCGTGTAATGGTGTAAGTCGCATCACCAAGGCTGGTAATCGTGAGTGACTTGTTGTAAAAACGTGCGCAGCTTGTCATGGTCAGGTCGCTCATGACATAGATCGTTGAGCCGTCCTCTGCCTCTGTGACCGCTTTGACCAGCGTGGCGTAGGGCTTGTCCGCCGAGCCGTCACCGGTCCCATCATTGCCGCTGCTGCTGACATAGACCGCCGTGCCCCCGTCGGCATAGGCCGCTGCCGGAAGGAGTGTGAGACACAGCACAAGTGCCATCAGGGATGACAAAATCCTTCGTTTCATAAGTTTCTTTCCTCCCTAAAATGTAATTATATAAAAGCAGCCAGACACAGGCTGTACCGGCTGGATTTATACTGCGGCGGTGCTGCCGCCTCCGAAGCGGAAGCGAATTTTCAGCAGAATTGAAGTTACATTTGGTAAAATGCGATAAAAATGCGGGGGGGGCGTCTGTTTTTCTTGTATATTTTACCATGTTAAAATACGAGGTGCAAGGCATTTGCAGGGGTTGACCAGCAGTTTTTCTACTAAGTATGCGTTAAGAAACCAATGGTTCGCCGCAAAACCGGGCGGTCAAGTCCTTACTTATATAGGGTACGGGCTGAAAGAGGAAAAAAACAAGCGAACGCGCTCGAATGACCATGCCAGATTTTCGGCACAAACCGTGCCAAAATTGTTGGCTCGTGCAGATAGCTGTCATATAATGGAGAAAAAAGCGGAGAGATCACCATGTTTGTCGAACGATTTGACGCACTGATGAATATTGCGGAACTTTCCAACAGCCAGCTGGGACGGGAGATCAGCATGAATCCCTCCCGCATCGGACGGCTGCGCTCCGGTGCACGGCCTCTGCCGAAGCACCACGAGTTTCTGCCCGGGATGTGCGCTTATCTGGCAGCGCACCTACCTTGCGGGAATGATCCGGTGAGAAACCGTACAGCGGGGCAGAACTGCCCGATTCCGTAATAGATAAAACCCCCGGATACCTTGCTCCCCTGACAGGGAGGATAAGGTATCCGGGGGTTTTTATTCCTGAGCTTGCGGGCTTTCCGTATGGCGGTCAACTCTCTTTTCTGCCTGCGGATGTCCTTGCGAAAGAGGGCGTCTGCCATACCAGGCCTGCGCCGGTAGGCAGATAGGCGGGCACTGTTTGGGCAAAGACTTCCAGACCCATAGGGCCGGTGCAGTGACAGACACCGGCACAGGTGATGGAGCTGTGCCGGAAATAGTCTGCCGTCCGGGCAATGCGTTCCGGGTCCGGGGGTACCAGGTGGGTACCGCCGAAAACGGCCTGGATGGGCCGCTCCGGGAAGCGCCGTTCCACCGTGGAGAGAATGTTGCGGATGCCGTTGTGGGCGCATCCGGTGAGTACCACCAGCCCTGCTGGGGTATCCACCACACAGACCTGCTCCTCCGGGAAGGTATCCAGGACAAGGCGGCCGTCTGGCCCCTCCATCACGGAGGAGGGATGGACCGCCTCTTCCGGTTCAGGGTCCGGAAAGTTTCCCAGAAGATACACATGCGGAGCGATCTGCATGCAGTCATCTGCCAGACAGCGAAAGCCGGTCAGCCCCTGCTGGAAGAACCAGGATGCCTCCATGGGCGGGCCTACCAGCTCCAGCGTCTGGGAATAGGTTTCCTGCTGAGGCGGGTCGCACCGGTGATCCCACCACTTCCGGATGAAAAAGCCGCTATGGGCATAAATGGGTACGTCCGGCGGAAGGAGCTCCGCCAGGCGCAGAAAACCACCGCAGTGATCCCGGTGGTTGTGGCTGAACGCCACGGCAGTGACCCGCCGGAGGTCGATACCCAGCTTCTCCGCGTTCCGCAGGCAGGCGTCCCGTTCCCCGGCGTCGAACAGCAGGCGGGTATCTCCTTCCTCCAGGTAGACGGACAGGCCGAATTCCCCCTCAAGGCCGGGGTACAGAACGGCGTTTTCCGATAAGACAGTCAGCTTCATGGCAGGCTCTTCTCCTTGTCAGTTGTTTAAAAAACGGAGGAAACGCCGGGGCGTCTCCTCCGTTTCTGCAGATGCGTGGGGATTACTGAACGGCAACAGTGCGCTGGAAGGTATCGATCCAGGCTTCCTTGTTGGCGGTGATGTAGGCCTCGTCAAATTCCTTCAGGGCGTTCATAGACTCGTCGCCGAAGGCCAGATAGGTCTTCAGAGAATCGTCCATGGTGGCGTTCTTGTTCACGGGGGCCTCGTTCATGACCTCAGCGATCTTGTCCTGGGTGTCCTTGCTGATGAGGTATTCCACAAACAGCTGGGCCAGCTCAGGGTTCTTGCAGTTCTTCACCACGTTGGCGGTGGCGGGAGCGGAGAAGGAACCCTCGGCGGCGTCCACCCAGACCATGTTCAGGCCGCTGTCGGTCAGGCTGGGCATATTGATGTCCATGAACACGGCGATGTTGGCCTCACCGGTGGTGAAGGCGTTGACAACGTCGGAAGAGGTGGAATACCACAGATCGATGTTGTCCTTCTTCTCCTGCATCAGCTCCATGGCGGGGGTCACATCCTCCTGGCTGCCGCCCATGGCCTCGGCCATAGCCACCAGCATGTAGGGGCCGGCGGTGGAGGTCATGTCGGGCAGAGCCACCATGTGCGCATACTGGTCATCAAACAGACCCTCGTAGGAGGTGGGGGCGGGCAGACCGGCCTTCTCCAGAGCGTCGGCATTGTACATGATGCCGTAGCGGCACAGGGAGTAGCAGGGGCCGTAGCCGTCGGCGTTGACAGCGATGTCATACAGGTCGCCGATGCTGGTGACGATGTTGGTGTCGATCTTTTCAAACAGGCCTGCCTCATTGCCGGTCTGGGCAAAGCTCTTGGTCAGCAGGGCCACATCGGCGGTGGGATCGTTCTGCTCAGCCATCAGCTTGTTGAGACGGTCGCCGTTGCCGCTGGTGGGGTCCACCACGATGGTGCAGTTGTACTTGGACTCAAAGTCGGCGGCCAGGGTCTTGAGACCGGCCTCGGCCCAGCCCCAGGTAGCAACAACCAGCTCGGCGCCGCCGAAATCCTGAGTATCGCCAGCTGCTTCGCCGTTTCCGGCGTTATCAGCGGGAGTTTCCTCCTGCTTGCTGCCGCCGCAGGCGGCCAGGCTCAGGGTCATGACCAGAGCCAGCATCAGTGTAAAAATGCGCTTGCTTTTCATTTTGTTTACATCCTCCAGATTTTATTTGATGTCTTTATATACACAGAAATGCTGGGCGGGGAAGTGAAGCAGAACTTCACTGCCCTCCTGCACGTCCGCATATTCGTGGATAGCAGGGTATACCATTTCCTCAAAGCAGCCGGAGACCTCCAGCCGGGTGGTATGACCCTTGTAGGTGGCACTTTTGACGGTGCCCCGGATGGTATTGACACCTTCCTGCTCCGCAGTCCGGATGTTTTCGGAGCGGATGGCCAGAATGCAGGCATCCCCCTCAGTCAGCTCCTGGGCGGCCTCTGCCGGGACCTGGAGCGTGTGGGCACCGCAGCGGATCAGGCGCATATCTCCCTCTGCTCCGGCGGCGATGCCGTGAAGAAAGGTGGAAAAGCCCATAAAGTCTGCAATAAAGGGAGAAGCAGGCCGGTCAAAAACCTCCTGGGGCTTGCCGATCTGCAAAATGTGGCCGGCATTCATGACGATGACCCGGTCTGCCAAGGAGACGGCCTCCTCATGATCGTGGGTCACGATGATGGTGGTGATGCCCAGCTCCTTCTGGATGCGCTTGATCTCCACCTGCATCTCTACCCGGAGCTTGGCGTCCAGGTTGGAGAGGGGCTCATCCAGCAGCAGAATGGAGGGACGGGTCACCAGAGCCCGGGCCAGGGCCACCCGCTGCTGCTGACCGCCGGAGAGCTGCCGGGGATAACGCTTGTCCATGCCGGTAAGCTTTACCAGAGCGAGCATGTGCTCCACCCGCTCACGGATCTCGTTTTTGGGCAGCTTCTGGAGCTTCAGACCAAAGGCCACGTTTTCAAAAACCGTCATGTGGGGGAACAGCGCGTAATTCTGGAAGAAAATGCCGATATTGCGGCGGTAGGGGGGGATAGTGGAAACGTTTTTGCCGTCCACCAGGATCTGTCCGGCGGTGGGTTCAGTAAAGCCGGCGATCATGCGCAGTGTGGTGGTCTTGCCGCAGCCGCTGCCGCCCAGCAGGGCGATCATCTCGCCTTCGGCAGCCTTCAGGTTCATGGAATCCACCGCAGTGAACTCGCCGAATCGCTTGGTCAGTCCCTGTAATTCCAAAGTAGCCATAGTTTACACCTTTCCGTTCTCACTTAACAAACATGTCCAACCCTACAAACTTCTCCATCAGTACGATCAGAACCAGAGATGCCAGGATCAGCAGTGTGGAGATGGCGGCCAGAGTGGGGTCGAAGGTCAGCTCCATATAGTTCATGATGCGGATGGGCAGGGTGATGAACCTCGGGGTGGAGAGCAGGCTGCTCAGGGCCACCTCGTCAAAGGAATACAAAAAAGCCAGCAGCGCACCGGCCATGATGCCGGGCCGGGCCAAGGGAATGGTGATCTTGAAGAACACCTGAATAGGGGTGGCTCCCATGGAGGTAGCCGCATCCTCCAGCGTCCAGTTGAACACATGGAGTACAGACACCGTGTTCCGCACGATGTAGGGCAGAATGATAATGAGATGGCCGATGAAAATGCGCAGCATACCGGACACACCGCCGATCTGGCTGTAGACCTGCAGCAAAACAAAGGCGAAGGCCACACTGGGCACATACATGGGAGAGGTGTAGTAGTTCAGCAGAGCGTCCTTGCCCTTAAAGCTGTACCGGCAGACGGATAGGGCCGCCGTGACGCCCAGCAGAATATCCGCCGCTGTGGCCAGAATACCGATTTTCAGGCTGTTCACCAGACCATCCATAAAGTGGGTGGAGGAACCGAAAATATTGGCGTACCATTTCAGGGAGAAGCCCTGGGGCGGGAAGGTGATGAGGGCTGTGGGCGTGAAGGAGGCGATGACGATCACCACCAGAGGCGCCAGCAGGAACAGCATCACCAGAATGGCAAAGATCCGGCAGGGCAGATTCACATCTTTTTCGCGCATATCACTTTCCTCCTCCCATACGTTTCATATATCCGGAGGTGCACAGCACCACCGCGATCTGCACCAGCAGGATCACTGCCAGCAGAATATAGCTGATGGCGGAGGCCGCACCCCAGTCGAAATTCACATTGATCTCCTGGACCACCATGGTGGCCATCATCCGGAACTTGGAGCCGCCCAGCAGTTTGGGCGTTACGTAAGAGGTCATGCTCATAGTGAACACCAGAACGCAGCCGGAGATAATGCCCGGCAGGCTCAGGGGGAACACCACCTTGGAAAAGGTCTGCAGAGGAGAGGCACCCAAGCTGTAGGCCGCGTACTCCACGTTAGGGTCAATGCTCTGGAGCACACCCACCAGAGAGAGGACCATATAGGGCACCAGCAGGTGGATCATACCGATGATGACCGCCGTCTCCGTGTTCAGGATTTTCAGAGGGGCGGAGATAAGCCCCAAGGACTGGAGCAGCTGGTTCAAAAGGCCGTTGGTGCCCAGAATGACCATCCAGCCGTAGGAACGGACCACGGCGCTAACCAAAAAGGGAAACAGGATCACGATCATCATGACCTGCTTCATACGGGACTTGGTCCGGGCCATGTAAAAAGCCGTGGGATAGCCCAGCACCAGGGAGATGGCGGTGGACACCAGGGACACCCGGAGGGTGACCCAGAGGATGTTGCGGTAAAAGGGATCTCCGAAGAAATCCACAAAATCGGAAAAACCGTTTTCATGCAGGGTGTGGACCAGAATGTAGACCATCGGTGCCACGAAGAAAAACAGCAGGGTCAATACGGTGGGCAGTGCCAGCAGCAATGCACGGTGTTTACGTTCCATCCGAACTTATCTCCTTTATCTCGTCAATCAAAGGCAGAAGCCGCTTGTGCAGCGCATCCACCAGACCCCGGTCCGTGCATTTCAGCTCCGGCGAAACCGCCAGCGGCATAAGGGTGAAGAACGTCAGCAAATTTTGATGGTTGAAGCCCATGCGGCGGCAGTCCGACAGGAGCTGCTCCATCTGCTCCAGCAGTACCTCCGGAGGCAGATCACACATCAGCCCCGCCAGAGGCAGCGGGATGAGGGTCAGTACCTTGCCGTTTTCCACGGTGCAGAGCCCACCCTGGGATTCCCGGAGGGTGTTGGCCGCCAGAGCCATATCAGCGTCATTACCGCCATAGACCGTCAGGTTGTGGCAGTCGTGGCCGTAGGTCAGTGCGGCGGCACCGGTGACACCGTCCATGCCGGTCAGCAGGCCGATGCCGTGCTGATCCCGGCCGTAGCGGTTGAATACTGCCATTTTTAAGTAAGGAGCTGTTTTCAGACAGGCAAAGCCGTCTCTTTCAGCGGACAGGGGCAGGGCCTTCCGGACCCGCTGGGTGCGGATGGAGACGCCATCCTGGCCGATCAGATTCACCACGGCGGTGCCGCCGGAGAAGCCGGGGCGTACCGGCACCGTGACGGCAAAATCCTCTTCCGTCACGGGACGGAGATGAACGGAGCCCTGCAGGTGGTCTGGAATTTGGTAAGGAGCGGTATGGGGCAGATAGCTGCCATGGTCCCAGACGATCTCTCCGGCCCGGAGCACCAGCTCCGGTCTGGGATGACGCAGATCCTGCACCAGCTGTATATCAGCCTCCATGCCAGGGGCGATGCCGCCAGTGCGGTACAGCCGCAGGCGAACGGCGGGGTTGATGGTGGCGTACCGGATGGCCCGGATGGGGTCCAGCCCCAACTCGATGGCCCGCTCCACCACAAAATTCAGGTGGCCCTGGCGCATGAGCCGGGGCAGGGGCACGTCGTCCGTCACCAGGCAGATGCGGTCCTGGACCGGTGCGTCGTTCATGGCCTGAACGATCTCCCGGCTCAGCATGCATTCCTGCACCTGGACGGTAAAGCCCAGAGCCAGCTCCTCCCGGAGCTTTTCGGCGGAGGGGGTGGTATGGTCGCTGTCGATGCCCATGGCCCGGAAGATCTGCAAGCGGCGGCCGGTGAGGGCGGAGACGTGGCCGTCCAGAAAAACGCCCCGGCTGGCGGCGGCTTCGATGACGGAGAGCATCCGCTCATCTCCGGCGGCGACGGCGTTGAAATCCATGACCTCGCCCAATCCAGCCACGCCGGGAATATCCAGCAGGGCCTCCATTTCAGCAGGACCCACGTCAAAGCCGGAATCCTCCAGGCCGGGGGCGGAGGGAACGGTGGAGGGGGCGGTGAGGAGCACCCGCAGGGGCAGGTCCCGGCAGGCGTCTGCCAGGCCCCGGACCCCCTCGATGCCCAGCACGTTGGCGATCTCGTGGGGGTCGGCGCACACCGTGGTGGTGCCGCAGGAGAGGGCCACCCGGGCAAAGTGGTCGGGGGTCAGCATGCTGCTTTCCAGATGCATGTGGGAATCCACGAAGCCCGGCAGGGCGTAAGCGCTGCCGCCGTCCATGGTTCGGCGGCCCTCCGGCGCTTCCTCCGGGCCGAAAACCCCGGCGATATGACCGTTGACAATGCCGATAGATCCGCTTACAATAGAGGCGCTGAACACATTGACGATCTGCACATTGCGGATTACCAGGTCAAAGGGGCGTCTGCCCAGCATAGCTTCGGCGATATCTTTCAGCATAGCGGTGCTCCCCTCCGTTTCGTATGTCAAAAATAAGACATTTTAATGATATCTTTCTGGGGAAAAAAGTCAAGGTCATACCATACCATAATTTTAAACGGGAATTGCGGTTGTTTCATACAAGTTGAACGATCGAAACACCCCTTGAGAATAGGAGTAGTCAACAATCCACGGCCTAAAGGCCATGGGCTTGTAACTGCCCAGTCGTAGTAACGGATAGCTCCTCCGACCTTTAACCCCAAGAGGCATTGCTGTCTCAAGTGGCGTTACATCGTAGGGTGGTTGACAGCACCCTTTGCGGCAAAGTTTACTCTGCCGCAACTGTATCAGGTACTTGGCTATCATATAGATAGTTGATTCCCATGCGATACAGATTCATTGCGCCGATACGGTCATCGTTCGACTTGTAGCCGCAGTTCTTACAGGTAAACAGATGTATCTTTTTGTTGCGGTTTGCCTTTTCTGTGTGTCCACAGACGGGACAGCACTGGCTGGTATACCGAGGGTCGACCTTGATTACGGAAGATTGGTTCTGTTTCGCCTTGTAGATGAGTTTCTGTTCGAGGTCATAGAAAGCCCACGATACAGAAACATAGCGGTGCTTCGTTTTGACACGTTCCGTGGCATGACGAATACCGGACAAATCTTCCAGAACGAAGAGAGTGTGCGCGGGGTTATTTACAACGAGTGCCTTTGATACACAATGGTTGACATCCTGCATCCAACGGTTTTCTCGTTGACCGATGCTTTTGAGTCTACGTCTTGAAGACGGGGTATGCCGCATCTGGAGTTCTTTTCTAAGTGCTGAATAGTGGGCTCTTTTCTGCTTGATAGGCCGGCCTCTCACAAACCCGGACTTGTGCTTGCTATCGTAAGTTGCAACGACGAAGTTGATGCCTCGGTCGATGCCTACAACATTACAGATATCGGAGAGATTACTCTCTTCTACATCATAGGTCACAGGGATATGTAGGAAGTACTTGCCATGCTTGTTCACCAGCTTGGCGGTGCCGAACCGGTAGATAGAGCGGTCGAAGTATTTCGACATCCATTCTGCGAAATAAGGCAGTTTCACTCTTCCGCCGAGCGTGTTTATGGAAAAGCGGTCTTGCGTCAGAGAGTAATCTCTGTTCCAGACGAGGTCATACTGAGGTTTCTTGAAAGACGGTTTGATCCACTCTTTCTGATTCTCAAGGATGGTCTTATATCTGGCAATGACCGTCTTGAATACAGACTGAGTCATTTGAGATTTTAGTCCGAATTCTGCGCGCAACGTAGGATACAGAGCCTTGTTGAGCGAAAACTGTTTTAAATCGTGTGTGCGAAACACATAGTCCGAGACATAGTTGCACGCTTCACGATAGACAGACATCGTTTCATCAAGTAACGCCTTATCTTCATCAGATGCCACTACTTGGATTTTTGCCGTGATGGACATTTGAGCCATAGTCAATCCTCCTTTCTTTGTTGTTTCACTAGCGCTATTATATAATAATAGATAGTGAACATCAAGGCGCATTGAGGTGACTTATGGATTGATGCCATAAAACAAAAGATTCAGAGCATCGCTGATGCTCATCACTGCGAAATCGTGGCAATGGAAACCGACAAAGACCACGTGCATATCCTTCTCGGATACGACACGACGGATTCCGTCTGTAACATTGTTAAGACACTAAAACAAGAAACGACACATCATCTTTGGCAAAGATTCGGTCCTTTCCTGGCCAAACACTATTGGAAGAAAAGGATATTCTGGTCCGATGGGATACTTTGCCTGTAGTATCGGGGAAGTATCCTCGGCAATTATCCAAAAGTATATCGAAAACCAAGGATGATGCGCCTTTACGAACAGGGCTCCTCCCACCGCCTAAAGGCATTGGGTTTCCGCCCAAACTATGTTGGAGGTATTTTTTATGAATATGATTTCAGAAGAGGTCCTGGCGCTTGAGCCTGATATAATCGCCTGGCGGCGCCACATGCATCAGAATCCGGAGCTCTCCTTTCAGGAGGTCCATACAACGGCTTACCTGACGGAGGAACTGAAAAAGATCCCGGGTCTGACATTGGAATTTCCCACCAAAACAGGCGTGGTAGCGGTGCTGAAAGGGGTCCAGCCCGGTCCGGTACTGGCCCTGCGGGCGGATATTGACGCGCTTCCCATCCAGGAGGAGACTGGGCTGCCCTATGCCTCCACAGTGCCCGGTGTCATGCATGCCTGCGGCCACGATGGCCATGCGGCCATGCAGCTTGCGGCAGCTAAGCTGCTTGCGGCGGAGCGGACCAGCCTCAAGGGCGAGGTGCGGTTCCTGTTCCAGCATGCGGAGGAGCTGCCTCCCGGCGGCGCGGTGGAAATGCTGAAGGCCGGCGTGATGAAGGGGGTAGACGAGCTGTACGGCATGCACCTGAGCTCAAACTTCCCTACGGGCACCTTCGGTGTCCGGCCCGGGGCCCTCACCAGCGCCACGGACCGTTTCGATATCCGGGTCATCGGCAAGGGCGGTCACTCCGCGTTCCCGGAGACCTGTGTGGACCCCATCGTCATCGCCGGTGAGATCGTGGGAGCCTTGCAGACCCTGGTTTCCCGGCGTATCCAGGCGGTGGAGCCTGCCGTGGTGTCCGTGTGCATGATCCATGCCGGAGAGGCGTATAATATCATCCCCGGTGAGGTGGCCATCACTGGTTCCACCCGAACCTTCAGCAAGGAGACCCGGGAGCGGCTCCCCAAGCTGATGGAGGAGCTTGCCCGCGGCATCTGCGCGGCCCACGGCGCGGACTGCGATTTCAAGTTCACCCTGGGCTATGCCTCCGTAATGAATGACAAGGCCCTGACGGTTTCCAGCCGCAAGGTCATTGAGGAGCATTTCGGCGAAAGCGCTGTGCTGGAGATCGATCCCCTGATGCCCGGTGAGGATTTCTCTGCCCTGCAGGAAGACTGTCCTGGCTTTTTTGTGGAGCTGGGAGCCCGCAGTGAGGAAAAGGGTATTACCTTTCCCCATCACAACTGCCGCTACCTGATGGATGAGGATGCGCTGAAATACGGCGTGGAGTATCTCTATCAGCTGGTCCGCAGCCGTTTGTCGATCAGCTGAATCAAAGCGTGAGGCCCTGACAGGCACAGCGAAAAACGAAATATAGACCGCACCAAAAGC
>ERZ834722.3407-NODE-3407-length-10819-cov-22.152081_pt1 | contig 10819 bp, 9 predicted proteins | sample MGYA00519576_ERZ834722 | MGnify/ENA primary metagenome ERZ834722 (study PRJEB31850, sample SAMEA3708759) | human gut metagenome | biome: human gut; feature: human-associated habitat; material: faeces | place: China | collected 2014 ...
ACATGGCACAGCAGTGAATCCGAGTCGGCGCTTGAGCGTTTCGAACCTGTAGCCGCGGCTATGCTATGGTCGGACGGTCAGGGCACTGTGTTCGCACGAGTCGCCGCGAGGCGACAGAAAGAGTTCAAAAGAGGAAAGCGTTCCTCTTTTTGTCCTTTTCGTTCTTTTCGGACAAGCGAAAAGAACACTTAAAGAAAAGTTACTTTATGCTTCTTCGCGGGCGAACGATGTTCGACCCCTGTCTCGGCGACGCCGACACACACGCTCCGCATATGTGTCAATTTCCCTACCTGAGAGCCAAAGTCCCCTCAACAGTCAAAACAAAAGATATATGCCTTTTCGCTTTTTCTTTTGCAAAATCAGGCGCAAAAGAAAAAGCTATCAAAAAGAAAACGCCGAAAGAAGATTTCGCACTCTGCGGAGCGCGACAAGGGCGACTTGCCCTTGACCCAGCCGCCTTTTGAAAAATGCGGGCGAAAACTTTACTACAGCGAGAAAAATTATTGAAAGCAAAAAAGCAAAGAATACAATAAATAAAGAGGAACAAAAAATGAGAGCATACGAAAGATTTCTGAAATATGTCGCTTTCCCGACGATGTCCGACCCGGAAAGCGAGAGCGTACCTTCCACCAAAAAGCAGCTCGCGCTGGCGGAAGCTCTGGCAGCCGAACTGCGTGAAATGGGGCTTGTCGGCGTTGAAATAAGCGAATACGGCTATGTTTACGCTTCGCTTCCCGCAAACTGTGATAAGGAACTGCCGACAATCGGTTTTATCTCGCATATGGACACATCAAGCGAAGCCGCAGACGAGCCTATCCGCTCCCGCATAGTAAAATATACGGGCGGCGACATACTTTTAAATGAAGAAAAAGGCATATATATGCGCACCTCCGACTATCCTTATCTTGCGGATTATGCGGGCGATGAGCTCATCGTAACAGACGGCACAACGCTTCTCGGAGCCGATGACAAGGCGGGTATAGCCGAAATAATGACAGCGCTCGAAAAGCTCATCTCCGAAAACATCCCGCACGGCGAGATAAAAATAGCCTTCACGCCGGATGAGGAGATAGGCAGAGGTGCAGATCACTTCGATGTTGCCCGCTTCGGCGCGGATTATGCCTACACGGTAGACGGCGGCGCGCTCGGCGAGCTTGAATATGAAAACTTCAATGCGGCTGGTGCGCTTGTCACGATACACGGCGTTTCCATTCATCCCGGAAGTGCCAAGGACAGAATGAAAAATGCAATCCTCATCGCGGGAGAATACAATTCCATGCTCCCCGAAAATGAAATTCCCGCAAAAACCGAGGGCTATGAGGGTTTCTTCCATCTCTATCATATCGAGGGCGAGACGGAAAACACCACAATGAAATATATCATCCGCGACCATGATGCCGAGAGCTTTGCCCGCCGCAAAGAGCTGATGAAAGCTGCCGGTGAGGCAATAAACCGCATTTACGGCGAGGGCACGGCAGAGGTGAAAATCACGGATTCCTATCGCAATATGCGCGAAATGATAGAACCGCGCATGTATATCGTTGACCGCGCAAAGAAAGCGATGGCAGACTGCGGCGTTTCGGCAAAGATTGTCCCTATCCGCGGAGGCACAGACGGTGCGCGGCTTTCCTTCATGGGTCTGCCCTGCCCCAATCTCTGCACGGGCGGCGAAAATTTTCACTCCAGATTTGAATTTGTATCTGTTTCCGCCATGGACAAAATCTCCGACATTATAGCAAAGACAGCGGAAAATCTCACACGCGACTGAACGGAGGCGTATAAATGAATATTGTTATCATAGGCTCGGGCAAAATAGGCGATTCCATTTGCGAACAGCTCGCCCGCGAGGGGCATGATGTCACACTCATAGACAAAACCGCGGATATCCTCGGCACAACGGCAAATCAGCTCGATATAATGTGTGTTGAGGGCGACGGAGCCATGCGCTCCACGCTTATCGAAGCTAATGCGGGCGGTGCCGACCTCGTGATAGCCTGCACAGGCAGCGATGAAACAAATATGCTCTCATGCCTGATGGCAAAAAAGCTCGGTGCCCGGCGCACCGCCGCCAGAGTGCGTAATCCCGAATATTACAAGCAGATAGACTTCATCAAAAACGATCTCGGCATAGACGTCGCCATAAATCCCGAGCTTATCACGGCAGAGGAAATATGCCGCGTATTTATCTTCCCTGCGGCGCTGAAAATAGAGGTTTTTGCGCGCGGCAGAGCCGAGCTCGTGGAATTTAAAATAGACGAGGGCAGTCCGCTCGACAAAGTAACGCTCTCCGCGCTCTCGCATGAGGTCAAGGTAAAAGCGCTCGTCTGCGCCGTTCAGCGCGGTGAAGAGGTCTATATACCGAAGGGCGATTTTCGCCTGCTCGCAGGCGACAGAATTCATGTTTCCGCCTCACATAAGGATATCGAGGGCTTTCTGCGTGCCATCGGCGGCTTCCGCGAAAAGGTAAAAACCTCTATGATAGTCGGCGGCGGCAGAATAGGCTATTATCTCGCGGCGCTTCTGCTCTCGGCAGGTATTCATGTCAAGATAATCGAGCGCGACGAGGCTTTTTGCAATGTGCTTGCCGCGGCGCTCCCCGAAGCTGCCGTGATAAACGGCGACGGCACGGATCAGAAGCTTCTTTTTGAGGAAGGTATCGAGCATGCCGATTCTTTCGCGGCGCTGACGGGTATCGATGAGGAAAATATGGTCATTTCCCTCTTTGCCCAGAGCAGCGGCGTAGACAAGGTAGTGACAAAGATAAACCGCGATTCCTATATAGATATGGCAGGCAAGATGGGCATAGATTCCATAGTTTCGCCAAAGGACGTCACCTCCAGCCGCATGGTAAGCTATGCGCGCGCCATGGAAAATACCGTCGGCAGCAGCAATGTGGAAAACATGTATAAAATTCTCGGCGGAAGCGTCGAGGCGCTGGAATTTATCATACGCGACAGTGAGGCTCCATATATCGGCAAGCCGCTCAAGGACCTCCGCCTGAAGGAAAATTCGCTTATCGGCTGTATCGTTCGGAACAGAAAATCCATCATCCCGAACGGCGATACGGAAATTCAGTTCGGTGACAGCGTCATCCTCGTTACCACCGACAGCAGATTCAATGATCTGAAGGACGCTTTTGATATATGAATTATAAATCAGTCTATAATATAGTATGCAGAATGCTCGCCGTAGAGGCGGTGCTTCTGCTCATTCCCGCGGGTGTTTCTCTCGCCTACGGAGAAATGCGGAGCTTCTTCTGCTTTCTGATAACCGCAGGAATAACAGCGGTGCTCAGCATACCTGCAATAATAATTTTCCGAAAAGGCGACAGGCATGCGCTCTATGCCAAGGAAGGCCTCGTGACAGTTTCGCTTGCATGGATACTCTGGTCGGCTTTGGGCGCGCTTCCCTTCGTGCTTGAGGGCTGCATCCCGAACTATATCGATGCGCTTTTTGAGACTGTTTCGGGCTTTACCACGACAGGCGCGAGCATACTCAAAAACATCGAGGCTCTGCCGAAAGGAATGCTTTTCTGGCGCAGCTTTACTCACTGGATAGGCGGCATGGGCGTGCTTGTATTTGTCATGACCATCGTTCCGCTCTCCGATGACCATTCCATGCTGCTCATGCGTGCCGAAATGCCGGGGCCCACAGTCGGCAAGCTCGTGCCCAAGGGTAAATCGACGGCAAAAATTCTTTATCTCATCTACATATGTATGACGCTTGCCGAGATAGTATTTCTGCTTTTCGGTGGTATGAGTGTCTTTGACGCATTCATTCACGCTTTCGGAACGGCAGGCACGGGCGGTTTCTCCTCATATAATGCGAGCATAGCGCATTTCAACAGCATCTATATAGAAATGGTGATCGCCGTATTCATGCTCCTTTTCGGAATAAATTTCAATATTTATTTCTTTATACTTATCCGTAAAATAAAGGGTGTGCTGCACAATGACGAATGGAAGGTCTATCTCTCGATAATCGCCGTGGCAACGGGAATCATCGCCGTGGCGACGCTCGGCATCTACGGCGCCTTCGGAACTTCACTGCGATATGCGTTTTTCCAGGTTGTCTCGTTTATCACGAGCACGGGATATGTCAGCACAAGCTTCGTCGCATGGCCGGCTGTATGCCGTTCGATACTGCTGATGCTGATGGTTATCGGTGCATGCGCAGGCTCCACGGGCGGCGGTCTCAAGGTTTCCCGCGCGATAATTCTTTTCAGGGGACTGAAAAAGGAGCTTCATCAGATGCTTCATCCCAAGGCGGTTTCCCATGTGAAAATGGACGGTGCCATAGTCGACGAGAAGGCGGTAAAAAGTGCCGCGATATATTTCTTCGCGCTTTTCGCCATAATCGGCGTCTCGGCTTTTGCCATATCGACAGACAATCTCAGTCTCGAAACAAATCTCTCGGCGGTTCTCTCCTGCACGGGAAATACAGGTCCGGGCTACGGCGCGGCATCGAGTAATTTTGCATGCTTCTCATGGTTTTCAAAAATAATCCTCTCACTTGATATGCTCTTCGGCAGACTGGAAATCTTCCCTCTGCTGATAGCTCTCACCCCGGGCGTATGGAAAAAGAAATTTTTCTGATATTCTGCCGGATAAATTGAAAAAAGCAGTCCGCAAGGACTGCTTTTCTGTATAGATATGCGATATATGACGGGAAAACATACTACGTCCGACAAACCATCAGTTTCTGTGCCTTATCGAGAATTGTTCCGGATATCGCGTTTATGCGATAGGTCCACTGCGTTCTGCCGTCGTTGAAAATGAATTGATAGTACGGAGTTTTGATTCCGCCGTCTACAAGCTCTTCTGCGGTAAACACTACTTTGCCGACCTCGGAACAACCCGAATCCTTCAATGCCGTTTCCCTTGCGATTTCCACATAAATGTATCTGCGGTTGTAGATGATCTCGCCCGTCTTTGCGTCGACTTTGTAGCTGTACTGATACTTTGCCGTGTAAAATTCCAGTACCCAGCATGGACGACCCTGATTGCGGCTCAATTCCTCCTTGGTAAAGACAACCTTTTCCGATCCGGAGATTTCGGCATCTGCCAGTGCAATGGCTCTTGCTTCCTCAAGGGATATAAACAGTGCCACTTCATTTTTTGCAATGATGTTGCCGTTTATCGCATTGATACTGTATGTCCATTGCGTATAATTATCTCTGAATACAAGATGGTAGTAGGGATATTTGATTCCTTTGTCAATAAGTATTGCCTCGGTAAATGTAACCCTTGTTGCACAGCCGGCGTCGTCCAGAGCGATTGCTTTTGCCTTCAACATGCCGATGTATTTTGTGTCGATAACAACGGAGTCAACCTCCTTCTGCAAGCCGACAAGTTCATCCAGCGGCAGTTTCACGAGAGCTTCCGTTGACAGGTTACTGTTTTTCGCCGCGTCGCTGACAAGCTTTGCCTTTCCCTGCGAAATGCTGTACTTTTTCGCAAGGGCTGCATCGTCGGAATTATCCGATTCGGAAACATAAACCAGAGTATGCACGGAGGTTTCTTTTTCAAGCACCCTGCGAACATCTTCCGCCACAGCTTCTCTGAGCTTGTCGTTTTCGCTTAACTGCCTGTCGAAAGAAATCAAAACCGTGTCGTTTCTTTCCATATATCCGCCGATTTTATATGTGGCAAGCGTAATGGATATGGCATTTTTCAGAGTTTCTCCCTTCAGAGACGCTTCGCCGAGTACTTCCTTTGCGTCGTCGTTCAGAAAACGCACCGACTTGACATTTCCGTTTTTTGTAATCGTGTACTCTACTCCGGGGTTAATCTCCATCGTTACCTTCCCCGCTTCCTGATTTCCGAGTGCAATCGGGGCAACGGCGCCGATACCTATCATCAAAACGAGACATGCCGCCAGCGCCGCAATCCATTGACGGCGAATTTTTTTACGGTGCATATGCACCTGCGGGTCAGCTCCCGAAATCAACCGATCGTCGATCTGACCGATTGCATTCAACAGTCTTTCTTTTTTCATAAGTGAACACCCTCCTTTTCAAGTTGTTTTTTCAGTTCGTTGCGCATACGAAACAATAAAACCTTAACATTGCTTTCACTCATTTTATAAGAATCCGCAATATCCTGTATTGAGCACAGATACCAGTAGCGGCGGATAAAAATATTACGGTTCTTTCGGGAATGAGCGTACAAAAAGCGATTGATTACGGACACTATCAGAGCATCTTCCACTGCCTGCTCCACATCCGTATCATCGGATATACAGTTTTCCAGCTCGGACAAGGCAATTTCAACCTGACCGTAGCCTCGTTTTGCGACGGTATTGCGTTTGTAACGGTTTAGTGCGAGATTGCGGGTGATTTTTCCGAGATATGCCGCCAGATTATTCGGTCTTTGCGGAGGAATACTGTTCCACGCGCCCAGATATGTATCATTCACGCATTCTTCCGCGTCTGACCGGTTAAACAGAATGTTGTAAGCGATCGCGTGACAATAATTGCCGTATTTATCCGCAGTTGCGGATATCGCATTTTCTTGTCTCGCAAAAAACAAAGCGATGATTTCATGGTCATTCATGTTTTTCTTCCTTTCTTTGCGCAACGCCCTTCACCTGTATAGACAACAAAAATTCCGTTGCGTTACAGAAATACGGTAAATTTTTTCATCTTTCCGGATATGGGACAATGGCGCAAAATAAAATCTTTCATTTTGTTTGACTTTTACGGGTAAACAAAAAGCACAGGGAAAAATTTCTCTGCGCTTGCGATGAAGGCGATGCATAGGAGACGGCTCCTGCTTTTCATAGTGTTAAACCGGCTCATTCTTGCTTTGCATGTTATTATGAATAAAGTGCTCATTATTGTCTTGCATTCTTCGACAAGCGATATATTGGAGAAGGCAGAACGATATGCGGGCGAAAATGTTTACATTTTTATTATAGCAGATAAATGCGGTGTGTTCAAGTGGATTTTTTTCTGCGCGCTGTTTTTTACGGTGTTACAGTAGATGTGAGACTGCAAAAAGTTTTTTAAACGGCGATTTTTCCTATTGCTTTTTCTTTGAGCCTATGATACAATAATAATAATCAATCATTTAGGATTAAGCGGAGGCACTATGAAAATAACAGAACAACAGCACAACGAAAAGAAAGAAGAACTCATGAAAAAATGCTTTGATTGCTACGCCGAAAACGGACTTACCGGAACGGGCATCAAGGCACTGGCGGCTGCTTGCGGCTGTACGACGGGGAATCTGTATTGCTATTTCAAAAATTTAGATGAATTGATTATTGAATCCACCGCCTATTGTATGGAAAAGGTCGAAGATGAATTTATGGAGAAAGCCCCCACCGACCCGAAGGATGTGGTCAGGTTTGTGGCTGAGGTGCCGTATTGGACGGCGCGCGAGCACGGAAAGAAGTATCGACTGATGTATCAGGTGTATACGCACCCGAAGTATATCGAGCACGGCAAGAAATTCTTTGAGGGCGTGAACGAAAGATATACCGAATATGCAAAGTTGCTGGAGCCGAAGATCGGGATTCCGTACACGGTGATCACACCGCTGATTTTTATCTTTGTCCGTGCGTGCGTTCACTACGCTATGTTTGAGGACGAATACTACCTGAAAACCCAGATGGAGGTCTTAAAACAGGGAGTCGCCCTGTTTGCAGATAAATACCGCTCACAATACTTGAATGGAGGTAATGGAAAATGAAAAAATGGTTACTTGGAATCACATGTATGCTTATGATGCTGGGGCTTATCTTTTCTGCCGGATGCGGCAGACAGCCGACAAGTCCGGCATCGGATCGGCTGGAGGTGCGGAATAACGGCACTGCTATCCAGTGGAAATACAGCGATGAAACCGATTGGCACGACCTTGTGGCTCTTGACGAGCTGAGAGGTACTGCCGGAGAAAACGGCAAGGACGGTGCCGACGGTAAAGACGGTGTAAATGGAAAAGACGGCGCTGACGGTAAGGATGGTATAAACGGAAAAGACGGCGCTGACGGCAAGGACGGTATTAACGGAGTTGACGGAAAAGACGGAGCCGATGGAAGAAACGGCAAGGATGGAATTGACGGTGCCGACGGTAAAGACGGTGCCAACGGAAAAGACGGCGCTGACGGAAAAGACGGCGCTGACGGTAACACACCCTTCATCGGCGAGAACGGCAACTGGTGGATCGGAACTACCGATACGGGAGTGAAAGCCGCAGGTCTTGACGGCGAAAAAGGAGATAAAGGCGATAAAGGCGACATCGGAGAAAAGGGAGATAAAGGCGACAAGGGAGACATCGGAGAAAAGGGTGACAAGGGCGACAAAGGTGACCCCGGTCAGAACGGCGGAAGCTCCGGGTATTTTTACGCAGAGGGGTATGTACCGTCAACCCATCTTTCAGACGGTGCAGTCCCCCTGCACTATCGGGAAAAGCATAACCGCGGCGGTCTTGTTTCATACAACGGAACAACCATCAAGCTAAAAAAAGGACATACCTACAATGTGTGTGTAAGCGGCATGGTTAATGCGATGACAAATGATAATAGCGGAAAGCATTCCGTTCGGATGACTGACGGTTACGATGATAACTATTGCAGATATATTACACTGATAGAACAAAGCAGCAGGGGATCAAATTCTCTCTGCTTCAACAGAATATATGACCTTACCAGTGCGAAAAACGATGTTGAACTTAAATTTTCGCTGGAGCAAGGTGATTACAAGACCTATCTGCTTTCATTCAGAGGCTCTGTTACAATCATCGCTCTTGACTGAGCAGATATACACGAAAACGGAGGTAGCAAGAAATGAAGAAACGAATACTCAGCATCCTGCTCACCCTGTGCATGGTGCTATGCCTTGTGCCGACTACGGCGTTTGCCGCGGACTGCGCGGAGGATCTGGTAGACCCCGTGATCTGGATTCACCTCAGTTCTGATGGCGGCGGCTACTATGACGTTCTAAATGGTACATGGACGGCGGCGGATTTCTTCCAGCCGGGCAAGGCGCCAAAGGGAGCGAAAATCACTGCGGTCACGCCGCCTACTTCTCCCTCCATTCCGGTTAGTGTGAATGTAAACAGCGACGGTACGCTGAACTGCACGAAAACCGAAAACACCACGGAACCAGTACCCAAATCAGAGACCTATACCGTCACCATCACCAGCGATGACTACGCGCCCATTTCCGCTCCGCTGACCGTGCGCCAGTATCTCAATGCAGGCTTTAGGGGACCGGTCTATTTCGATGATGAGTTGCTCTACGGAGATACCTATACTTACACGTGCCGGGTGAATAACCCCGGTGAAAACGGCGTCTGGTCCGCGCTGATACAGGACCCCCAGATGTTTGAAATTTATAAAGAGACCACCGACACCACCAGCGAACCGGGGAAGTCCATCTACACCGTCCACATCCGAGCCATCAAGGCAGGCGCACGCGTAACTTGTATCGACTTTCTGTATGTTTCCGATACGACAATGGCATCGTCGAAAGTTTCCAGGGGGGCTGTCACCGGCGGTGCTGTCCGTACGCGCCCCCTCACCGTGACGGCTGGCAGCGCAACCATCACCGAGGGCAATGCGCTGCCAACAGACCTTGTGACCTGTACCGGCCTGCTGAACAGCGAAGGGCGCAAGGACGACCGGGATACCGTACTGGACAATGCTCTGGGCTACCAACTGCTTGACGCAAACAACGAGGAAGTCACGGCGGCCACGGCACGCAATATGCCCGGAACCTACACTGTTGTTCCCGCTGCCACCCTCAAATCCGGCTGGGGCGAGCGGTATTCGCTTAACAAGGTCAACGGCACGCTGACGGTGGAAAATCAGCCTGACGAGCAGTTTACCCTCGCCCCCGGCGGCAGATACTATTTCGACCTGTCGGCAATGAATATTCCCAGAACGGTAAACAGCAATCTGCCGGACAGCACCCTGCACTATGTGCCGTTTACCTATGTGGGCACGATGAACGCCTACAAGCTCACATCGGAGACGGCAACCCCCCAGGCGTATGCACAGCAGAATAAATATCTCCACAGCCTGTTCATTGCGGATCATGCTGTAACAAATGATGTAAGCTGGGATGCCCTGAACACCGCAGATTTGATTTTCGGCAAGGACTATGCCGCAGGCGGCGTAAACTATACGCTGCGCGCGCCGTCCGCGGGAAGTAGTTTTACAGGCTCGGGCGATTCAGAACGCGGCACGCCCCAAAGCAACGAATGGGACAGGATACTGGACAAGAACGACGGATATATCAAAAACTGGGATGGGATGTTTTCTTGGGGGCAAGACACTTTTGAACGTGGTACGGAGCCGAACCGTGCGGTTCGCGGGCTCGATTCGGCCCGCCACTGGAGCGACTTCCACGCTATGGATTCCCGCCCGTTCGTCGGTTTCCGCCCCGTGCTTGAAGTCCTGAACCCCGGCACGCTGGGCGCTGACGGGCTGAAAGCCGTTACCCTCGACCTTGGCGGCGGCAAGCTGGGTAATAGTTCCGAGGATATTCAAATCATCGTGAAAACCGGCAGCGACTTTACCGCGCCTGCGTCCGACGACCTGACCCGCCCGGACGGAGATACAGGCAATTTCTTTATGTGGCGCGGAAGCAACGGTAAATTCTACGTTCCCGGTGACAGCGTTCCTGCTGATGTGACAGCACTGACAGTGCAGTGGACAGTCCCGACCTATGCCGTCACACTGCACCCCAACGGCGGCACCATCAACAGCGGCAATGTCACTGGATACACCTATGGCGTGGGCGCAACACTCCCGACAGCCGACGATATGACCTATACAGGCCACACGTTCAAGGGCTGGTATGACAACGAAAATC
>ERZ834722.3412-NODE-3412-length-10798-cov-6.629992_pt1 | contig 10798 bp, 6 predicted proteins | sample MGYA00519576_ERZ834722 | MGnify/ENA primary metagenome ERZ834722 (study PRJEB31850, sample SAMEA3708759) | human gut metagenome | biome: human gut; feature: human-associated habitat; material: faeces | place: China | collected 2014 ...
CGAGAAGAAGAAGTACTTCTCCTTCGGGTAGCGGCGGGTCTCGCCGGGCATCACGAAGGTGATGCGGCTGCGCTCGTCCAGAAGCGTGGCGCGGACGCCCCGCTGTTCGAGGCCGAGGCCGGTGCAGAGGTTGGCCAGCGTATGCTCGAGGCGTCTGCCGCCCAGTACACCCAGCAGCAGCGCCTCGTCGAAGCCCTTCTCGGAGGCCAGCTTTGCCGCGTACTCGGTGTCGGTGTCGTCCTTGACGTGGGGCAGGATGATGGTGTCGTCGCCCTCCTGCGCCGGGCAGGGCGCGGTGTCGAAGTCGCCCACGATGATGTCGGGGCGGCAGTGGAGCGGCGCACAGTTGCGGTAGCCCGCGTCGCAGGCAATGATGGTGTCGCCGGGCCGCAGGGCCGACGCCAGCGAGGCGCTGACCGGGCAGGCGGAAATGATAACACAGCGGGACATTACAACCCCCTCCTCTGCCACTCCTTCACATCCTTGACCTCATCGTACATGGCGCAGTAGCTGTCGTAGCGAGTCTGGGAGAGCTTGCCTGCCGCGAGGGCGGCGCGGACGGCGCAGCCCTTCTCGGAGCGGTGGGAGCAGCCGGTGAACTGGCACGCGCCGAGGTAAGGCCCGAACTCCGGAAAGGCGTGTTCCAGACCCTCTTTCGGGATGAATCCCGCCCGGCTGGCCTCGAGGCTGGCGAAGCCCGGGGTGTCGGCGATGCGGCCCCCGAAGGCTTCAAAGATGGTCACCTCGCGGGTGGTGTGACGGCCACGGCCCAGCTTCTGGCTGATGGCGGCGGTCTGACGCTCCACGTCGGGCAGGAGGGCGTTCAGCAGGGTGGATTTGCCCACGCCGGAGTTGCCGCAGAAGGCGCAGAGACGGCCATTGATCCAGTGCTTGATGTCGTCCAGACCCTCGCCGGTGGCGTAGTCGATGCGGATGAAGGGCAGGGTCGATTTTTCGTAGGCGCTGCGCAGAAACTCCGCCTCGGCGAGGTCGCCTTTGGTACAGACGATGACGGGCTGGACGCCCTTGTCCACCGCGATGGCCGAGAGCTTATCCAGCACGAGGGTGCTGGGGGTGGGCTGGGTGGTGCTTGCCACGAGGAACAGCACGTCGAGGTTCGCCATGGGCGGGCGGACGAAGACGTTCCGCCGGGGCGCGATGCCCGCGATGACCGCCGCGCCGTTCTCGGTCTCCAGCGTCACCACGTCGCCCGCCACGGGGGTGATCTTCTGCTTGCGGAAGATGCCCCGGGGCTTGCACTCCACGATGCCTTCCGACGTCTTAACGTAATAAAATCCGCCGATTCCTTTTGTGATATAACCTGTCATACCTTCTCCTTTAGCCCAGCCAGGACGTCCACCAGTCGCTGAGACCGCCGCCGGTGGAAGAAGACGAGCTGGCGCCGGTGCTCTCGCTGGAAGAGCTGCTGCCCCCGAAGAGGCCGCCCAACCAGCCGCCAGAGCCGTCGCTGCTGGCGGTGCTCTCGCTGGGTGCTTCGGGTTCCGGTGCAGGCTCAGGGCCTGCGCTGACCACGACGCTGACCCGGGTGTTCAGCTTGGCCGATGCGCCCTCGCCGGGGTTCTGGCTGATGATGCTGCCCACGGGCTGGTCGCTGTACTGCTCGGTCTGGCTGCCCAGACCCAGTTTCCGCTGCACCAGCAGGGTACGGGCGTCGTTCACGTTCATGCCGATGAGGCTGGGGACTTTGGTGGTGGTGGCCACCTGCGGGCGGCTGACGTAGATCACCACCGTGGTGCCTGCGGCCACCTGACTGCCTGCGGCGGGGTCGGTGCGGATGATGGAGCCTGCGGCCACCGACTCATCCACGGCCTGAGTGACCAGCACCGACACGCCCAGGTCCTTCAGCTGCTGTTCGCCGTCGGCCTGCACGTAGTTGGTCAGGTCGGGGACGGTGACGTAGTGGATGCCGAGGCTGACGGTGAGGGTCACGCTCTGGCCCTCGCGGACGGTGCGGCCCGCCACCGGCGACTGCTTGTAGACATAGCCTGCGGCGTAGTCGTTGTTGTACTCCTCTTCCCAGTTGACGACCACCTGACCGGAGGCCACCTGCTCAGAGGCGTTCACCTCGTCCTGCGTCATGCCGCTGAAATCGCTCAGCACGATGTCGTCGCGGTCGGTCATGATGTTGCTGGAATCGTTCAGGATGGTCCAGCACAGGGCCGCACAGGCCAGCGCAAAGGCCGTCGTGATGCCCAGCAGCACCGGCATAAAGGCGCTGCGCTTCTTCTTTTTCGCCCCGGCCTTGGGGCGGGCGGGATTCGCCGCCGGTTTCTCCGGGGGTCTGCGGATGCTGCGTTTCTGCGGCATGGGGTCATTCACCACCTTTTCAGGTTCTTCCTTTACATATTGATACTGGAACGTGACGGAGGGGTCCTGCACGTAGGCGTCCAGTGCTCCCAGCATCTCTGCGGCGCTGGAATACCGGTTGACCGGCAGCTTCGCCATGGCGCGTTCCGTAATTTGGACGAGGCCCAGCGGCACCTCCGGGGCAAGCTCTGCCAGCGGCTTCGGGGTGTCCCGTATCTGCTTGCGGGCCACCTCCACCATGTCGTCGGCGTCGAAGGGCAGCCTGCCCGAGAGCATCTCGTACATCATGACGCCCACGGAGTAGATGTCGCTCTTGGGGTCGGTCTCCTCCCCCTTCGCCTGTTCGGGGCTGATGTAGTGGACGCTGCCCATGGCCTTTTTGCCGTTCTGTATCTGGTTCTCGGCCCGGGAGATGCGGGCGATGCCAAAGTCCATCATCCGCAGCTGGCCGTTGTCCAGCAGCATGATGTTCTGGGGCTTGATGTCCCGGTGGACGACGCCGTTGCGGTGGGCGTGGTCGAGGGCGCGGAGGATCTGGGCGATGAAGTGGACGGTCTCCCGGCTGGTGATCTTGCCGCCCCGCTCGTTGAGGTACTCCCGGAGGGTCATGCCCTCCACGCACTCCATCACGATATACTGCAAGTTTTCGCTGACAGAGACGTCGTAGACCTTGACGATGTTGGGGTGGTTGAGCAGGGAGATGGCCTTGGACTCGTTCTTGAAGCGGCGGACGAGGTCGGCGTCATGCATCAGCTCCTGACGCAGCACCTTGACGGCCACCACCGTGCCTTCCGGCACAGGCCCGCCGGGGGCAGAGACCACGGCCTTGTAGACGTTGGCCATGCCGCCTGCGCCGATGAGCTCCTGAATGGTGTAGAGCCCGTCCAGCGTCTTGCCGATGAGATTATCCATGCTTCACCTCCAGCGGCTCCACGCCCAGCAGCAGTGCGGTGATGTTGTCGGGGCCGCCGCCTGCGTTGGCGGCGTCCACCAGCCGGTCGGGGATGTCGTAGAACCCGCCCTTCGTGAAAATCTCTTCGATCTTTTCCTTGGGCAGGACGTTGGTGAGGCCGTCGGTGCAGAGCAGGATCATATCGCCCCTCTGCACCGGCACGCTGGTGAACTCGGGGTCGAGGCGGTAGTCCACGCCCAGCGCCCGGGTGATGATGTTCTTCTGGGGGTGATGCTCGGCTTCCTCGGCGGTGATGGTGCCGCAGTCCACCAGCTCCTGCACGTAGGAGTGGTCGTGGGTGAGCTGGGTGAGTCTGCCGTCCCGGACGAGGTAGGCCCGGGAGTCGCCTGCGTGGCAGATAAAGGCGTTGCCGCCCCGCACGAGGGCGCAGACCGCCGTGGTGCCCATGCCCGCCAGCTCCTCCTCCCGGGAGGCTTTCTGGAAGACGAAGCGGTTGGCGCCCGTGAGCGCCCGCTTCAAAAACTTTTCCTCGTCGCCGGGCAGGCACTGGGCGTACTGCTCATGGAAGCTGTGCTCGATGACGTCGCAGGCGCTCACGGAAGCCTCACGGCCTCCCCGCGCACCGCCCATGCCGTCGCACACGAGGCCCCAGGCCGCGTCGCTGTTCAGCTCGCCTGCCCGGTAGTCATCCTGATTCTCGGGGCGGACGCTGCCGACGTCTGTTTTTCCTGCAAGTTTCATAGGATTCTCCTTCTCAAACTTTGCCGTTCATCTCGTCGCGGCGGAGCTGGCCGCAGGCGGCGCTGATCTCGCTGCCCAGACGGCGGCGGACGGTGGCGTTGACGCCGAGGCTTTCCAGCTTCTGCTGGAAGCGCCGGACGTTGGCGGCGTCGGTAGCCGAATAAGGACTGCCGTCCACCGGGTTGATGGGGATGAGGTTGACGTGAGCGCCCATCCCCCGGATGAGGTCGGCCAGCTGCTTGGCGCAGGCGTCGGAGTCGTTGACCCCCCGCACCATGGAGTACTCGAAGCTCACTCTCCGGCCCGTCGTCTCCTGATACCGGCGCACGGCCTGCATCAGCACCTCCACGGGGTAGGCGTCGTTCACGGGCATCATGCCGCTGCGGATGTCGTTGTTGGGGGCGTGGAGAGAGACGGAGAGGGTGAGCTGGAGCTTCTTCTCGGCCAGCTGGTCGATCTTCGGCACGAGGCCGCAGGTGGAGAGGCTGATGTTCCGCATCCCGATGTTCACGCCCTCGGGGGACGAGATGTTCTCGAGAAAGCGCATGACTTCGTCGAAATTATCCAGCGGCTCGCCAATGCCCATCAGTACGATGTGGGAGATGCGCTCCCCGATGTCCTTCTGGGCGGTGTAAATCTCGGAGCATATCTCCCCCGCCTCGAGGTTGCGCACCCGGCCCGCCTGGGTCGAGGCGCAGAAGCGGCAGCCCATCCGGCAGCCCACCTGGGTGGACACGCAGACCGTGTTGCCGTAGTGGTAGCGCATGACGACGGTCTCGATGCAGTTGCCGTCGGCCATCCGCAGCAGGTACTTCACGGTGCCGTCCTTGGCCTCCTGCCGCCGCTCGATGATGGGCGCGGCGATGTAAAATGCCTCCTCGAGCTTTGCCAGCAGGGCTTTGGGCTGGTCGGTCATGGCCGAAAAGTCGGTCACGAGCTTCTGGTGGACCCAGTGGAAGAGTTGTTTCGCCCGGAAGCCGGGCTGGCCCATCGCTTTCAGCTCCGCTGTCAGCTGTTCCAGCGTCAGGGAGGATATACAACGTTTAGTCTCCATGAAAATCTCCTTTTGTCAGGAATCACGTTTCTGCATCGCGCAGAGGAAAAAGCCGTCCATGCCGGTGCGGGTGGGGACGGAAAGCGCACCCCAGTCCCCCACCATCATCCCGGCCGGGAAGCGGACGTCCGGCGTCACCACCCGGAACTCCGGGTGTCGGCCCACGAAGGCCCGCACCTGCTCTTCGTTCTCGGCAGGGTCGATGGTGCAGGTGGAGTAGACCAGACGCCCGCCCTCTTTCAGGTGGGCGGCGGCTGTATCCAGAATGGCCGACTGGGTGGCCAATAATTCATCGTGACGCGCTTTTTCGAGGGTCTTGTAGCGGATGTCCGGCTTCTTGGCGAGGATGCCGAGGCCGCTGCAGGGGGCGTCTACCAGGATGGCGTCCGCCATGGGCAGGTCGGCATCCGGTCTGGTGCCGTCGGAGACGCGGGGCTCCACGTGGGCAAACCCCATCCGCTCCACGGCCTTGCGGATCAGCTGGACGCGGTTCTCGCTGACGTCGCAGCTCACCAGCCGCCCTTCGTCCCCCATCTCCTCGATGAGGAGCAGGCTCTTGCCGCCGGGGGCGGCGCAGAGGTCGAGGACGGTATCGCCGGGCTTTGCCTCCACGCAGAGGGCGGCAAGCTGGCTGGCCTGCCCCTCCACGTGGAAATAGCCGTCCCGGAAAAGCCCGCTCTCCGCCGGACTCCCCTCGAAGCGGGCTAAGACGCTGCCCGGCAGGAGGCCCGGGGCGGCGGTCTTCGCGCCCGAGGCCAGCAGCTTTTCGCAGAGGGCTTCCGGCGTCCCTTTCAGGGGGTTGGCCCGGAGGCTGGTCAGGCCGCCGTCGGCGGTGTGGGTCAGGATGTCCAGCGCCTCGTCGGGGTAGTGTTCGTGGAGGAACTGTGCCACATCCCGGCCCGCCGAGCCCAGCACCATCAGCCGCTCCACCTCGTCGGCAAAGACGGCAGAGCCGAGGTCATAGCCGATGGCCCGGCGCAGCACGGCGTTCACGAGGCCGGAGGCGCTGGCTTTCCGGAAGGTGCGGGTCAGCTTGACGGCCTCATTGACCGCCGCCGAAGCAGGAACCTGCATATAGCGGGCCTGCGCCAGCGCGGCGCGGAGAATTTCCCGCACCTGCGGGTCGAGCTTTGCAAGCCCTTTGGGCAAAAACTGGCTCAGGATATAGTCCAGCGTTCCCTGATGTTCCAGCACGGTATAAAAAATCGCGCTGGCAAATGCTTTATCGCGGCCTTCCAGCTTCTGGCGGCGCAGCTCTGCGTCGAGGATGAGGTTCGAAAAACCGTCCTGCTCCTGCCGCACCAGCGCCGCCACCGCCGCCGCGCGGGGGTTCGGGCCGCTCACAGGCTGTCCCCCGCCTTGAGGCGGAGTCCGGCGGCGAAGGAGGTGCCGTCCATGGGCTTCTTGCCCTCCGGCACGACGTGCAAAAGCTGGACAGCGCCCTCACCGCAGGCCACGGTCAGGGGCTTGGTGGCGAGGACAGTGCCAGCGGCTTCGCCGTGGCTTTCCGCGACGCGGCACTCCATGACTTTGACCTTCTTGCCGCCCGCCGTCACGAACCATGCCCCGGGCCACGGGTTCATGCCCCGCACCCAGTTGTGGATGTGGTCGGCGCTGTCGGTCAGATGGAACTCCGCCATCTCCTTGCTCAGCATGGGAGCGACGGAGGCGTTCTCGTGGGCCTGAGGCTCTGCTTTCAGCGTCCCGGCTGCGATGGCAGGCAGGGTCTCACAGAGCACCCGTGCGCCTACGGCAGTGACCCGGTCGAACAGCTGGCCGCTGGTCTCCTCGGGGTCGATGGCGATCTTCTCGCAGACCAGCACGTCGCCGGTGTCAAGGCCCTCGTCCATCTGCATGATGGAGACGCCCGTCTCGGCGTCGCCGTTCAGCACCGCCCACTGCACGGGGGCGCTGCCACGATATTTCGGCAGCAGGGAGACGTGGAGGTTGATGCAGCCGTATTTCGGCGCTTCCAGCACCGATCTCGGCAGGATGCAGCCGTAGGCCACCACGACGATGAGCTCCGGAGCCAGCGCGCGGATGTTCTCGTCCTCACCGCCGTCCCGCAGGGTGCGGGGCTGAAAGACGGGGGTGCCGTGGGCCAGCGCCACTTCCTTCACCGGGGGTGCGGTGAGCACCTGCTTGCGGCCCACGGGCTTGTCGCGCCGGGTGTAGACCGCGCAGATGTCGTGGCCCGCCTCATACAGGGCTTTCAGGCAGTCCGCCGCAATATCCGGCGTCCCCATGAACAGAATGCGCATCAGTCGTTCTCCTTCTTCTTAGCGGCAGCGGCGCGGCCCTCCTCGGTGTCCTCATAGAAGAACTCGCTGGACTCCATGATGGTGATGCCGTCCAGATGGTCGTTCTCGTGCTGGATGCAGCGGGCCAGCAGGTCCTCGGCTTCCAGCTCGAACCACTCGCCGTGGCGGTCCTGTGCGCGGACCTTGACGGCCGCGGGGCGGGTCACGGCGCCGTTGTGGCCCGGGAAGGACAGGCAGCCCTCGTAGGCGGTCTCCTCGTCCTCGGACACGGCGAGGATCTCCGGGTTGACGAAGTCGATGAACTTGTACTCGTAGTTCTCGGGGATCTCTTCCGGGGCGTCGGTGGTGTCCCACACCACGAAGACGCGGCGCAGCATCCCCACCTGCGGGCCTGCGAGACCCACGCCGTCGGCGGCGATCATCGTCTCGCGCATATCGTCCAGCAGGGTGGCCAGACGGTCATCGAAGTTGGTCACCGGGCGGCAGACCTTGTTCAGGATGGGGTCGCCCTCTTTTACAATGTTGCGGATAGCCATGAAGTATACCTCCAAATAATCTTATCAAATATCACCGTCAGAATGCATATCCACCACCACGGTGGCCTTGCTGGGCAGCTTTTCCTGCTCGTAGAGGCCGAGGGTCTGGCGGACAAGGTCGCGGAAGCGTTTGTCGGCGCGGCACTTGATGGTGAGCTTGTAGCGGTAGTTCTCGTTGATCTTTTCGATGTTGCCGGGGGTGGGGCCAAGCACCCGGAGGGGCAAGTCCGGCTGCTGCGCGGCCTGACGGCCTAAGAGGGCCGAGAACCGGGCGGCGGCCCGGGCCACCTCGATCTCCTTCGGGCCGGAGAAGCCCACGACGCAGAGCCCGCAGAAGGGCGGGTAGAGGCCCAGTTTGCGGTAGGCGATCTCCTGCTCGAAGAAGGCGTCGTAGTCCTGCGCGGCGGCGAGGTTGAGGACGGGGTTGTCGGGGTCGGTGGTCTGGATGATGGCGAAGCCCGGGTCTTTCGCCCGGCCGGAGCGCCCCACCACCTGCGTGATGAGGCTGAACACCGTCTCGTAGGCCCGAAACCCCTGCGCAAAGAGCAGCGAGTCGATGCCGAGGACGCCCACGAGGGTCACGTCCTCGAAATCGAGGCCCTTGGCCACCATCTGCGTCCCCACCATGATGTCGTACTCATGCCGGGCGAACTTCGCCAGCAGCTTTTCGTGGGCGTCTTTGGCGGCGGTGGAGTCCTGGTCCATCCGCAGCACTCTCGCCTCCGGGAAGAGCTGGGCCAGCTCCTCCTCGGCCTTCTGGGTGCCGAAGCCCCGGTAGAGCAGCTTGCCGCCGCAGGCGGGGCAGGTCTTGGGGGGCGGGTCGAGCTGGGTGCCGCAGTAGTGGCAGAGCAGCTTGTGGCCCGCCTTGTGGTAGACCATGGGGACGCTGCACTTGGGGCATTTCAGCACCTCGCGGCAGTCGTCGCACTGAGCCATGGTCTGGTAGCCGCGGCGGTTGAGCAGCAAAATCGTCTGCTTGCCCGCATCGAGGTTGCGCCGGATGGCGTCCTCCATCGCAAGGCTGATCTCCCTCGGGTTGCCCGAGGCCAGCTCTGCCCGCATATCGACGATCTGGACGCTGGGCAGCGGGTTGCCGCCGTAGCGCTGGGTGAGCCGGACGAGCTGGGTGCGGCCATTCTGGGCGGCGTAAAAGCTCTCGGTGCTGGGGGTGGCGCTGGCCAGAAGGAGCAGGGAGCCGTTCTCCGCCGCCCGCTGCCGGGCCACCTCGTGGGCGGCGTACCGGGGCGCGGACTCGGAGCGGTAGGTGTGCTCCTGCTCTTCGTCGATGATGACGAGGCCGATGTTCTCCAGCGGGGCAAAGACGGCGCTCCGCGTCCCCACCACGATGTCGGCACCGCCGTCCTGTATCATCTGCCATTGGAGCAGGCGTTCGGTGTGGTTGAGCGCCGAGTGCTGGACGGCCACCCGCCGCCCGAACCGGCTCTTGAGGCGGAGGATCATCTGAGGCGTCAGGCTGATCTCCGGCACCAGCACGAGGGCGCGGCGGCCCAGCGCCAGACACCGCTCGATGAGCTTTAAGAACACCAGCGTCTTGCCGCTTCCGGTGACGCCGTAGAGCAGCGCCGAGTGGGGGGCGGTGTCTTCGAGGCCGGGCAGCAGGGCGTCATAGGCCGCCTGCTGCTCTGCCGTCAGGGTGATGGGCTCGTTTTTCAGCGGGATAGACGAATACAGGTCGATGGATTTGTTCACCTTGCTGCATTCGACGACGCCCTTGGCGCAGAGGTTGTCCAGCACGGCTTTGGTGATGCCGTGGGCCTCCATCTCGTTCTGGGTGCGCTCTCCCCCGCCCAGCAGGGCCACTGCCGCCAGCTGCTTGGCCGTGGGCCTGGGCTTTTGCTGCAAGCTGCCCACCAGCTTATAGCTGTTCTCGGTGTGGCGGGTGAGCTGCTTTTGGAGCACCGGCGTCACGCCGTCCGCCGCGAGGGCGGGCTTATACTGCGCCCCATAGGGGATGAGCCCCTGCACGACGCATGAGAATATGTCAAGTAAGCTGGCGCTGCGCCGCCTGTCAACTCCGTTCGAAACCGCGATTTCGTGCGCCACCTTGCCCGTCAGAATGATAGCCACCGTATTGTTCGCCGTACACAGATTGGCAAGCAATACCAGCAGGCTGATGCAGCATTCGCCCGCCTTCACCGGGGACTCGGCGGAGAGCTTCCGGGCCAGCCCGTTCACGCGCTCCAACAGCCAGCTGATACCGCCGTGGTAACGCATGAGCTCCCCGAGGCCGCCCACCAGCATGGAGAGCACCATGATCTCGTTCATGCCCACAAAACCGCTGTAAATATCCTTGCTCCACTGGATGAGCGTATAGCCGCCCACAGAGGCAATACCCACCGCGCCGGTAAACACGATGCCCGCCAGCAGCACGATGAACACGTTCACGCCCGCGAGCGCCATGACCAGAATAGCGAGATACGGGACAACGCGGATAAACTGATACTCCTCGTGCTTGACCACCTGCCCCGAAGCCCCTGCGAACCACAACAGAACCAGCGTGACGAGCGCCGCGGGCAGGGCGATGAGCAGGTTCATGCGGAACTTGTCCTTCATCTCGCAGCCCTGCGTGCGGGTGGCGGCAATGGTCGTATCCGAGATCATGGACAGGTTGTCCCCGAACATGGCCCCGCTCATGACCACGCCGAGAAGCAAGGCCAGCGGAATGTCGGTCTGCTCGCCTACGCCCACCGCAATGGGCGCAATGGCGGCCACGGTCCCCATGCTGGTGCCCATCGCCGTGGAAATGAACGCCCCGATGAGGAACAGGCCCGGCAGGATCATGGACGGGGGCAGCAGCGAGAGCCCGAAATTGACCGTAGCCTTCACCCCGCCTATGGCCGAAGCCACGGACGCGAACCCGCCCGCAAGCAGGAAGATCATGCACATGGTGATGATGTTGATTTCACCCACAGCTGTCTCAACTGGATGCTGGAGACCCACGGTT
>ERZ834722.3418-NODE-3418-length-10793-cov-5.775191_pt1 | contig 10793 bp, 9 predicted proteins | sample MGYA00519576_ERZ834722 | MGnify/ENA primary metagenome ERZ834722 (study PRJEB31850, sample SAMEA3708759) | human gut metagenome | biome: human gut; feature: human-associated habitat; material: faeces | place: China | collected 2014 ...
GGTCATTTTATCCAGCAGCGTCCGCAGCTTGCCGCCGGCACGGCGCTCCAGAGCCTGTCCCATCAGGTTCATGCCGAACAGGAACAGGCACAGGCCACCGATCATGGTCAGTACCTTAAAAATATCCATGTTGCAAATTCTCCTCAATCCATGTTTCACATTTTTCTTACGATCATTTTACGTCCAGTATCAGCATAGCAGGGGATTGTCAAATCCTCAGGTGCTGTTTTGTAAAATCTAAGTAAAATTCCGCAAGAATAAGCTTGACAAACGAACTGTGCTATGCATATAATACAGTTAGAAACTGTGTTACACATATAGTACGGTTGAAGAGAGAGGAGGCGGGAACGTTGATCGACTTCGAGGGCTTCGTCCAGACGGAGGGACAGCCCATTTATTTGCAGATCATGCGGTACATCAAACAGGGGCTGACATCCGGAATCATCGCCGATGGGGAGGAGCTGCCATCGCGCCGGGCATTGTCGGCCTATCTGACGGTGAACCCCAATACCGTCCAGAAGGCGTACCGCCTGCTGGAGGAGGAGGGACTGGTGCAGTCCCACGCCGGAGCCAAAAGCTTTGTATGCGCCACGGAGCGGCAGCGTGCCGCCCTGCGGCGGGAGCTGACGGAGAATGAACTGCGCGGCATGGTGCGGAATATGAAGGGTATGGGGCTGACGGCGAAGGAAGCGGCGGCGCTGGTGGAAAAGCTGTACGCGGAGGAGGAGAGCAAATGAACAGATATTTGTCCACCGTCGGGCTGTATGCCCGGTGGAACCTCTATAAAATACTGACGATCATACTGATAACGGCGCTGGCGGCAGGCTTCCTGGTGTACCGCTATCCGATAGGAACGGTGGTGCTGGATGAAAACCACGTCAGCGCGGAAACGGGAGAGACGACGCAGCTGGTTGCGTCCTATCCCAAGCTGGAGGGCGTAGTCAGCGGCAGCGGCGCGCCGGTGGTATGCGCGGCGGGCTTTGCGGCGATCGTGGCGGTAATGAGCCTGACCGGCTGCGGCTACGGCATCAAAACGGAGTACACCATCCGGCGGCTGCGGGTGAAGGAGCGGCAGGCAGTGCTCCTGTGGGCGGCTTATCATGCCGTGCTGTTGGTGATCTATTGGGCGGCGCTGGCGGCAGTACTGTACGGCGTGATGCATCTGCGCCTTCAGATGGAGGTGCCGGTGGATTACTTCGTGTATATGTATGGCCCGCAGAGTATGCTGCTGCTGTACTATACCGACACATTTCTGCACCATCTGCTGCCCTTGCGGGATGTGGCGGCATGGGGCGTGGGGATTGCCTCTGTGCTGGCGGCGGCGTTGAGCACGGTGCTGTTCTCCTATCGCCAGCACCGCGGAAGCTTCAGCGTGATGGTGCTTCTGGCGCTGGCTGGTACCATCGGCAGCTTCTTCTGCGGCTTGGGCGAAAATGCCAATGCCCTGCTGATGGTGCTTCTGCTGGGCGTGGCGGGCGCTGCCTTCGTCATGCTGATAGGAGGTGACAAGGATGCGGCTTGAACGGAAGCTTTCCTCAATCCTGCCGCCCAATATGGAGACGGATCGGGTACAGGGCTGGATTCTCTGGTCGCTGACGGCCCCGGCCTTTGTATGCGCCATACTGTTCCTTGTCAGATACTATCAGGCGTATGATCAGCTGTGGTGGTCCGCCTATACGCCGTGGCCCGGAGAGCTGCGGGCGCTGATGGCGCCGTTTGCCCAGTGCGCTGTCTGGACGCTGCTGGTGTATCCGGTGCTGGCGGTGGTGGCGCTGGCCACGGCGGCGGTACTGTACAGCTCCTACTATCAGGGCAGCCGCAGCATCTATCTGATGCGCCGCCTGCCAGATGGCCGCAGCTTGCTGCGGCGGCAGGTGTGGACGGCGCCGGTGTGCTGGGCACTGACGATCCTGCTGAGCGGCGCGGTGCTGCTGGGGCTGTGCTGGCTGCTGTGGCGGTTCAAGACCCCAGCGGAATGTTTGCCCACGCCGGAGAATATCGCGCGGTTGGAGGCTCTGGATCGAACCAGACTCAATTTTTACTACCAGTAATAGGAGGTGTGCCATATGATCGAATTGAAAGGCGTCAGCAAAAAGTACGGAATCACGAAAGCGGTAGAGGATGTGTCCTTTACACTTCCGCAGGGCCAGATCGTGGGCCTGTTCGGTGAAAACGGCGCGGGAAAGACCACGCTGATGAAGTGCATTCTGGGCCTGCTGCCCCATCAGGGCAGCGTCACATTGGACGGCGCGCCCATCACCGAAAAGAACATCGAGCGGCTCAGTTTCGCCACCTGTGAGCACTCCTTCTTTCCGGCGCTGTCGCCGAAAGCCCACCGGGACTTCTATCAGGCCCATTTTCCCCGGTTCAATGAAAAGCGCTTTCAGGCATTGATGGACTTCTTTGAGCTGCCCATGGAAAAGCCGCTGCGGGCCTTCTCCACCGGTATGAAGAACCAGTTCGAGGTGGTGATGGCCCTGTCGCAGGGAGCGGACTACATTCTGATGGACGAACCCTTTGCCGGGAACGACGTGTTCAACCGGGAGAATTTCTACAAGGTGCTGCTGGGCATTCTGGAGGAGCACGAAACCGTGCTGCTGTCCACCCATCTGCTGGAGGAGGTGCAGAGCTTCATCTCCCGTGCGGTGCTGCTGCGGAAGGGTGAACTGGTGGGAGACTGCACCATTGACGAGCTGGAGGAGCAGGGCAAGGATCTGATGACCTATGTGAAGGAGACGTACCAGTACCAGAGCGACCGGGTGAGCCGGGTACTGTGCGATGTGAACGACAAGGAGGAGTGACATGAAACGGCGCATCCTTGTAACGGCGCTGGCGCTGCTGCTGGCGCTGGGCGCGTTGGTCACGCTGAACAGCAGTGTTTCCCGCACGGCGCTGCCCATCGAGATGCAGGTGCTGACCTCTCTGGGCGACAGCAGCGCGGCACAGGGACTGACGGTGGACTACCGTATCGCGCTGGATAGCTGTCTGCTGTGGTATACGAAATATGATCCGGCGTCCGGCGCGAACCGCACGGATTTCCATGTGACCAGCCACCGGGAGACCACGACGGTGCTGCCCTATGGCTTGCTGGGAGAGGAATACAATGACTGGTGGATCGTATCCGGCCTGCTGAACGGGAGAGATACCCGCGACCCCATTGTTTCCGGTATCCTCAGCGAAGCGGCCAGCGGACAGGGGAGGGCGAACAGCCGCGGCACAAACATCATGAAGCGGCTCTATCCCATCGATTATTACGACAGCTATCCCCTGCGTCTGTCCCAGCAGTCCGTCACGGAGGGCATTTCTCCCGATAACAGTCCGGGTTACTACGAAGACTGGGTGAATATTCCCTTTGACAAGCTGCGGATCCCCGTGACGGAGAACGACTTTTTTGAGCTGGAGTTTCGGGTGGACAGTACGGAAACGGGACAACAGATGAACTATGTCAGCGGTTCGGGGCTACAGTATGTCCAGAACGCCTTTACCCCCTACTGCGCCGCAAGCGAGGGCGGCGTACTGGTGACGGTGGGCTTTCCTGCTGACGTGCAGCCTGAGGTGGACTGGGCGCCGGAGGGCTTTGGCCTGTGGTATATGCCTGTCCGGATGCAGGAGGTGACGGATGAAAGAAGCGGGCTGCCCGAAACCGTCAGGGGCAGATTCCCGGTGGTGGCGGAGTGCCGTCTGGTATATCCGCTGGATATCGGAACGCAGCGGGTCATGCTGCTGCGGCAGAGTGACGACGGCGCCCATATCCTGCTGGTAACGGCGGAGAATGACCGCTATGTGCTGCGGGTGCTGGACAGCGGCGACTATCATCTGGTACGGAAGATCGAGCTGTGCGAAGCGACGGCCCATGAGTATACCGAGACCAGCTATATCTACGAAGATTACGGCCCGTGGCGTGAGCCGACGGAGTCTGCCCACTACCGTTACAGCTATCCCGACGAAAATGACCGCGGTACGGCGGAGCTTCAGGTGACGCGCACCGAATATCCGGAGGTATCGATGCAGCAGGGAGACAACTTTGCCGCCGTGATAATCGGCAGCCGTCTGGCGCTGCTGACGCCATCGGCAGAGGGGTACGACCTGCAATTTGTCTGCGATACCGTGTCCTATGGCTATGAGATGTGGAAGGACGATCCGGACGATACGTATTGGTATCAGGAGGATACGGGCTGGTTGTTCACGGAGGATGTGCCCTCAGACCCCAACAGTTCGGTTTATCAGGCCTATACCGTCGCCACCGTGGAGGAGCGCTATGCCATGGCCTACAACGGCACAAGTCTGGCGGTGGCCACCTATTACGGCAATCGGTTGATGCTGAGCGTTTACGGCCCCGATGGCTTTCAATACGCGGCGCTGGTGGAAAACAGCGTGCTGAGCCAGAATGGCGGAGAAGTGACTGCCAATCCCGTTTGCCAGGACGAGCTGCGCTCCTATCAGGAGTACTACTATCCCCAGCCGGGACTGAGCTGGTCATAAGAAAAGTGCGTGCCGCTTGCTGCAGCACGCACTTGATTTTTATTGTACAACTGCTTTCTTTGCCTTCCGCCGGGGATGGACGCACTCGGCGAACAGTGCACCGCCGATGATCAGACACGCGCCAACGGTCTGCGGCGGCGTCAGCCGTTCATGCAGCAGCAGCGCCGAGAAGATGACGGCGCTCAGCGGCTCCAGATAGCCGCACACCGCCACCGTCTGCACCGGCAGCGAGCCGATGGCGGAGAAGTAGCACCAGCAGCCGAAGCCGGTGTTCACAATGCCCAGCAGTAAGATCCACGGCCAGCTTGCGCCGGTGATGGTCATGGACAGTCCGCCATGACACAGCAGAAGTACAAACACCGTGGCGGTGGCCGACAGCATTTGCAGCAGAGAATTCTCCATGCCGTCCACGCTTTCCGCCTTCTTGTTGAGGATCAGCATGGCGGCATAGCATACGGCGCTGAGAATGCCGTACAGAAAACCGGAGATGCTGAGACTTCCGCCGCCCCAGCCGTTCACCAGCACGATGCCGCCGCAGACGCAGACAAAGCCCGTGATCTTCACCCATGTCAGCGCCTCGTGGAACACCAGCGGCGACAGCGCCATCACGATTACCGGGCAGCAGTAGTACAGCAGCGACGCGGTGGACACGCCGATGGTCTGATAGCCGGCGTACAGGAACATCCAGCTGGCTCCCATTGCTGCGCCGGACAGCAGGATCAGCGTTACATCCCGGCCTCGTCCTGTGAAGGAGAACCGATGACCCAACAGGAAAAAGAACGCCAGCAGACTCACACTGCCCAGCAGCGTCCGCAGCAGGACGATCTGGCTGCTCTCCAGCGCGATATGGCTGGCCACGATGCCGTTGAAGCCGAACAGCAGCAGTCCGATGAGATAGCGGATGAAGAAACGGCGGTTCTGATACATGGAAGTACCTCCTGAGCACATGGAAAAGCGGCACGGCGCGAGAGAAAACAGAGAGAAAAACGCCGTGCCACTTTTTGGTGGTTGACATGATTCTACATCTGTTTTATCCTTGAGTAAAGCGAAAAAATAGCAAGCTACATTTGAAAAAATATCAAGGATTGGAGGCGCGGACATGGAAAGCGAAAAATGCCGTGTTCTGCTGTGCGCCATCGACAAGGGCTCTATCACGGCGGCGGCGGAAGCCATGGGCTATACCATTTCCGGCGTCAGCCGCATGATGGCGGCGCTGGAAGCGGAGGTGGGCTTTCCACTGCTGCGCCGGAGCCGCGAGGGCGTCACCCCCACCAACGAATGCTGCCGCCTGCTGCCGTCCTTCCGGGAGATGGTGGCGCAGGCGGAGCAATGCCGCCAGATAGCGGGGGAGGTGCGGGGTCTTGTGTCCGGCACGGTGGCCATCGGCACATTTTCCAGCGTGGCCACCCACTGGCTGCCCAATATGATCGGCGCGTTCCAGAAGGACTATCCCAACATTGACTTTGACATTCTTATGGGGACGTATCCGGAGATCGAGCAGTGGGTCATGCAGGGCCGGGCGGACTGCGGCTTCCTGCACCTTCCCACACGGGCCGACTTGAAAACCGTGTGTCTGGCGCAGGACGAGCTGATGGCGGTGCTGCCGGAGGATCATCCGCTGGCGGCGCTGGAAAAAATCCCGGCATCGGCGCTGGCGGAGCAGCCCTTTATCCTGCTGGACAAGGCAGGGGAACGGGACAGGGACGTGATGCAGGTGTTTGAGCGGGCCGGGATCGTGCCGAAGGTGCGGTTCACCACACTGGACGACTACGCCGTTATGTCCATGGTGGAGCATGGACTGGGCGTCAGCATTCTGCCGAAGCTGATCCTGCGGCGGATCCCCTATCGGGTGGCGCTGCGTCCGCTGGAGCAGCCGGTTTTCCGCCAGATCGGCCTTGCCACACGACCGGGTGAGGAGCTGTCGCCCGCCGCCAAGCGTTTTCTGAGCTATTTGCCCTACCGGGACGGTGATACGTTATCTGAAAAGTAGAATAACGTTTTTTACGTATAGTTCTTGCGGAAAACTGAAAAATATTGTATAATATAGAAAAATTTTTAGGTACAGCGGCATGATACGCTTTTGACCGCCCCACGGCGGAAGAGAGGAGCGCAACATATGGCAACATTTATCGTAAACGGCAGCACCGTAACGGTGGAAAAAAATCAGAAGCTGATCCGCTTTCTGCGGGACGAGCTGCACCTCACCTCGGTGAAGGACGGATGCAGCGAGGGCGCCTGCGGCACCTGCCACGTTCTCATTGACGGCAAGCCCACCAAGGCCTGCATTCCCCAGACGGACAAGCTGGAGGGCAAGACCATTATCACGGTGGAGGGCCTCAGCGACTGGGAGAAGGAGGTCTTTACCTTCGCCTTCGGCGAGGCGGGCGCGGTTCAGTGCGGTTTCTGCATCCCTGGCATGGTGATCTCCGCCAAGGGCCTGCTGGATGTAAATCCCGACCCCACCCGCGAGGAGGCGGCCTTTGCCATTCGCAACAACATCTGCCGCTGCACCGGTTATGTAAAGATCATTGACGGCATTCTGCTGGCGGCGAAGATCTTCCGCGAGGGGAAGATCCCTGCTCCCGGCGCGGACGACTGGCAGATGGGCAGCCGCGTTCACCGTCTGGACGTGGAGGAAAAGGTGCTGGGCTACGGCCAGTACCCCGACGATGTGTATGTGGACGGCATGTGCTACGGCGGCGCGGTGCGCAGCCAGTATGCCCGTGCCCGTGTGCTGTCCATTGATACCTCCGCGGCCGAGGCGCTGCCCGGCGTGCTCTGCGTGGCTACCCAGAAGGATATCCCCGGCAAGGTCAACGTGGGCCATCTGAAGAAGGATCAGCCCACCCTGATCGGCGTGGGAGAGCTGGTGCACTATCTGGGCGACAGCGTGGCGTTGATCTGCGCCGTGGATCAGGAGACGGTGGAGAAGGCCAAAAAGCTGGTGAAGGTGGAATACGAGGTATTACCCGCCGTCCATAACCCCACCGAGGCTGCCGCTCCCGACGCGCCGCTGGTGTTCGACGAGGAGGAGAGCAACGTGCAGGCCTATAAGCACGTGTCCCGCGGCGATGCGGAAACGGCCATCAAAAATTCCAAGTATGTGCTGACCGAGCACTTTTCCACCCCGTGGACGGAGCACGCGTTTCTGGAGCCGGAGTGCTGCGTGGCGCTGCCGCTGGACAACGGCGGCGTGAAGCTGCTGACCACCGACCAGAGCGCCCATACCACCATGCACGAGTGCGCGTCCATGCTGGGCGTGGACTACGACCACTGTCAGGTGCAGAACTGTCTGGTGGGCGGCGGCTTCGGCGGCAAGGAGGATATGTCTGTCCAGCACCACGCCGCGCTGCTGTGCTACCTGACCCGGAAGCCTGTCAAGTTCAAGCTGAGCCGTCAGGAGTCCATTCTGGTACACCCCAAGCGCCACAGCTTCGACATGAACTTCACCATGGGCTGCGACGAAAACGGCATCATTCAGGGCGTCAAGGCCTCTGTTGTGTCCGATACCGGCGCGTTTGCCTCGCTGGGCGGCCCCGTGCTGGAGCGTGCTTGCACCCATGCGGCAGGCCCCTACGCTTACGAGAATTTCGAGATCGAGGGTCACGCCTACTATACCAACAATCCGCCCGCCGGCGCTTTCCGCGGCTTCGGCGTGACGCAGACCTGCTTCTGCACCGAGACGCTGCTGAACCAGATGGCCGATCTGGTGGGCATTTCCCCGTGGGAGATCCGTTATCGCAACGCCATCCGCCCCGGCGGCGTGCTGCCCAACGGCCAGATCGTGGACGAGTCCACCGGCCTTGTGGAGACGCTGGAGGCCATCAAGCCCGCCTATGATGAGGCGGTGAAAAACGGCGACCCTGTGGGTATTGCCTGCGCCATGAAGAACGCCGGTGTGGGCGTGGGCATCCCCGACTGGGGCCGCTGCAAGCTGATCGTGGAGGACGACGCCAAGGTACATATCTACTCCGGCGCTTCCTGTATCGGTCAGGGTCTTGGCACCGTGCTGGTGCAGGTGGTGGTCACCAATACCGGTCTGCACCGGAACGATATCGTTTACGAGCGCAACAACACATGGATCGCGCCGGACTCCGGCGATACCTCCGGTTCCCGCCAGACGCTGGTGACGGGCGAGGCTACCCGCCGCGCCTGTGAACTGCTGAAGGCGGAGCTGGACAGCGGCAAGACGCTGGTCGACCTGAAGGGCAAGGAGTTCTACGGCGAATATCTGGCCAAGACCGACCCGCTGGGCGCTGACGTGCCCAACCCCGTCAGCCACGTGGCCTACGGCTACGCTACCCAGATGTGCATTCTGGACAAGGAGACGGGCCGGATCAAGAAGATGGTGGCCGCCCACGACGTGGGCAAGGCCGTCAACCCCCTCAGCATCGAGGGGCAGATCGAGGGCGGCGTGGTCATGTCCATGGGCTACGCCCTGACGGAGAAATACCCCATCGACGAGAACTGCAAGCCCACCGCCAAGTACGGCATGCTGGGCCTGTTCCGGGCCAACCAGATCCCACCGGAGATCCAGGCTATCGTAGTGGAGAAGCCGGGCCTGAATGTGGCCGGCGGCGCCATCGGCATCGGCGAGATCACCTCTATCCCCACTGCACCGGCCATTGCCGACGCTTACTACCGGCTGACCGGTGAGCGGGAGTTTGACCTGCCCCTGAAGAACACCCCCTACGCGCCCAAGAAGTGAGCAAAAGAGCCGTGACGGCGATGCCGTCACGGCTCACAAAGGATACATTCTTAAAGCTGGGCCAGCGCTTCCTGCGTATCCACGTCCCGCAGTTCATCGGCGGGGACCTCGTACAGCAGCAGGTCGTCCTCATGCTGACGGATGACCACGTTGCCGCCCCGGTCGCCTTCGATTGTCAAGAGCTCCGGGAAAAACCGGGCCGGGAAGATGCAGGGGTTGCCCCGCTGTCCGCCGTGGCCAAGGCCCACGATGTGGCCGGGATTGCGGCGGTAAAAGTCGATCAGCTCCGCCACGCTTTCACGCCGCAGCAGCGGCTGGTCGGCCACCTGAAACAGCAGCGCGTCGCAGGCGTCCAGCGCTTTGACGCCCAGATGAATGGTGTGGCTCTGGCCGTACTCCGGATGGCTGTTGACAATAGGCGTAAAGAAAAATTCCTTCGCAAGCGCCACCACCTCCGGATACTGCGTTACCACCACGACAGCGGACAGCCTGTCCGTCGGGACGGCCTCCAGCGCGTGGCGGATCAGGCTTTTGCCCTGCCACTCCTGCGCCAGCTTATTGCCGCCGAAGCGGGAGCTCATACCGGCGGCCATCACGATGCAGCCAATGTTCATACGTGTCACTCCTGTCTATGCTGCTCTTTTTCTGGTAGTATACCCATTTTTTTGAAAAAGTGTCAACAAAAAAGCAGGATATTCTCCAATTAAAATAACGTAAACCTCTTTTCACACCGTTCAGAAAGTGCTATGATTAGCAAAACGAATGTGTACCATTATTGTTTCGGATAACTGCCGTTTCTCCTGTTAACAGAGTGCGGTTTCAAGACAGATACTGAGGAGGAAAACCATATGGGTGAAGTCGGAAGAAGCCAAGTCCGTGTGGACGCTTATGACAAGGCGACGGGCCGGACAAAATACTATGAGGATCAGATGCCGCAGGATGCCCTGTATGTCCGCATCAAGCATGCGGAGATCGCCCACGGCTTTGTCAAGTCGGTGGACACCAGCGCTGCCGAGGCCATCGACGGCGTGGTAAAGGTGCTGACCTGCTTCGACGTGCCGGGTATCACGTTCCCCACGGCGGGCCATCCCTGGTCCATGGATCCCGGCCATCAGGACGTGGCGGATCGCCACCTGCTGAACCGGCACGTGCGCTATTGGGGCGACGATGTGGCGGTGGTCATCGCCGAGAATGAGGTGGCCGCCATGCAGGGTGTCCGCGCCCTGAAGGTGGAGTACGAGGAGTTGCCCTTCGTGCTGGATCCCCAGAAGGCCATGGAGGAGGGTGCGCCCCAGCTCCACGAGAAATTCCCCCACAACATCCTCAAGCACACCGACATGAAGAAGGGCGACTATCAGACCGCCATTCAGGAGCCGGGTCTTATCAAGGTGGAGGGCTGGTACGACACCCCCACCGTGCAGCACTGCCATATCGAGAATCACGGCTGCTTCGCCTATGAGGAGAACGGCCGCATCGTGGTGGTCTCCTCCACACAGATCCCCCATATCATCCGCCGTATCGTAGGACAGGCGCTGGGCCGTCCCTGGGCGGATATCCGGGTGGTGAAGCCCTATATCGGCGGCGGCTTCGGCAACAAGCAGGA
>ERZ834722.3421-NODE-3421-length-10782-cov-5.416146_pt1 | contig 10782 bp, 10 predicted proteins | sample MGYA00519576_ERZ834722 | MGnify/ENA primary metagenome ERZ834722 (study PRJEB31850, sample SAMEA3708759) | human gut metagenome | biome: human gut; feature: human-associated habitat; material: faeces | place: China | collected 2014 ...
GCCTGCGAGGCCTGAGGGGCTCTTCCCGTTTGCGGTGTAAGAAACAAAAAAAGAGCAGTTCGTGAAGAACTGCTCTTTTTCAGTGCATTTTGGCAATGCCAACGCGGCGAGATTAGTCGCTGACGTAGGGCATCAGAGCCATGTAGCGGGCACGCTTGATGGCAACCGTCAGCTCACGCTGATGGAAAGCGCAGGTACCGGTAACACGGCGGGGAATGATCTTGGCGCGCTCGCTCACGTACTTGCGCAGGCGGGGCAGATCCTTGTAATCAATGTGATCAACGCGGTCAACGCAGAAGGAGCAAACCTTCTTGCGGCCACGATGCATCGGACGAGAAGAACGATCCATAGCCATTGTGGAAACCTCCTTGTTAGAATGATACTTTCGATTTTAGAACGGCAGGTCGCCCTCATCCTCGATCAGTGCAAAGTCGTCATTGCTGCCGGCAGAATAGCTCGGCGCAGGGGCGGCCTGTGCAGCGGGACGGGGAGCGGGGGCTGCCGTGGGTGCGCCGTAACCGGCATCACCCATCGGTGCGGCGTTTGCGGATTTGGGAGCGGCAAAGTTGACGTTGTTGGCCACGATCTCAATCGCGGTGCGGTTGTTGCCGTTCTTGTCCTGATACTGGCGGCTCTGCAAACGGCCGTCAATAGCGATCAGAGAACCCTTCTGGAAATACTTGCAGACAAACTCTGCCGTGCGATCCCAGGCAACAACATCCAGCCAGTCAGCCTGACTCTGGCCGTTGGCGTCGCGGCGTCCGCGGTCGCATGCGATGCGGAACGAAGCGACGTTTTTGCCGGTCGTGGTCTGGCGCAGCTGCGGGTCCGCGGCAAGGCGGCCCATAATAGCAACAACATTCAGCATTGGTTTACTCCTTACTCCTCAACAGCAAGAGTCATGCTGCGAAGAACGCCCTCAGTGATCTTGAAAACGCGGTCCAGCTCAGCCGGGAAATCGGGCTCGCTGGTGAAGCTGATCACCGTGTACACACCCTCGGTCTCATCGTTGATGGGGTAAGCAAGACGCTTCTTGCCCCAATCATCAACAGAATCGATCGTACCATTCGCTGCGATCAGGTTCTTGAACTTGTTGATCAGAGCGTTGGAAGCCTCTTCGTCGAGGTTCGCGGTGGTAACCATCATGGTTTCGTACTTAGCCATATTCTGTGCACCTCCTTTTGGACATTAGGCCTTCTCTTTTAACGGAAAAGACAAGGATAACTGTGTGATTTCACACAGCATCTAATTATAGCAAGTTTCCGGCAGCTTGTCAATGCAAAATTTGCCCTGCAGGGTGCTAATTTGCGGACTTTTTCAAAAAATCTTGTACAATCCGTGAAAATGTCCTATTGCTTTTTCCTGCGGCTTTGCTATAATGGGCTTAATAATGCACAACTCTTGCCTGGTATCGCGGCACTGCAGGGACGGGCATGGCTTGCCCGCTGCCCCGACTTGCAATAAAAGAAATGGAGCGTTCGTATGAGAATCGTGGTCATCGGCCTTGGCAAAGTCGGCCGTGCCTTGACCGCCCAGCTTACGGCGGAAAACAATGACATTGTCGTTATCGACCAGAACCCTGACCTGATCGAGGATATTGTAAACATCTATGATGTGCGCGGCGTGCCCGGCAACGGTGGCAGCTATGAGGTCCAGAAGGAGGCGTTCGAGGACGGTGCGGATCTTCTGATTGCTACGACCTCCAGCGATGAGATCAACATCCTTGCCTGCCTTGTGGCGAAAAAGCTCGGCACGCAGCACACCATTGCCCGTATCCGCAACCCGGAGTATGAGAAGCAGCTGCGCTTTATGCGCGATGAGCTGGGCCTGTCGATGGTCATCAACCCGGAAAAGACCACCGCCCGCGAGATCGCGCGGGTGCTGCGCTTCCCCTCGGCCATCAAGCGCGAGCAGTTCTGCCGCCAGCGGTTTGAGCTGATCGAATACCGTCTGGCCGAGGACAACCCGCTGGTCGGCCTGCAGCTGACAGACCTCTACCGCAACATCCGCGTCAAGATCCTGATCTGTGCGGTCGCACGCGGCAGCGAGACGATCATACCCACCGGTGCCTTTACGCTGCGGGCGGGGGATAAGATCTACCTGACCGCCTCGGCCCGGGACCTTGAGTCCTTCTTCCGCCGGCTGAACCTCTTTAAGGAGAAGGCAAACAATGTCATGATCGTCGGCGCAAGCCGGATGGCCTACTACCTCGTCAAGGAGCTGCAGGACATCCAGAAGCGCGTCACCGTCATCGACAGCGATGCGGCTCGCTGTCAGGAAATGAGCGAGAAGTTCCCCGGCGTGCTGGTCATCCACGGGGACGGTGCGGACGCCGAGCTGCTGAGCGAGGAGCGCATCACCGAGATGGACGCCTTTGTGGCGCTGACCGGTCTGGACGAGACGAACATCATTCTGGCAATGTATGCCTCCCAGATGAACTCCTGCAAGGTGGTGGCAAAGATCAACCGCAGCTCCTTTGCAGATCTGGCCACAGCCAAGGGCATGGTGGACAGTGTGGTCTCCACGGCATCGGTCACATCGGAGTCCATCGCCATGTATGTCCGCGCCATGCAGAACAGCTTTGAGTCGGAGAACATCAAGACGCTGCACCGCCTTGTGGGCGGCCGGGTCGAGGCGCTGGAGTTCAATGTGGCTCCGGGCCTGCCCTTCATCGGTGTGCCGCTCAAGGATCTGACGCTGCGCAAGGGCCTGCTGGTGGCAGGCATCGTGCGCCGCAGCGGTCAGACGGTCATTCCCTCCGGCAATGACGCCCTGCAGGAGGGTGATGATGTTGTCATCGTCACCACCGACACGACGCTGCACGCGCTGCGTGACATTGTAAAGTGAGGGCGGCGGCATGAATTATAAAATGGTAGGGTTTGTGCTGGGGCGCATCTTCCTGATCGAGGCGGCGCTGATGCTCTTTCCCATGGGGTGCGCAGCGATCTACGGCGAGTGGGCCTCGATCCCCGCATTCCTGATCCCGGTGCTGATCCTGCTGGTGCTGGGCCTTGCCGCCAGCCTGAAAAGCCCCAAGGACACCAAGATCTACGCCCGCGACGGTCTGGCCATCGTGGCGCTGGTCTGGGTGCTGCTGTCGGTTTTCGGCGCGCTTCCCTTTGTCATCACCGGCGAGATACCGTCCTTTGTGGACGCCTTTTTTGAGACGGTTTCGGGCTTTACGACCACCGGCTCCACGATTTTGACCGATGTTGAGTCGCTGAGCCACGGCATCCTGTTCTGGCGCAGCTTTTCCCACTGGATCGGCGGTATGGGCGTTCTTGTTTTTGCGATGGCGGTGCTGCCCATGACGGACGGCCGCGCCATGCACCTGATGCGCGCTGAGGTCCCCGGCCCGACCTGCGGCAAGATCTCGAGCAAATTGAGCGACAGCGCCAAAATCCTCTACGCCATCTATCTCGCCATGACCGTTATCGAGACGGTCATGCTCTGCGCGGGCGGTATGCCGCTGTTTGACGCGCTCATTCACGCCTTCGGCACGGCGGGCACCGGCGGCTTCAGCAACAAGGCGCTGAGCGTGGGTGCCTACAACGACCCTTATTTTGAGGTCGTGATCGGTGTGTTCATGCTGCTGTTCGGCATCAACTTCAACCTGTATTATTTCCTGTTGCTCCGCCATTTCCGTGAGGCTCTCGCCTCGGAGGAGCTGCGTGTCTATCTGGGCATCGTGGCGTTCTCGACCCTGACCATCACGGCGAACATCGCAGGCCTGTACGACTCTGTCGGCACGGCGCTGCGCACGGCGTTCTTTCAGGTGTCGTCCATCGTGACGACCACGGGCTACGCCACGGCGGACTTCAACCTCTGGCCGACCTATTCGCGGGTCGTCATCGTGATCCTGACCTTTGTGGGTGCCTGCGCCGGCTCAACGGCGGGCGGCTTAAAGGTCTCCCGCGTTATCATCATCTTCAAGGCGGCGCGGCAGGATCTGAACAAGATGCTGCACAGCCACGCCGTCACCACGGTCCGGTTTGAGGGCAAGCCGCTGGACGAAAAGACCCTGCGCGGTGTACACAACTATTTTAACATTTATATCATGCTGCTGACGCTGTCGGTGCTGCTCGTCTCACTGGACGGCTTTGATGTGGTCACGACCTTTACGGCAGTTGCGACCTGCCTGAACAATGTCGGCCCCGGTCTGGAGCTGGTCGGCCCGATGGGCAGCTTTGCGGAATTTTCCGCCCCGGTCAAGCTGCTGCTGGCCTTTGATATGCTGGCAGGCCGCTTGGAGCTTTACCCGATGCTGGCACTGTTTGCCCCGCGCCTGTGGCGCAAGCGCATCAACGCGATGCACGAGGCGAGAGCGAAATAAGTACGAGAGTTTTATTCCTTTTCTTGCAAAAAAAGGAGCCGAAAAGAACTCCAAACAAATAAAGAAAAATGCGGGAGACTGCCGGTAAAAGGGCAGTTTCCCGCGTTTTGTTACTTACTCTACGAATAGCGAATCGTCCCCATACCGCCCAATATGGGATGGGTCTTTCTCGGAATAATACAAATTGCCCAGCACTTCTTCCGGGGCGTTGTCGGCCAGGTAGCGCGCGTGCAGCTCGGTGGCAAAATGGGTGCCCTGCAAAATTTGCAGTGTGTCCGTGTAGCTGGTGCCGTCGATCTCATATTTGACCGTGATGATGTAGACGTAATCGGTGTTGCTCCCATTGACAGAGTAGGAGGTGTGCGCCGTCGCTTTCATGTCGGTAATGCGATAGGCGTCCGGCAAAATCACGCTGGTGTAGGTATGCTTGCGGTAAATATCCATCCCCAGCACAATAAGGATGGAAAACAGTATGCCGATCCCGCAGACGGCCAGCGCCGCCAGCAGCGCCTTCTTGTCGGATTTGGTAATTTTCAGCTTCATGCGGCGGGCCTCCCACAGTGTTTTCTCTATTATACCATGCGCTGCTGCCTATGTCTATTTGCCGCCGCGCCCGCATACCCTTTACCAGACCATAACAGGGGAGGGGCTTGTAATGCGGCGCAATGCAAACCGGGAGGAACGAGGCGGGCGGCTGCTGTCCGCGCTGGCTGCGGCGGTGCTGTTGACGCTGCTGCTTGGCATTATTCATCGGCTGTACCACTGTGAATATACCGATACCGACACCCCTAACGACTGTTTTGCCGTGTCGGCTGCCACCGGGGAGACAGCGCTGCCCAAAATGGTCTGCCTGACCTTTGATGACGGACCGAGCAAAAATACCGTGCCGATTCTGGAAATCCTTGATCGGGAGCAGGTTCCGGCCACCTTTTTTGTCTGTGCGCAGGACGCCAACGAGCGCTATCTGCCGCTGGTGGCAGACATTGCAGCGGCGGGGCACCAAATTGCACTGCACAGCGCGACACATCAGTACTCGAAAATTTACGCGAGCACCGATGCCTTCTGGCAGGACATCAAGGCGCTGCGGCAGGCGCTGGAGCCATATGTTGATGTTGGCGGCATTGACTGGCTGCGCTTCCCCGGCGGCAGCACAAACACAGTCAGCCACCGCTACGGCGGGCGCGGCATTATGAAAACGCTCAAGGCGCAGGCCGAGCAGAAGGGCTACCACTGGATCGACTGGAATGTCTGCGCGGAGGATGCCACCGCCAGCCACCCCGATGCGGCGCAGATCCTGCGCAATATCCGCCGCGATGCCGAGGGGCACGACCTCTGCGTGGTGCTGCTGCACGATACCAAGGCCACCGGCCAGACCGTGAAGGCTCTGCCGGACATCATACAATGGTTCCGGGAGCAGGGCTATACCTTCTGTACGGTCGCACAGATGCAAGCCGTCAAGGACGAGGTAAGCCAGCCGAATGAACAGCCAGCCGGGTAACACAGGCGGCGCGCCTGACGAAAGGCCCGGCATAACACCCGCCAGAGGCTTTATTCTGGTAGGAAAAGGGGCACGCTTATGTAAAATTGTACAAAATAAACAGCAAATCCTTGCAATGTGGAACAAAACGGGGTATAATGTACAAGAATCGCGTGAAAGGCTAAGGCGGGAGGGAGAAAACACCATGCGCAAAACGGAAAGCCAGAAGATCGCGCTCTGCGGTATGCTGGGGGCGTTGTCGGTGGTGCTTCTGCTCATCGGCAGCGCCTTACAGATCGGCACCTACGCTGCGCCGATGCTCGCGGCTTTTCTGCTTATTCCGGTGCTGGAGGACTACGGCCCGCGCTATGCGCTGACTCTCTACGCAACGGTGTCGATTTTGGCAGTGTTGTTTGTGCCGGAGACCGAGCTGGCGTTTTTCTATGTGCTGGTCATGGGGTATTACCCTGTGCTGCGTGTGAAGCTCAACACGATAAAAAGCAGGTGGGTGCGCTGGATCATAAAATTTGCTGTATTCAATGCGGCCACTGTGCTGGTCTATCTTTTGCTGTTTGCGTTGCTCGGTCCCGCTGTTCTGGACGAGCTGCTGGCCGATGGAACGGCCATGCTGGCGGCGCTTTTGGCCGCGGGCAACCTGTCCTTCTGGCTGTGCGACCGGGCGCTGGCCGCGCTGACGCGGTATTACCATCTGGTGGTCAAGCCAAGACTGAAAAAGAAGTTTTGATTTTGGAAGGAGAAAAACATGTGGTACGATGAAGCGGTAGTTTATCAGATTTATCCGCTGGGCCTTTGCGGTGCGCCGCTGCAAAACAGCGGCGACCAGACCCAGGCCGGGGAGCATCGCCTGCTGCGTGTGCTGGACTGGGTGGAGCATATCAAGAAGCTGGGAGCAACCTGCGTGCTGTTCAACCCGCTGTTTGAGAGTGACGCCCACGGCTATGATACCCGTGACTACAACAGGGTAGACTGCCGCCTTGGCACCAATGACGACCTCAAGCAGGTCTGTGCGGCGCTGCATGCGGCGGGCATCCGGGTTCTGCTTGACGGTGTTTTCAACCATGTGGGGCGCGGCTTCTGGGCGTTCCGCGATGTGCAGGAAAAGCGCTGGGACAGCCCCTATAAGGACTGGTTCCATATCAGCTTTGACGGCAACACGAATTACAATGACGGCTTCTGGTATGAGGCGTGGGAGGGCTGCAACGAGCTGGTCAAGCTGAATCTGCAGAACCCCGAGGTCAAAAACTACCTGTTCGATGCCGTGCGCGGCTGGGTGCGCGACTATGACATTGACGGCCTGCGTCTGGATGTGGCCTACTGCCTCGATCTCGGCTTTTTGGCAGAGCTGCGCGGATTGGCAAATAGCATCAAGCCGGAGTTTGTGCTGGTGGGTGAGACGCTGCACGGCGATTACAACCGCTGGATGAACGACCACGCCTGCCACAGCGTGACGAACTATGAGTGCTACAAGGGGCTGTATTCCAGCTTCAACACCGGCAACATGCACGAGATCAGCTACAGCCTGAACCGTCAGTTCGGCGCGGAGCAGTGGTGCCTGTACACGGGTAAGCACCTGCTCAGTTTTGTGGATAACCACGATGTAACGCGCATTGCGACGATCCTGACCGACAAGAGCTGCCTTGCGCCCCTCTACGGGCTGCTGTTCGGTATGCCCGGTGTGCCGGCAGTCTACTACGGCAGTGAGTGGGGCGTGGAGGGCGACAAGAAAAACGGAGACCCGACGCTGCGCCCGGCCATTGAAAAGCCGGAGGAAAACGACCTGACCGCATGGATCGCCGCGCTGGCCCATGCCCGTACAGGCAGCAAGGCACTGTGTTGGGGCAGCTACCGCAATGTGCTGGTGCAGCCCAAGCAACTTATCTTTGAGCGCCGCGTTGACGGCGAGCGTGTGCTGGTGGCCATCAATGCGGACAGCAGCCCGTTTGACGCCCACTTTGACGCCGGCTGCGGCCGCGCGGTAGACCTGATCACCGGGGCCGACCACGACTTCGGCGGCGGCAGCAGGCTGGAGCCCTACAGCTGCTATTTCTGGAAGTGTGAGCGGTAATACGATATAAAAAGGCACCTGCCGGGGAATCGGCAGGTGCCTTTTTGCGTTATGCTGTAGGGGGCAATGTAAGCATCCGCCCCTACAAGATGGCCCTATTTATTTACAGGTTCGTATACCCCATCAATTTTTCGTCCACCACGGCGGCGGTGTCGCGGCCCTCGCGCAGGGCCCAGACGACAAGGCTCTGGCCGCGGCGCATATCGCCGCAGGCAAACACCTTCGGGTCAGCGGTGGCGTACTTCACATCGGCCACCGTGCCGCGTGCCGTCAGCTCCACGCCGAAGGCGTCCGCCACATACGGCTCACAGCCGGTAAAGCCAGCCGCGATCAGCACCAGATCACAGTCCACCGTATATTCCTCGCCGGTGGGGACCATCTGGCGGCGGCCGTCTACGACCTCGCTCTTCAGCTTGGCGATCAGCGCGCCGCAGACCTGCCCGGACTCGTTTTTGTAAAACTCCTTCACGGTGGTCTGGTAGACGCGGGGATCATTGCCAAACAGGGCGATGGCCTCCTGCTGGCCGTAGTCGGTTTTCAGCACGCGCGGCCACTCCGGCCAATCGTTGCCGGGGGCACGGGTCGCGGGCGGGCAGGGCATCATCTCCAGCTGGGTAACGCTCTCGCAGCCCTGACGAATGGCCGTGCCTACGCAGTCGTTGCCGGTGTCGCCGCCGCCGATGACCAGCACCCGCTTGCCGGCGGCAGAAACCGCGCGGCCGTCCGCAAAGCCGGAATCCAACAGGCTGCGGGTCACGCTTGTCAGGTAATCCACCGCAAAGTAGATGCCCTGCGCATCACGGCCGGGGACATTGATGTCGCGGGCCTGCTTGGCGCCGCAGCAAAGCACGACCGCATCATAGCGGGACTTCAGCTCCTCGGCGCTGACGGTGCTGCCAACATCGGCATTAAAGATAAACTCGATGCCCTCATCCTGCAAAATTTTTACCCGGCGGTCGATGACCCACTTCTCCAGCTTCATATTGGGGATGCCGTACATCAGAAGGCCGCCGGCGCGGTCCTCGCGTTCATAGATCGTGACCTTATGGCCGCGCTTGTTGAGCAGGTCCGCCACCGAAAGCCCTGCAGGCCCCGCGCCGATGACAGCTACCGTCTTGCCGGTGCGCGCCGGGGGCGGTACAGCGTGGATAGCGCCGCTCTCATAGCCGTATTCCACGATGGCACGCTCGTTCTCCTTGACAGTCACGGGATCGCCCGTGACATTGCCGCAGGTGCAGGCAGCCTCGCACAGGGCGGGGCAGACCCGGCTGGTAAACTCCGGGTAGCGGTTTGTGGCAATCAGGCGGTGTACGGCCAGATCCCACTTGCCCTGATAGACCAGATCGTTCCATTCAGGGATGAGGTTGTTCAGCGGGCAGCCGCTGAACATCCCGCCCAGCTGGACGCCGCTCTGGCAGAAGGGCACGCCGCAGTCCATGCAGCGCGCACCCTGGGCCTGCTGCTCATCGGTGTGCAGCGGAAGATGAAACTCGTTGAAATTTTGGATGCGCTCCTCGGGCGGCAGCTCCAGGCTGGTCTGCCGTGCGATCTCGATAAATCCTGTCGGTTTTCCCATTGTAGTCTGCCTCCCTTATTTTGTGTTTTTCATGGCGTAGAACGCTTCCATCTGCGCCTGCTCGCTGTCCTCGCCCTTTTCTTCCATCTGGGCAATCAGGCGCAGCATCTTGTCGTAATCGTGGGGCAGGACCTTCTTGAACTTGGGCAGGTATTCGCCAAAGTTGTCAAGGATGTGTCTGCCGCGCGGCGAGCCTGTCAGCTCGACATGCTCACGGATAAGATCCTTCAGCAGCGATACATCGTACTTATGCTCAACAGGCTCCAGACTGACCATGTCCTTGTTGACGCGCTGGTAAAAGTCCCAGTCCTCGTCCAGCACATAGGCGATGCCGCCGCTCATGCCGGCTGCAAAGTTTTTGCCGGTCTTGCCTAAGACTACTACCGTGCCGCCGGTCATATACTCGCAGCCGTGGTCACCCACGCCCTCCACAACGGCGATGCCGCCTGAGTTGCGCACGCAGAACCGCTCGCCCGCGACACCGTTGATGAATGCCTTGCCGCCCGTGGCACCGTAGAGTGCCACATTGCCGATAACGATGTTCTCGCTGCGGTCAAAGGCGGCGTTTTTCGGCGGGTAGACGATGATCTTGCCGCCGGACAGCCCCTTGCCGATGTAGTCGTTCGCATCGCCGACCAGCTCCAGCGTCAGCCCCTTGGGGAGGAACGCGCCGAAGCTCTGGCCGCCGTAGCCGTGGCAGACCACATGGAAGGTATCATCGGGCAGCGTGTTGCCGAACCTGGCGGTGATCTCGCTGCCGAAGATCGTGCCGAACGCGCGGTCGGTGTTGCCGACCTCCAGCGTCACAGTGGCGGGCTTCGGCTCGGCGGAATCAAAGCTCTTCTTGAATTTCTTCATCAGAACGCGCATGTCGGGGGTCTTTTCAAGCTGGAAGTTATAAACGGCCTTCGGGTCGAAGTGAATGTTGGAATTTTCGATGAGCGGGTTCTGCAGTAGCGCCGAGAGGTCCATCTCCCCGGCGCGGGAGCCTGCGGGCGCGGGCTTGACCTTTAAAAGATCGGTGCGGCCCACCAGCTCGTCCACGGTGCGCACACCGAGCTTTGCCATGTACTCACGCAGATCCTCGGCCATAAAGCGCATAAAGTTCATGATGTACTCGGGCTTGCCCTTGAACCGCTTGCGCAGCTCGGGGTTCTGGGTGCAGATGCCCATGGGGCAGGTGTCCAGGTTGCAGACACGCATCATCACGCAGCCTTCGCACATCAGCAGGGAGGTGCCGAAGCCGAACTCCTCAGCGCCCAGCATACAGCTGATGGCAACATCGCGGCCGGAGAGCAGCTTGGAGTCGC
>ERZ834722.3423-NODE-3423-length-10781-cov-2.914693_pt1 | contig 10781 bp, 8 predicted proteins | sample MGYA00519576_ERZ834722 | MGnify/ENA primary metagenome ERZ834722 (study PRJEB31850, sample SAMEA3708759) | human gut metagenome | biome: human gut; feature: human-associated habitat; material: faeces | place: China | collected 2014 ...
CAAGGGATCGGGGATCGTAGCTGTTGGCCGATAGAAACCAACGCCTGTGAGATATCCTTAATTAAGGCTAGAGGAGAGTCTTGCTTTTCTTCATCACCACTACGCTTCTGGAGCAATGAAGGAAATTTTTAAGACAAGTCAGTTCTACTGAATAAATAATAGAATTTCCTTTTTTTTCAGACTTGACCACTTGAGCTTCCTTCAAACAGTTTAAATGCCGTGAGACAGTGGGCATTTCTAACTGAACGATAGCGGTAAGCTCAGAGACGGTTTTGGGGCCTTCAAGTAAAGCTTCAACCATCATCAATCTTGCAGGATGCCCGATTGCTTTAAATATTTTTGCTTGTTCCGTATAAATCTCAGGGAACTGCGCCATTCTTTTTTGCCTCCAATTTAGCCCATTCAGTAAAAAATTTCCCTAGATTTTTATAAAAGCCGTGTCTGGCCTCAACCTCCAATAGTTTCGACCAGTCCAGGATAAATTTGCTGAGAAATTTTTCAAAGTACTCAGGCTTTTCTTCTTTATCTAATAATTCATAAACTTCCAGAACGGGGACGATATGTTCCGGAAGTTCTTTAATGTCTTTTTCTGTTTCGAATCCTTTTTTCTCAAGGTAAGAAAGATATTCTTCTAGAATATTATCTCCTAACTTTGTTTTCCAACAAGTCAAATAGTTTTTGGCCAAAGGCGTACCGGGACTCAGGAATAATCTTGTGTAGTCCAGAAGCATTTCTTTAAACGCTTTAGAACTGGCAGTTCCCTGTGTGTACAGTTGGTCCAAAAGAACGGCTCTTCTTGCTAAATCTTCATCGAGATTTTCAGCTGCTTTTTTGAAAACATGCAGTTCTCTGAGCTCTTGTTCTGGTTCAAATAAACCAAGAAGAATAAGATTAAGCGGTGTCGTTTGCATAGTGTATTTAGATTGTCGGAAGAGGCTTAAGCCCCTTCCGAATTACTCAGTTATTCTCTGGGAGAGAATTGTCCGACATAGAAGACTTTAGGATTGGTTCCCTTGTCTTCTTGGAGTCTCCAAACCTTCGAAGCTTTCATCTTTGCCGAAATAGCAGATTTAGGATCATCTAAATCGCCAAAAATTCTTGCACCAGCAGGGCAGGCATCTACGCAGGCGGGATTAAGGCCGTTGGAAGTGCGGTGATAGCACAAATTGCATTTTTCCACTACGCCTTCTTTTCTCTGAGCGGCCGTATCTCCCGCTTTGAAGAGATTGGCATAAGCAGGAAGCGCTCCGGCTTTCTTTGCCAGCTCTAAAGCGCTGCCCGTGACGCCGTCAATAAGAACGGGCCTTGTTGCGGTGTCCCCTCTCGGGTCGACTCCTTTCGGATTGAAACTAATAACCGAATAGGATTTTCCGTCGAGACTTTCAGGGCCTAACTCGGCAGAGGAGTACGGGCAGGCATTTTGACAAAGACGGCAGCCGATGCATGCTTCGTCGTTGTGAAGAACAACACCTTCGGGACTGATGAACATAGCTCCCGTAGGACAGACTTTGACGCATTGTGGATTTTCGCAGTGATTGCACATCACGGGGACTGCGACTTGAGTGCTGTTCGGGAAAGTCCCCTTTGTTTCCTGCAGAAAATCAGCCCAGTTGAAAGACTGACCTTCGCCTCTCGTACGGGTGTTATTCTCCGCTTTGCACGCCAGAGCACAAGCTCCGCAGGAGGAGCATAAATTCAAATCAATGATCATTCCAAATTTCATTTCTCTCTCCCGGATTAATTGTTGCTAGAAACTTTCTTGATGCTGACGCGTGTGTACCCGCCGTTTCTGCAGGAAGTACCCGATAAACGATCGTAGTCATCAACAAGAATTTCATTGTTATTGCCGCCTCGTGGTGTCTTGCCGTATTCCTTGGCAGCAATTTGGCCGTATGCCCAATGGCCTTGTCCGTAGGCTTTTGCAACAGTGCCGGGACCTACGCCTTCCCAAAGTTTGACCTCTGTGACAATAGTGCCGACCGGAGAAGAAATTTCGACCAGATCATTATCTTTGAGGCCGAGCGCTTTAGCGTCGATCGGGTTGATCTTAAGAACATCTCCCCAAGAACGATCGCCTGCATCACATTTCTTGAATTCCTGCATCCAAGGAAGGTTCGCAGAACGTCCTTCTCGGTTCAAGCGGCTCTTATGATCGATGAAAAGGAAGGGGAATTGCTGTTGATCGCCATGGCGCAGCGGTGCTTCATAATGCGGCATCCAGCCTTTAATGCCCCTGGCTTGGTAATTACATAACTCAAGAATTTGGTCCGGAGTTGAGTTGTATTTCGCGGCATGCGTTTCTAATACTTTCTTCAAGTCGCCGGAAACAAATTCAAACTTGCCGCTCGGGGTCGGGAACTTGCAGCCCCAATGCTTCTTGTAAGTCTGAGGAGCAGAGTTATGCATACCCCTTTGTCTGAAGTCTTCCCAACCGTTGATTTGATCTCCGGGAATCGGCTTGGAACCATGGAGCCAGCACGGGGCAGAAGCTATCTTGGTTGTAATTAATTGGAATTCCTTTTCATTTGTGGGTTTTGCACCGGTTTCCGGATCTGCGAATTCGTTGGCGTAGTAGTTCAGCAGTGCAGGCCAGCCTTTCTTGGCCAGCTTTTCTGCGAGAAGCCAAGTGACTTCGTTTTCTTCCTGTTTTACATCCCAAATTCTGTCGCAAGTGGGCTGCTGCAGAGAGGTCCAGGCATGCATAGAGCCGAAACCGGTAACCGCGCCCATTCCCTCGGCTGCATTGAAGGTTGAGGGGAGCACAATGTCTGCGAACTGGGTCATTTCAGACGGGAAAGGAACCATGTGGACAAAGAAAGGAACATTGCTTAATGCCTTTTCCCAGCGTTTGCCGTCAGACGCTGCAAAAGGAGTATTCGTCCAAGAACTAATCATGACCTTAATAAAGTCAGGACGTTCAAGCATGTAGTTAGCAATGTTGTTGGTGACAACACCGCTGCCCAGCTTCGCTTTCATGGCTGCCGGCATGTCCTTATCGCCGCGGCCGTCAATCTTCTTGCCTTTTCCGTGCGTCTTGGCCAACTCATCCACATATTTGTCCATTGACGGATACTTGCCGGTCAAGGCTTTAACAGGGTCATGAGTGCCGCCGACATTATCCACGGAACCAAGGATGCCGTTGAGTGCATGGACAACCATGGCGGAATAGGTTCCTCTCGGGTTCATGCAAACGCCCGGGCCCATCCAGACGATGACATTAGGAGCAGCTTTGCCAAGCGTTCTAGCTACTCTTCGGATCTGTTCGGGATCGAGTCTGCATTCCTTGCCCGCTTTTTCAGGCGTCCAATCTTTTGCCTCTTCGTTCCAATAGGTGACGAGGCTGAGCGTATTGTTTTCCTTGAAGGCTTCCGGCTTGACCGTTTTACCGGCAATGAATTGATTTTTACTATCAACAAAGTCACCGACGAATTCTTTGTTCCAAAGTCCTTCGGTTAATAGAACGTGGGCAATCGCATTCGCTAAAGCTCCGTCTGTTCCGGGAAGAAGCGGCAGCCACTCTTTGGATTTCGCAGCAGCTGTAGAAAGCCGCGGATCAACGGTAATCAGAGTGCCGTTCTTTTGGAGGCTTCCAAGTCGAGAAATCACATTCGGGACCTGGCGGTTGGATGCGAAAGGATCTGTACCCCAGAAAACAACACACTTTGAATTTCCAAGATCGTAATCTCTATAAGAGAAAAGTCCTTGTGTATAGCCGGGTCCCATTTTCTCAGTTTCGGCACAAAGGGCGGAAGTCGAAAAATTATTCGGAGAGCCGAACAGTTTCGCGACAGTTCCGTATAAAAGGGCGTGAGACGTGTTTCCGTAGCGGCCTTTTAGATAAAGCAGTCTCTCAGGTTCGCCGGCATTACGAAGCTCCATCATCTTATCTGCGACGATATCTAAAGCCTCATCCCAAGTGATAGGAATCCATTTGGGATCGATACCTCTGCCTTTTTGCGGATTTGTTCTCTTTAACGGCTGCTTAATACGATCAGGATCGTAATTCTCTTGTGGAATCAAATGACCTCTGGGGCAGCAGAAACCGTGATTGCCCTGAGAATGTTGGTTACCCCGGACGCGGGTGGCTCTTCCGTTCTGATTAAAAACTTCAATTGCACAGTACTGAGTGCATCCTTGGCAGGCAGATCCGATCCATCTGCCCTGAGCCGGGCTGCAAGGCAACGGCAGTCTTTTAACCGTTACACCCTGAGCTAATAAAGACGGGGCAGAGGCCATGAGGGCGGAGCTGCCGGCTAGCTCTATAAAGACTCTTCTTGTGAGTTTCATTAGATGTTCTCCTTAGGGAAAGAGATTGGGGATAAGCTAATTTGCTATTTAGCTATATTGCTAAATATAGAGAAAACATGGGAGGCCTGAAACAGTGTTTTTACGAAGGGTATTTTCTGAGCAGTATTTGTATTTGTAAGGTTTAACTCAAGAAAGACCTCAAAACTCTAGAAGTTATAGCAGAAAGAGATTTGAAGGTGATAAACAGGTAATAACATCAAAAGTAACTGTCCTTCTTGATTATTTATTTTTATGCCTTTGAAGAGCTGACTTTTACTAGCGGCGTAACCTTAAGGGAAGGTGAAAAATTTTTCTTCCTTAAGATAAGAGACAATTGAGCTAATGAGCTTCATTCTTTACACAATTGAAGTCAGGGTTACCGCTCAATTCATTAAAAGCGTTTTATGAGGCTCGAAAGACAGGGCAGAATGATTCTCGGCGCTTTACATAAAAATCGAGCAGGCATCCAATCGGATAACCTGCTCAACGATGTCTTGTGGGGCGGCGAGAATCGAACTATTCAGTGATTATCGGGTGTTAATGTTGCAGATTTGTATAAGACCATCAAAAAGACCATCATAAAATTGCCGCTAGGTAGATACCCTTGGATTCTGTTTCTCTGTTTTGTATTTTTCTATTTTGACACTTTTTCCAATCCCGGTGAAAAATCCCCGCAACTCCCCGCAAACCCCGCAGTTTTCTTTAAATTCAACAAGTTAGCTTGCGGGGATTTTCCGAAAAAGCCCTGCAAATAGAGAGATTTTTCAAAAAATGACTGTTTCTTGTTAGATAATGAGGAGAAAATTCAGACCTTACCCAACAAAATTCAGCCTATGAACCGTGGAAAACTATTTGTAATTTTTGACGGTAAACATTGTATCGTCACAATTGTATGGCTTCATCCCCAAGAGTTTTTTGATCGTGCGACGGTTTTACCGCTGCCTTATGTGACGGCGGGAGATGATGTGCTGGAATATCTTAGGGACAGTATAAGAGAATACTTAGCTCAATCCTATGAGTTAAGGGTTCTGATGCCTGAAAACGAATTGGCAACGATCAGAGAAAAAATTCCGAACGGGGCTGAAAAGGTTTTCCATGAATACTTTGTCTTGCAGGAGGAAAAGAGTCACAGAGCGTTACGCCAGCAATTTACCTATGGAGCAATACCGTTGGCTTACGGCTGTTTGTTTATGATTTTGTGTATGGTTTTCCGTCAGTTTTTCTTTGGATTTCCTGAAGATTCTTTTTTTAATGCCGTTAGAGAGGGACTGTTGGTTATTGGTTGGGTTGCATTATGAAGACCCATAGAGGAGCTGATTTTTAACTGGGTTCCATTTGCGCAGGATAGGAAACTTTGGCTCAAATTGTCCGGTGCAAAAATCAGCCTGAATGCAATTGAACGAGTTTAATTAACAAGGCCCGCTGTTTTAGAGCGGGCCATAGGACTAGATTTTTCTAAAAATCTTAGAAGCTGTATCTGTATTTAGCCTGCAAAGCCTGATCGACTCTGCCGTAACTGCCGCTTCCAATGCCGTAGCTGATACCTAATGAATGATTGCCTTTCACCGCATTCAATCCAAGTTTGGCGTTATACATTGAATTATTGGCAATGCGAGCTTCAAATGAATCCGATGCACTGCTGTCGGTTAATGCTACCTTGTTTGTAACTTTGCGGTCTCCGAAATTCGGAGCAATCGTCAAGTCAATAAACGGCTTGACCTCTGCTCCGCAGGGTGCCTTCAGATTTGCATTGAAGGCAACGCCGAAAGGTACCTCAACCAAATTGGCTTTTTCGCTGTCGTAGTTAAAACCTCCGGCATTAAAGCTGTCCAGGTTGATATGCTTGTAGCGGACGCCGACATGAGGCGTAACAGTGATGGATTCATTCAATAAGAGCGGTTTTTCAAGACGGACTCCGGCGGAAACGACTTTCACATCCGGTTTGCCTTTGTATCCCTGAGACTTGATTTCATTCTTAGTCTGAAGATAGCCGACCGAACCGATCATATTGAAGTATTCGTTGGACCAGACACCGTAGAGATTGACTCCGTAGTAATCCACTTCATTCTTGATGCCTGCACCGTTGCCCTGACCGCGCACGGAACCGGTTCCGAAGCTGACGGAAACACCGGTGGCATAGCCGTTGCCAAAAGCGTAATCGCTTCCGATGGTTACTCCGGCCAAATCGCTCTTATATCCGTAGGTTGTGGAACCGGCGGAGAAACGGTTTGCTTTACTGAAAGAGCCGTTCAAGTCTATCCAGAGGTCTGCACCGGATTTTTCGTGCGCGTAGCCCGCAAGTACAGAACCGTGGGAATCGATAACATCAAGCTGGATATTGGCTGCATTTATTGCTGCGGTTTGTGCCCCGGAAGCTGTGCCCATGAGAGCGATGTTGTTCAGAGCAGAAACAGCCTGAGCCGCTGTTGTATCAGTAGTGAGAGCTACTACTCTTTCTGCTCCTAAACCGGAAGCGGTTAAAGCTTCATTAATTACATTGGGAGTAAGAACATTACCGCCTAATGCTGTAGAAGCACTTTGAGAAACAATCTGATTATTCTCAACAACCTTCAAAAGATTGTCTGTGACAAGACTATATTCGGAAGGGGCAGAACCGTCAGAAGTTGCAAAAACAGTTGTTCCGTCAGCAATTTTGACTGCATTAACCAGTTTTACCGTGGAACCGTCTTCTGTAGAGGCTGTACCGACCGTAACAAGAGGAGTACCTTCGGTGTAGTCATCTGTTGCGACAATCGCTAATGTACCGTCTGAAAGTACGGATAAACTGCTTCCGTTTGAAGTGGCTGAAGCTGAGCTTCCGACTGATGTAGAACCGTTTAACGTCGTTCCTGCTTTTACTACCAAAACGGAACCTTGCATTGGATTGAGGGTTTCAGATGCCTCTTCAGCAGTTAAACCGACTGATGCCTTGCCCATTACATTTAAAACGCCTGTAAAGCTGGAAACATCACCGGTCATGTAAAGAGTTCCCTGATCTTCTATAGTGCCGTTAATATTGGCTCCGTTACCGAAATTAATAGTGTTGGAATCTCCGGCAACAATAAAATCGTTGGCATGAAGTACAGAATCAGCGGCTAAGCTTAAATTGCCGCTATCCATATTGGCAAAGGAATCTCCGGTTGTCTCCCACTTTGCTCCTTTAGCAACAGACAATACTAATCCAGAAACCTGACCAAAGTATTCTCTATTTTCACCTATTTCAGAAGTAACAACAGCAACAGTGCCGTTTGAGGCATCTACATATTTGTATGACTGATAGGATCTTCCGGTCCACGAGGAACCTTCACCAGACAAGTTGATATTGACAAACGCATCAATAAGATTACCACTGAAATTGCCATCTCCTCCCTCGACATTCGGAGTTTCAAATACGATATCTCCTTCCAATACCGTTGTTGCATTTGAATTGTCTCTATTGATATTTACAGAGGCATAGCCACGTGTGTCAATTAAAGCACTGCCCCCTTTAATGGTTGCATTACGTTTTGGGTTGACCGTTCCCGGGATTGGTTGTTGTTCGGGGCCGTTGACCCGTCCCTCGGCAAGCTCGGCGCGGGCCGCGACCCGTCCGCTATCCTCGTCGGCGGGCTGTTGCGCGACACCATGACGCTCGACGTGGTTGAGGCCAGTATCAGGAAGCGCCACCCCGATCGCATCATCGAAGACGTGATCGCGCTGCACAGTGCGTATCATTGCCTGAATTGGGGCGTTGAAGCCGTCCAGTTTCAAGCCTTTTTTGCGGACGTTTTGGCGCAGCGGGCCGCAGCTCGCGGTCTCGCACTTCCCGTGCGCCCGATCATCAACAGCACCGACAAGCAGCTACGCATCGAAACCTTGCAGCCGTATTTCTCGCAAGGCCGCATCCGCCTGCACACCTCGCAGCAGACGCTTATCGATCAGTTGCGGCACTTCCCGAAAGCCGACCACGACGACGGGCCGGACGCGCTCGAAATGCTCTGGCGGCTGGCCGTCGGCGGCTTCATCAGTCTGCGGGACGCGTTCGAGCGGGTGCCGCGTCAAAGCCCGTGGGGCGTGCGTCCCAGTGAAGACGACGGTATGGATGGTTTTGATACGTTCGGAGGATGGACATAATGCTTTTCAGAAGACCGGCCAAACCGCGCCCGCGCAAGCGTGAGGCGCTTTCCGCGCAGCAGACGGAAACGGGCGGCGGCTTGACGCCCATGCTCTACCTCGAACGGTGGGGCAACATGACCAACCGCCTGACGCCTTCCCGTCTGTCCGCTATTTTGCAGGCGGCGGACGACGGCGACATTACCGAGCAGCACGTCCTTTTTACGGACATGGAAGACCGTTGTGAGCACCTTGCGGCTGAAATCGGCAAGCGCAAGCGGGCGCTTTTGACGCTGGACTGGGAGATTTTGCCGGGCCGTGCCAAAGATAAAAAGGCCGAAGCCGTGGCCGCCGCCGTGCGCGAGCAGTTCGACATGTTGCCCACCACGTCCGATCTCCTGCTCGATCTGGCGGACGGCATAGGCCACGGTTTCGCGGCCCTTGAGATTGAGTGGACGCAAACCGGCGGCCTGCATATCCCGGCGGCATTTCATCACCGCCCGCAGAGCTGGTTTCAGGTCATGCGGGAAAACCGCAATGTATTGCGGTTGCGGGATGGTTCCTATGAAGGGGCCGAACTGTGGCCCTTTGGTTGGGTCATTCACACGCACCGCTCGAAATCCGGGTGGCTTCCGCGCGTGGGGCTTTTCCGCACGGTGGCGTGGGCGTACCTGATCCGTGCCTATGCGCTGGAAAGCGCAATCATGTATACGCAGATTCATGGCATCCCTTTCCGGCTCGGCAAGTACCCGCCGGGAAGCCGCGAGGAAGACAAGGCCGCCCTGAAAACGGCGCTCGCCAACTTGGGCCGGGACGCCTCGGGCATCATCCCGCAGGGTATGGATATCCTTTTTGAGACGCCCGCATCCGCCACGCAGGATATCCCCGGTATTCTTGTTACCCGGTGTGAACAAGGCATGAGCAAGGCCATTCTCGGCGGGACGCTCACCACGCAGGCGGACGGTAAAACGTCCACCAACGCGCTCGGCGAAGTTCACAACGAAATCAGACATGACATCCTCACGTCCGACGCCGCGCAGATCGCCGCGACGATCACCCGGCAAATCCTCGCTCCGCTGGCCTATCTGAACTGCGGCGTCAGCGATCCGCGCCTGCTGCCGTGGTTCCGGTTCGATACGCGGGAGGCCGAGGACATCGCCACGTTCGCACAGGCGCTCCCGGCGCTGGCCTCGGTGATGAAGATTTCGGCTCGCTGGGCGCACGACAAGCTCAAGATCCCGGAAGCCGAAAACGAAAACGATATATTGGGGGCTTGGAGGGCGTGACGCCGTCCCTCCCATAAAACGGAAGCCCGTCTTCGGAGAGAAGACGGGCTTTATCATGCGCTCCGATCATGCCTTGGCGAAGAACTGCCTGAATAGCTCATCCTGCTCCGGGTTGTGGACGACATAGCCCACGGCGACCTTGTTCCCCGTAGCGGCAATGATCTTGTCGGCCCATTCCTTTCCGAACGCTCCGCAGACCTCGATAGCACCCACGCCGTTCTCGGCGCAGGCCACGGCCCGCTTGAGGGCTTCCTCGAAGCTGGTGACCGTAAAAATATAGCTGATCATATGTTCCGTCTCGAATACGGCGGTATCTTTGGCTGTGTCGAACTCTTTTCCCATGAGCAGGAATGCGAATTTCTTTTTCATGCGGCCTCCATCGGCTCTTTGCTTTTCCCTGTCATATCAGGAAAACCCTGTCTCTCACAATGCGGCCCGTGCCCTTTTCTCCGGTGGTACCGTCACCTCACCCTCTCCTTGACTATATGAAGATTTCTTTATATAAAACCATCCGTTCATCTTGATACATCTGTAACCCTTTGAAACCGCATGTCCAACGCTATCCGCTATTTCAAGGCACTGTCCGACGAAACCAGGCTGAGGCTTACCTATGTTCTTGAACGGTATGAACTTTCCGTCAATGAACTGGTAAGCATCCTCGAAATGGGCCAGTCGCGGGTTTCGCGCCACCTCAAGATCCTGACCGAAGCGGGGCTGCTTTCCTCGCGCCGGGACGGGCTGTGGGTGTTTTATTCTTCTGTGAAGGAAGGGGAGGGCGCCGCTTTTCTGAAAGCCGCCATGCCCTTTCTGGACGAAGACGCCGAAATGCGCGCGGACGTGGAAATGGCCGCCAGGATCATCGAGGACCGGGCGCTCAAGACGCGGCAGTTCTTCAATACCATCGCCGAACACTGGGATACCCTGAGCCGCGAAGTGCTCGGCGGGTTCGACCTCGCCGGGGCCGTGTGCGACACGATGCCCGAAGGCTGCGATACCTCGGTGGATCTGGGGTGCGGGACCGGGATCGTGCTGGAACGGATGCGCGGGCGCGCCCGGCAGATCATCGGGGTGGACGGCTCGCCGAGGATGCTGGAGCTTTCCCGGCGGCGGCTTGCC
>ERZ834722.3428-NODE-3428-length-10767-cov-7.732916_pt1 | contig 10767 bp, 9 predicted proteins | sample MGYA00519576_ERZ834722 | MGnify/ENA primary metagenome ERZ834722 (study PRJEB31850, sample SAMEA3708759) | human gut metagenome | biome: human gut; feature: human-associated habitat; material: faeces | place: China | collected 2014 ...
TCAGTCTGTCGAAAAGCCTCGCAGAGTTTCGTGTCCGCAGACGCGAAAGATGTTTGATCCGTTTTCTGCCGCGACCTGTGCGTGGCAGAAAACACCTTGCGCGGAGTGAGCGTCGAATTGTCCGCTGACAGCGGACAACCGAGGCGCAGAACGCAGCGAAGCCTTCTCGAAAAAGTGGTTTTGCCACTTTTTCGAGAGTACAAAAAGGGCGGGACGCCCAAAGCGTCCCGCCAAGGAGGAGACCGGTCTTCCTCAGACCAGCGCAGTCAAAAGCCAGACCAGTGCAATGCCGAGCGCGCCCGCCGCGCTCCAGAACACGGGCGAGCCGCACCGCAGCAGCGGCCGGCGCGTGCTGTGCGAGCGCGTATAGCTCCTGGCGACGCGGCACGCCTCATCTACGAGCTGCTGCGCCGTCACGCCGTCCTTACTCAGCGCATCGTTGCGCACGATGAAAATTGCCTGCTCAAACAAATTGGTATCCGGTGATTCCACAACGATCACCCGTCGGGACGTACCCCTGACCATGGCGCATCACTCCTTGCCCACATAATTTTGACAAGGAAAGTATTCCCCCGCGCGGCCCCGCTTATACCTCCACCGCGCCGCCGTCCTTATCCCGATAAAGCGCCAGCACCGCGCAGTCATCATCGCCGCCGCGGCGCTCACGGCCCGCGGCAAGAATCGCCGAGGCAAGCGTCTGCGGATCGTCGCCCTGAAATTTTTCCAGCAGCGCCATGAGCCAGCCGTCGTCGTTCACGTCAGCCACGCCGTCGCTGAGCATGACGAAAAAGGAGCCCTTCTCCAGCGTGAAACCGATCGTCTCCGGCCGGGTATCCGCGCTTTGCAGGCCCGCCGGCAGACAGGAGCCGGTGATGCGCCGCACCCGTGCGCCGCGCTTGACGTAGGACGGCGCCGCGCCGTACTTATAGACCTCCGCCGCGCCGTCGCGCAGCGAAAGCGTCAGAAGGTCGATGGTCGTAAAGCTCTCGGACACCTCGGCACGCAGCGTCAGGGCGCTGTTGAGCGTTTTGAGCGCGCCGGAGGTCTCCACGCCCGCCCGCAGAAAGCGCTCTAAGAGCCGCACCGCCAGCGCCGATTCGCGCCGCGCCTCCTCCCCGCAGCCCATGCCGTCGGAGAGCAGCAGGCAGAGCGTGCCGTCCTCGGTCTCAAAGTGGGCGGCGCTGTCGCCGCTCACGCGTTCCCCGCGCTTGGGGCGCAGCGAAAGACCGATCTCATAAGAATGCACCGGCTGCGTCGATACGGGGCGCAGCGCGCCGTCCGCCGCGCTCTGCATGAGCTCGGAGAGCTGGGCGTACTGCGACGCGGCCTTCGCGCGGTCGTCCTCCAGCAGCCGCCGGTACTGCCGCCGCAGAAGATAGGCGCGCAGCTCGCCGTTCACGGCGGAGAGAAATGATGAAAAATGGATGCACCGCTCGGAAAAGTACGAGGGGAAATCCTCGCCCCTGCCCTGCCCGCGGCGCAGCAGCGCCGCCGTCGCGTCGTTGAGCGCGGTATAGGTGCGCTGATACTCCTTTTCCCAGCAGTAGCTGCACAGCGCACAGCCGCGGCAGACCTTTTCCGCCGCGCGGTCGAAGATGGCGGCGGGATTTTCCTCCGTCAGCGTGCGCGGACGGGCGATGCTGTCGTAAAGCTCGCGCAGCGCCGCGGCAGAGGCCGCGATCTTTCTGCGCACGGCGGCGTCCTCCTGCGCGGCCTCGTCGCTGCAAAGGCGCTTGCCGCGCAGGAACCGCGACGGGATCAGCAGGAATAACAGCGTCGCCGCCAGCCCCTCGTAGAGCAGCACAAGCCCCGCGTGCGCGTTCATCGGCAGGGCAAAGCACAGAATGCTCAGCGCAAACCACAGGGCCGAGAGCACGCGGTTGCCCCGCGCTGTGACGTTCACCAGCACCGCGGAAAACGCATATGACGCCGCGTGGACAAAGCTGCCGCCCCCCGCGCCGAGGTCCATCCCCAGCCCGATGCACAGCGCCGCCGGAATGGCGAACGCGCTGCCGCGCTCAAAGGCGAACAGCAGCACCGCCAGCATCGAGAGGATGCGACCCGGCGCAAAGCCGTCCGCCGTTTCGAACGAGGACGCGGCCATCAGCACGCCGAGCAGGATGAAAAGCGGCGCGTAGGGGTGGTCCTCCTTTTCCTTGTCGCCGGTCGACAAAAGCGCGCGGCCGCTCATCGCGCCGAGCGCGCACAGCAGCAGCGCCATCAGGCAGTTTGCCGCCTCGCCCACGCCGTCGCGTAAGACGTAGACAAACTCGACGGAGAACATCATCCCCGCGCACAGCAGCGGCAGAAACGCCCGCTTTTTGTAGAGTTTCAGATCGAAAAACGCGTTGTTCGCCGTGAAGATCAGAACGCCCGCGGCGAAGGTCCTAAGTGCGTGCGAAAACGGCAGAAACAGCACAGCGCCCGCCGACGCGCCGATCAGCGCGCTCACCCCCCGCAATCCTGCGCCCGATGCGCCGATCATGCCGAGCGCGAGCGGCGCGTAGCCGCCGAACACCTGCGCACCCGCCAGCGCGAACGACAGCGCAAAGCGCAGCACGCAGTCGATGACCTTTCCGGACCATTCCTTGCTTTTGAGCAGCTCGATCACCTTCACAGCCTGTCCCCTCCCTGTACGTCGATTTATTGTGTCGGGGATTATTGTAAACGAGCGGAAAGAAAAAGCCTGTCGGGAAATACACGCGCAAAAAAAAGAACCGGCAGTTTCAAAACTGTCGGTCCGTTCTTTCATTTTACTGCTTATTTGACGATCATTTCCGCCTCGCGGGCGTTTTTTGCGATCATGTCGTGCAGCTCCTGCGTGGAGGAGAATTTCTTCTCCTCGCGCAGGTAGTCGAAAAAGTCGAGCTGTAATTTCTGCCCGTACAGGTCGCCGTCGAAGCCGACAAGATACGTCTCGATCGTCACAGTGTTCTTGTCGCTCACCGTCGGCCGCACGCCGACGTTCGTCACGCCCACGCACGTTTCGCCGTTCGGCAGATGCGCGCGCGTGGCGTACACGCCGCGCTTCAAGGCGATGATGTGCTCTTCGGGGATGAGGTTTGCCGTCGGGAAAAGGGCTTTTTTGCCGATGCCCTCGCCGTGGCGCACCGTGCCCTCCACGGAAAAATAATGGCCGAGAAATTCCGCGGCGCGCCTGACCTCGCCCGCTTCCAGAAGCGAGCGGATATAGGTCGAGGAGACGGTCACGCCGTCTTTTTCCACGCGCGGGATGATGTCGCAGCCGAGGCCGTGGGCGGCGCAGTAACTTCTGAGCTTTTCCACATCGCCCTCATTTTTGTGGCCGAAGCGGAAGTCGTGTCCCGCGACAAGGTGCACCGCGTGATACTTCCTGACGAGAAGCTCAGAGATAAAGTCCTCCCACGGCATGGTCATCATGTTCCGGTCGAACGGCTCGACAAAGACCTCCTGCACGCCGTATTGTGTGCGGATGATGTTTGCGCGCTCAGACGGCGTTGTCAGCAGCGGCACGGGCTTTCCCGTGACGAACTCGCGCGGCGAGCGGTCGAACGTGAACGCCGCGGAGCGGCAGCCGCGCTCCTGTGCGCGGCGCACCGCCATTTTGAGCAGTTCGCCGTGCCCGATATGCACCCCGTCGAAAAAGCCCAGGGCGATGACTGTGGATTCATTCATAGTTTCGGTTTCCTTTTTGCGTCAGCGTCACACGCTGAAAAAATTTCGTTTCGAAGTGAGCGTGCCGTCCCTCGCCTCCGACAGGGCGAGAAACACCCCGTCGCGCCCGTAGACGCGGTACAGCCCGTCGGGGAGCTTTGCGCGCAGTGGATTGCCGCAGAGGCACTTGCGCTCCTGCTCGGCGCTCGGGATGGTGTAGGCCGGATACTGCCGGAACAGGCTGTCCGTGGGGCGGAGCAGTGCTTCGCCCTCGCGCGCGACGTCCTCAAGCGTCACGGCCTCGTCGATGCGGAAGTTCGACGCCTCCGTGCGGCGCAGCGCCGCCATGCAGCCGCCGCAGCCGAGCGCTTGACCCAAATCGTGGCACAGCGTGCGGATGTAAGTGCCCTTCGAGCACACGACGCGCAGGGCATACTGCCCGTTCCCCAAATTCTGTGTGAGCGCAAGGTCGAAGATCGTGATCTTGCGCGGCTTGCGCGCGACCTCACGACCCTGACGGGCGAGGTCGTAGAGCTTCTGGCCGTTTACCTTGATGGCCGAGTACATCGGCGGGATCTGCTCGATCTCGCCGAGAAAGCGCGGCAGCGCCGCGCGCACCTCGTCCTCCGTGACGGTCACGGCGCGCTCTTCGAGCGTTTCGCCGGTCGTATCCTGCGTGTCGGTCACAAGGCCGAGCTGTAAAACGGCCTCGTAGACCTTTTGCCCGCCCTCGGCAAAGGAGACGGCCTTGGTCGCCTGCCCGACGAACACGGGCAGAACACCCGTCGCCATGGGGTCGAGCGTCCCCGCGTGGCCGACGCGCTTTTCATGCAAAATGCCGCGCAGCTTGGCGCACACATCCATACTCGTCCAGCCCTGGGGCTTATCAATAATTACAATGCCGTTGGGCATAAATGGCCTCCTTTGCGCCAAGCCTTCGGCGCTTTTGCGCCGTACAAGCGTTTTGCCGGCAGGCAAAACGCAGTTCTCTTTCTACTCTCCGCGCACCAAGATATGCGCGTTCATGCGAAAGCCGTATTTCTCGTAGAGGTGGACGGCGTCGTTGCCGTCGACCACCTTGACTTCGATCTTCCGGACGCCGCTGCCCGAAAATACCGCCATCGCCCAGTCCATCAGGGCCTTGCCGTATTTCCTGCCGCGGCACTGCGGCAGAACGACGAGGTAGTCGAGCTTGCCCGTGCCGTCTCCGTGCAGGTCGACCTTGCAGAAGCCGGCTATCTCGCCGCCTTCCTCGATGACCGCGATGCGCGAGACGTTTTCTTCAAGCGCCTGTGCAAAAAGCGACAACGCTTTATCATAGGACCGGCTCGGATAGCTGCCCTTGAAATTCACGGACACGCGGTTGTGGTGCTCGGACAAGGCCTGCACGCACGCGCGCAGGCGCGGCGCTTCGTCCGCCGTGATTTGTCGCAGCGGCGGCAGCCGCTTTTCAAGCAGCACGAGCTGCACACCGGCGATACCGTTAAACGTGCACGGCACGACGCCGATCTCGGCGTAGCCGAGCTTTTGATAGAAGCGGCGGGCGCGCGCATTGCGCGCGTTCGTGTCGATGCGAAGGTACCGGCAGCCGTGCGCGAGGGCATAGCCCTCGTAAAATGCCGCAAACTCGCGGCCAAGGCCGCGCGATTTGGCCTCGGGGTCGATGACGAGCGTGTGCAGCACCATGACTTCGCTGTCCGGCGCATCGTAACGCCAGTTCGCCCCCGCGTAGGAATCGACCTGATTCTGGTTGAGGATCGCCGTACCGACGATCTCACCGTTCTGCTCCTGCACGAAAAGGTCGCCGCGCGCAAGCGCGGCCTCCGCTGTCTCACGCTCGGGATACACGCCGCGCTGCCAGCCGATCGCGGCCTCGCCGCGCTCCTCTGCCGTGTGGATCTGGTCGTAAATGCGGCACACCGCGTCCAAATCGGCGCGCGCTGCCTTGCGGATCGTGCTCATGCCTCTTCCGCCACCGCTTCGGCGATGGCGTTCAGGATCATGGCGCGCGCGGTCTCATAGTCCGCGTGCTCAATGAGGCAGCCGGACGCCGCGCGGTGTCCGCCGCCGCCGAGGAACGAGCAGGCGAGCGTCGCGTTGACACGCGCGCCTGTGCGCACGCTGACCTTCCACGCGCCGTCCTTCGTTTCCTTCATCGTCACAGCGCAGTCCGTGCCCTCGACCAAGCCGCCGAGGGACGCAAGGTCTTCCATGTCGGCCTCGGAAAGCGCCATGCTCTTTTGTAAGGACTGCGGCACGGCGACGATGACGACGCGGTCCTCGTCGTAGAATTCCATCGTGCGCAGCAGCTCGCCCTCGAGCGCCAGGCGCTTTTTGCTCTTTGTGCGGAAGTGCAGCTTGTTGGCGGCTTTATAGTCGATGCCCGTCTCCATCAGCGCCGCGGCCACGCGGTGCGTGTTCGCCGTGACGTTGGAGTAGACAAAGCAGCCCGTGTCGGTCGACACGGCGACATAGAGCGGCAGCGCGACTTCGGGTGTGAGCTGTCCTAATTCCTGCGCGAGCTCGCACAGAATTTCGCCGCAGGCGGCGCACTCGGGATGCACACAGCTCTCCTTGCCGAAGCCCTCGTAGCTCGGGTGATGGTCGATGGCGAGGTCGACGCGCGTTTTGAACATCTCGGCATTGTCGGGGAACAGGCTCAGCGCGGCGAGGTCGACGGAGACGACCGTCTCATAGTCAAAATCGTCCGCGACCCAATACTGCTCGACATAGGACTCGAAGTGCTCGGTCGTCTCGCGGTTATAGAGGATGCCCGCGGTCTTACCCATCTGGCGCAGCATGGCGCACAGCGCCGCAGCGCAGCCGAGCGTGTCGCCGTCCGGACGGCGATGGGTGAGAATGAGGTACTTGTCGTGCGCGCGGAGGTATGCCGCGACTTCGGAAACGGTCATTCCTGCTCATCCTCCGTGTTCCGTGTTTCGTTTTCGGGGTTCGCGGGCTTCACCACGCGCGGGTCGCGCAGCATCTCTAAGATGTGCGCGCCGTATTCGATGGAGTCGTCCGCGATGAACTGCAGCTCCGGCGTGTAGCGCAGCGACATGTTCGCGCCCAGCTCGCGCCGGAGATAGCCCGCCGCGCTCTTGAGACCGCGAATGACGTCCTTTTCGAGCGACTTTTCGAGAACGCTCACGTAAATGCGCGAATAGCGCAGGTCGCTCGTCGTGTCCACATGGGTAATGGTCACCATGCCGCTCTGGACGCGCGGGTCCTTGAGCGTGCGGAAGAGCGAGCTGAGCTCGCGCTGGATCTCTTCATTGATGCGTCCAATGCGATTGCTTGCCATTTTTATTCCTCCTTTGAAAAAAGCAAGGGCGGGCGAACGCCCGCCCCTACCTTAAGGCTTCTAAACATTGCGCCGCGCACGGCGCAAAAATCTTGATCTGTATTTCTGACGACCTGTGCGTCAGAAATACACTTTACAGGCTGCAAACGTGCGAGCGCAGCGAGTGCGCTGCCGCAGCCTGAATCCTACTCAAAAATTCGCTTCGCGGATTTTTGAAGTCTTACTGCTCGATCTGTTCCATAACGTACGCTTCAACGATATCGCCGACCTTGATGTCGTTGTACTTTTCGAAGCTCAGGCCGCACTCGTAGCCCTGCGCGACTTCCTTGACGGAGTCCTTGAAGCGCTGGAGCGAGGCGAGGTGACCCTCGTGGACGACGATGCCGTCGCGCACGATACGCACGTCGCACGCGCGCTGGATCTTGCCGTCGGTGACATAGCAGCCCGCGACGGTGCCGACGGACGAGACTTTGTAGGTCTGGCGAATTTCGGCGTGGCCGATGATGGCCTCGCGGAACTTCGGCGCGAGCATACCCTTCATAGCGGCCTCGATCTCGTCGATGGCGTCGTAAATGACGCGGTACATGCGCATGTCGACATGGTTGCGGGCCGCGCTGTCGCGCGCCGCGGCGTCCGGACGGACGTTGAAGCCGACGATGATGGCGTTCGAGGTCGCGGCGAGCATGACGTCGCTCTCGTTGATCGCGCCGACCGCGCCGTGGATGACGCGCACGCGGACCTCGTCGTTGGAGATCTTCTCAAGCGACGCCTTGACAGCTTCGACCGAGCCCATGACATCCGCCTTGACGATGATGTTGAGATTCTTCATCTCGCCCGCCTGGATCTGGCTGAACAGGTCCTCGAGCGAGACCTTCGTGATGGGGGCGTTGGCCTTGCGCTTTTCCTCTTCCTTGCGCTGCTCCACGAGCTCGCGGGCAAGGCGCTCGTCGGCGACGGCGTTGAAGTGTGCGCCGGCCTCGGGCACTTCGCCAAGGCCCGTGATCTCCACAGGCACGCTGGGGCCCGCGGTGGTGAGCTTCTGGCCCTTGTCGCTCATCATCGCGCGCACGCGGCCGACGGCCGTACCGGCGATGATGATGTCGCCCTGATGGAGCGTGCCGTTCTGGACGAGCAGCGTTGCGATCGGGCCGCGGCCCTTGTCAAGGCGCGCCTCGACCACAGCACCGGACGCGGCACGGTTGGGGTTGGCCTTGAGCTCGGCGACCTCGGCGGTCAGCGCGACCATTTCGAGCAGGTTGTCGATGCCCATGCCGGTCTTGGCGGAGATGGGGCAGACAATGGTGTCACCGCCCCAGTCTTCAGCAACAAGGCCGTACTCGGTCAGCTGCTGCTTGATGCGCTCGGGGTTGGCGTCGGGCTTATCCATCTTGTTGATGGCGACGATGATGGGAATTTCGGCGGCCTTGGCGTGGTTGATGGACTCGATGGTCTGCGGCTTGATGCCGTCCTCCGCCGCGACGACGAGGATGGCGATATCCGTGATCATCGCGCCGCGGGCACGCATGGAGGTGAACGCCTCATGGCCCGGGGTATCGAGGAAGGTGATGGGCTTGCCCTTGATCTGCACCTGATAGGCGCCGATGTGCTGGGTGATGCCGCCCGCCTCGCCGGAGGCGACGTGGGCATTGCGGATATAGTCGAGAAGGCTCGTCTTGCCGTGGTCGACGTGACCCATGACGACGACGACCGGTGCGCGGGGCTGGAGCTCGTCGGCGCTGTCCTCGTGATCGTCGATGAGCTTTTCCTCGATCGTCACGACGACTTCCTTTTCGACCTTGCAGCCGAGCTCTTCAGCGACAAAGGACGCGGTGTCGAAGTCGATCATCTGGGAAAGGGACGCCATTACGCCGTTTTTCATCAGGCACTTGACGACCTCGGCGCCCGTCTTCTTCATGCGGGAGGCCAGCTCGCCGACGGAGATCTCGTCGGGAATTTTGACGGTCAGCGGCGTCTTCTTCGCGATCTCAAGCTGCAGGCGGCGCATCTTCTCGGCCTCCTCCTGCTTGCGCTTGCCGGAGAACGGCTGCTGACGGTTGTTGCGGTTTCTGTTGTTGCGGAACTTTTCCTTGCTGCCGCGCTCCAAGTCGCGGCGGTCACCGGAGCGCTCGGCCATGTCCTGCAGCTTTTCGTCGTACTTGTCAAGGTTGACGTTCGTGACCTTGCGGGTGTCGACGATCTTCTTTTCCGGCACGCGCGTCGTGGGATGCTGCGTGGCGGTGGACTTGCTCTGCTGCTGCACCGGCTGGGTGTTCTGCTGCGGCTGGGCGGGCTTACCCTGCTGGCCCTGCTGGGGCTGGGGACGGCTGCCGCCGTTATTATTGTTATTTCTCGGCTGGTTCTGGGCATTATTCGCCTTCGGCTGGTTCTGCGCGGGGGCGGGGGCAGCCTTGGGCTCGGGCTTTTTCTGGGGAGCGGACTCGGCGTAGATCGACTCGATCTTCACCTGATGCTTCTGCGTCAGATGCTCGAAGATCAGGTTGACCTCGTCCGCGGACAACACCTGCGAAGGCTTCTTGCTCTCGTCCTCATAGGTACTCAGAACGGACAGAATGTCCTTCGACGTAAGGCCGAAGTCCTTTGCCATATCGGATACCTTGTTCTTGTTCATTGTAGTAGCCAAATTATTGCACCTCCGTGTGTTGTGATCTCTGCTTACTGTCTTTCTTGATGCTGCCCTTGCCCTTCTTCACGGGGCGGGAATGGGCAAAGCGCCTTGCCGCGCGCTGCTTTTCCGCGGCGCGGTGCGCCTTTTCTCTCTCAGCGCGCGTGCGTCCGTGCTTGACCGCGCCTCTCGGGCGCTTGCTCTCGCTCTTTTCCGCGCTCTTGGCCTTTGCGGCGGGAGCGGGCTGCGGCTCTTCCTGATGCAGCTTTTTCTTGCCGGTGCGCACATTTTTTTCGTGCTGCTTGAGCTCTTTCCTCCGCTCGGCGGCGCGGGCCGCCTTGATCGTCAGGCGCTTGGCCGCCTCGCCGTAGTGCGCTTCGTCACCCTCCGCCAGCTTTTTCGCGACGGCCTCGGCAAAGCCGATGTCCGTCAGCGCCAGCAGCGCGCACGACGTGCGCCCCAGCGCTCTGCCGAGGTCCTCCTTCGTCGGCGGGATCTCAAGGCAGATGCACTCGCCCGCCTCGCCGAAGTGGAGCGCGCGGCGGCGCGTGTTGTCCGCCGCATCCGAGGCGATGAGGATGAGCCGCGCGTGCTTGCTTCGTGCCGCCGCGCCGACGGGCTCTTCACCGACCTCCAGCTTTCCGGCCTTTTTGGCAAGGCCGATCAGATTGAGCAGTTTATCCACCGTTTGCCATCTCCTTTTCCATTTCTTCGTAGACGCTCTCGGGGATGGCCGTGTCCAGCGCGCGCTCGAGCGCGCGGGATTTGCGCGCCCGCTTGAGGCATTCGCTGTTCGGGCAGACGTAAGCGCCGCGCCCGGGCTTTTTGCCCGTAAAGTCGAGCGACACCTCGCCTTGCGGCGATTTGACGGCGCGGATGAGCGCGCGTTTGTCCTTCATCTCGCGGCAGCCCACACACTGGCGCTGCGGGATCTTCTTTACTTTCTGCATGAGCCGCCCTCCTTTGCTTTATTCCTGCGTATCCTCGCGATAGCTCTCGGGCTTGATGTCGATCTTGTAGCCGACGAGGCGCGCGGCTAAGCGTGCGTTCTGGCCCTCCTTGCCGATGGCAAGGGAAAGCTGATCGTCGGGCACGATGACGCGGCAGGCCTTGCCCTCTTCGGCAAGGCGCACGTCGACAACGTCTGCCGGAGCGAGCGCCGCGGCGATGTACTCCGCGGGATCGTCGCTGTACTTGATGATGTCGA
>ERZ834722.3429-NODE-3429-length-10767-cov-3.049757_pt1 | contig 10767 bp, 7 predicted proteins | sample MGYA00519576_ERZ834722 | MGnify/ENA primary metagenome ERZ834722 (study PRJEB31850, sample SAMEA3708759) | human gut metagenome | biome: human gut; feature: human-associated habitat; material: faeces | place: China | collected 2014 ...
GTGCGCGATTACATCCATGTGGTTGACCTTGCAATTGGACACGTAAAGGCGCTGAAGAAGATCCAGGAAAAATCAGGCGTAAGCATTTATAATCTTGGAACCGGAGTGGGATATTCAGTACTGGATGTATTGCATGCATTTGAAAAAGCATGTGGAAAGTGGTACGTCTTTCAACACTGCAACCGGTTGGATGGAGGTGCAAAAGCGCATCAGAAAGAGTAATAACTGGGAACGGATGATAAAAATCCTCAGTTATGCCGCTGCTGTTTTAGTACCGGTCTTTTTTGTTGGCATCTCACTAAAATACACTACTCACGACTATTTTTCTAACAAGTCCGTGCTGATAGCCCAACCTATATTGCCGGGAGCGGCCAAAGCAATATTGACTTTGGATAATGGAGAGACTATCAATCTGAATAAAGAAACGGCAGATGCTTTACAAACAATAGAGGGAACAAATATTCAGATAGATTCAACCACCCTGAATTATCAGTTGGCACAGAGTACATCTGTCTCTCCAAAACCTGTATATAATAAGGTGGAGATTCCCCGTGGCGGTGAGTATGCATTAGTGTTGAGTGATGGAACAAAGGTGCATTTAAATTCAATGAGTAGCCTCCGTTTTCCGGTAGCATTTACTACGGGTAAGAGAGAAGTCGAGCTACAAGGTGAAGCCTATTTTGAAGTGAGTAAAACTGGGCAGCCTTTTATTGTAAATGCCAATGGCATACAGGTTGAAGTATTAGGTACGACTTTCAATATCTCCGCTTATCCCGATGAGGAGTACCAGACCACCCTAGTAAACGGATCTGTAAAGGTCAGTGCCGAAAAGGGTGAAAGCCTTATACTGAAACCGTCGCAACAAGCTACCATCGCTTTGGGAAGTAATTCCATACAGGTGCGAACGGTAGATACTTCATTCTATACTTCATGGGTGAAGGGGAAGATCAACTTCAAAGATCAACGCTTGGAAGATATCATGAAGACACTTTCACGTTGGTATGACATGAACGTAGTTTACGAAAATGAAAAACTCAAGAATATACGTTTCGGTTGTAATCTGAATCGTTATGAAGAAATAACTCCTTTCGTCAAGTTACTGGAAAAGACAGAAGAAGTACACGTGAAAATCGAAGGTAATACAATAACATTCCATAATTAACCCAAAAAAGATTACTATGAACAAGAAAGAACACAAGAATCAAGCTGAAAGAAGTAGTAGACGTTTATGGATAACGTTACTATTTTTTTGTTTCACAGTTACCGGTTTTATGCAGGCTGCCAATGCAGTGTTTGCACAAACCACTGTCACAGCAACTTTTAAGAATGCCACTCTTAACGAAGTGCTGTGGGAAGTTCAGAGACAAACTGATTTCACCTTTGTGTATAGCACTGAAGAGGTGAAAAATGTAAAAGTAGAAAAGTTGATTGTGAATCATGAAAAGATTGCTGATGTGCTGGATAAATGCCTGAAAGGTAGTGGGCTGACTTATACGGTTCATGAAGGTGTCATCGCTATTAAGCCTGCTTCTAAGGTTGAAGCTGTAGCTGCTCCCCAGCAAGAGGTTAAAGTGAACGGAAGCGTTGTAGATGAGACGGGTGAATCTGTTATCGGAGCCAATGTACTGGTAAAAGGTACTACCAACGGTTGTACCACCGATCTGGACGGGCATTTCTCTCTTGATGTGGATCATCTGCCTGTTACTTTGATTGTTTCTTATGTAGGCTATATCCGTCAGGAAGTTAAAGTTATTTCTGCAAAGATGGTTAAAGTGGAAATGGTACCGGATAACAATTTGATGGATGAAGTGGTCGTTACTGGTTATGGTACCTTCAAGAAATCTGCTTATGCCGGTTCTGCTTCCAGTGTAAAAGGAGAGACACTGAAAGATGTTCCTGCTATTTCTTTCAAGGACCTGTTGCAAGGCAATGCGCCGGGTGTGCAGTTCACATCATCTTCCGGCCAGCCAGGTGCCTCTTCTTCATTGAGGATTCGTGGTATGGGGTCTTTTAACGCCAGTAATTCTCCTCTTTATGTGATAGACGGAGTACCGATGCGCTCAGGTACTATTAATACGATGAGTTCGGATGCGGGGCTTGATATCATGTCGACTATCAATAGCTCCGACATCGAGAGTGTTACAGTCATTAAAGATGCCGCTGCCGCTTCTCTTTACGGTTCGCGTGCTGCCAACGGCGTTGTATTGATTACGACAAAGAAAGGTAAGGCGGGCAAAGCCTCCATCTCATTGAAAGCTGATTGGGGTAGTTCTGATTTTGCTATGGATTATCGTCCTGTCATGGGTGGAGAGGAACGTCGCCAATATATTTATGACGGTTTGGTGGCAAGTCAGATAAAAAAAGGTAAGAGCGAAGCTGATGCAATGGCTTATGCCGACGGAAAGATTGATAACTATGCTCCGGTTCCTTGGTGTGGATATGTGGACTGGGATGATATTATGTTTCAGAAAGGAAATCATCAGTCCTATGAAGCCTCTCTTTCAGGAGGTACGGACAGATTTAAGTACTACTCTTCGCTTTCTTATTTGAAACAGGACGGTATTGCTATCAATTCCGGTCTGGAACGTATCAGTGGAAGGCTGAATGTTGATTTTCGAGCTACTGACAAGCTTAAGTTAGGTGCCAATGTTCTGTTTGCCACTGTCAATCAGGATGTGTATAGCGAAGGTACTTCTTATTCTTCTCCTTTCTATACTTCGCGTAACGCCGTTGTCCCTTCCGATCCTGTTTACAATGAAGATGGTAGTTGGAACCGTGATTTTATCCGCAACAGTGACCGTAATCCGGCATTGGCGGCAACTTATGATTATCAGCGCGAATATGTGACCCGCACGTTCAATACCATCTACGGTGAATATGAGTTCATCAAGGATCTGAAGTTCAAGTCTACCTTGAGCTATGATTATGTTAACACGAAAGGCAATGACTGGAAGGACCCGCGTACCTCTAACGGCGATGACATCAATGGTGGCATGAGCAAGAAGTTCTATGAGTACAAGAAAATGGTATGGGCCAACCAGTTGAGTTATAAAATGTCTATAGCCGCGGATCATCATCTTGATGCATTGGCAGGATATGAGATTGATGACCAGTATCGCGACTACTTATCCGGTTATGCCACTAATTTTGCCACTTACGACAAAAACCAGATCAGTAATGGTATGAAGACCGAATCGGTGGGTGGCAGCGATACGCGTACCCGTATGGTATCTTATCTGTTCCGCCTGAATTACGACTATAAAAACAAATATTATCTGGGTGGCAGTTTCCGTATGGATGGCAGTTCCCGTTTTCTCAAAGATAATCGTTGGGGTAGCTTCTGGTCGATATCTGCCGCATGGCGTGTGATTGAGGAAAGCTTTATGGACTCTGTCAAGGATTGGCTGACTGACCTGAAGATACGTGCTTCTTATGGTGTGAATGGTACTCTTCCTACTGACTATTTCGGATACAGAGGACTGAGCAGTCTGACCAATGGATATTTGGAACTTAAGAACGATGATTTGCAATGGGAAACCAACTATAACCTGAATCTGGGGTTGGATTTCAGTCTGTGGAACCGTCTGAATGTTACGTTGGAATATTATACCCGTACCACTAAAAATCTGTTGATGGACCGTCCTATCTCTATGACAACCGGTTTCGGCAGTTATCTGATGAATATCGGTAAAGTTTCGAATAAAGGAGTGGAACTGGAAATTAATTCTACTAATATCCGGACAAAAGATTTCTCATGGAACACCACATTCAATATTTCACACAATAAGAATGAGATTGTGACACTCGATGGCATGCAAACAGAAATTATTAAAGGAACTCAGATTCGCAAAGTCGGCAAATCATTCCGTACGTTCTATATGAAAGAATTTGCCGGTATCAATCCGGAAACCGGTGCTCCGCAGTTCTATACGAATGACGTGGACGAGAATGGTAACTATAAAAAAGAGATTACTGAAGTTATAGATGAGGCACATGCCATTGTGTTGGACAAGCATGCGGAGCCTAATGTGATAGGCGGCTTGTCAAATACTTTACGCTATAAATGGTTTGATTTCAACTTTATGTTCTCTTACCAGTTTGGTGGTTACTCTTATGATACTTGGGCACAAAAGACCGAACACGGAGGCAACGATCTGGAGGCTAATATTCCGACTTACTATAAGAACAGTTGGAGGAAGCCGGGAGATGTTACCAAGTATGAATTATTTTACGAAAAGCCGAATGTAGCTATGAATAAGGTGACAACGACGCGCAGACTGCACAGTACTGATTTTATCCGTCTGAAGACTTTGACATTCGGCGTGACCATCCCGAAAGAGTGGACCCGTACAATCGGTATTGAGAATGTACGCTTGTATGCATCAGCCAATAATCTTTGGACTTGGGCAGCATACGATTATTACGATCCGGAAGCCGTCAGCGGTGGTACTGCTATCTGGGGAACCCCTCCTTTAAAGACTGTGACTTTCGGCGTAAACATTAATTTCTAACCGTTAAAAAACTTGATATTATGAAGCTATTAAAATATTTATTTATCAGTTCTGTATTGTTCTTCGTAAGTTCTTGCGGAAACGATTGGTTGGATCTGGATCCTTCCACTTCGATAGATACTGAAACCAGTATTAAGATATTGTCGGATGTTGAGTTTACCTTGAATGGTATTTATAGCACGATGCAAAGCTCGGATGCTTACTCCGGCCGGCTGGTATATTATGGAGACGTAACGGGAGATGATATGCAGGCGGTTAGTTCTACCAAACGTGTGGCCGACTATTATCGTTTCAATTTTACAAAAGATAATGGCCCCACTTCTCACTGGTCTTATCTTTATTCTATCATTCAGAATTGTAATCTGATTCTGATGAACATTGACAAGCTTGTCATTGATGAAGAAGATACCGAATACAGAGATGACCTGAAAGGTGAAGCTTTGGCAATCCGTGGGCTGGCCTTATTCGACTTGACCCGTATCTTCGGCTATCCCTATACCAAAGATAACGGAGCATCATTGGGGGTGCCCATTGTGGAAGGATTGTCCACTATTGAAAGTAAACCCTCCCGAAACACCGTAGCTCAGTGCTATACGAAGGTGATTTCCGATCTTACCGAAAGCATTGGTTTGCTGAGCGGTGATTTTAATAAGGGTAAAATTAATAAATGGGGAGCAATGGCATTACTCAGCCGCGTATATCTCTACAAGAATGATAACACTAATGCACTGAAAATGGCGAAAGATGCCATTAAGGGAGCGGAAAAAGAAGGCTATGCCTTGTGGACCAATGAAGAATATCCCACAGCATGGAGTAATGATGCGTCTGCCTCCAATCCGGGTGAAGTCTTGTTCGAAATCGTGAACCTTACTACTGATAGCCCGGGTAAGGAGAGTAAGGGCTATCTGAATTCTAAGGATGGTTATGATGACATGTGCATCACTTGTTCCTTCTATCAGTTCCTGAAGAAAGATCCTAAAGATATACGTCTTAAATTGTTGAGTTTCGATAAGAAATATTATGCTTATGTCTTTAAGTATCAACCGCAGCAGAATGAAAGTATCACGGATGCCAATATTCCGCTTATTCGTCTGTCCGAAGTTTATCTGATTGCGGCTGAGGCAGCTGTCAAGTTGGGCGATAATGCCACAGCGATTGAGTATCTTGATCCGATTGTGAAGCGTGCTAATCCGGAAAACACAGTAGTGGGACAGACCATTACTCTGGAAAGAGTGCTGGATGAACGCCGTAAAGAACTGGTTGCCGAAGGACACCGCATGTATGACGCTATCAGAAATGGATTGACAGTAGAGCGTAAGGATGTAAAAGACAGCAATCTGAGTAAAACCAAACATGATACGAAGTATATGACCTATGACTGGAATTTCTATATGATTGTACTTCCTGTTCCCAAGAAGGAAATGGATGCCAATCCTAATATGGAACAGAATCCTGGATATGGTGGAAGATAATTTTAATAAATGATATATGATGAGTAAAACAAGTTTCACGAAGTACTTTCTTATCGCATTTACTCTAATGTTCATCAGTTCCGGCCTTAGTGCCGGAACTTTTGGTTCAGACGGTAATAAGAAGAAAGATAAAGAGAAAAAAGAAGAGTTATCGGCTGACGGACCGTATGTGCTTTATCAGCCTGATGGTAAAACGCGTGTCATCAGTGTCGATAAGAAAGGGAAAATTACCGATACGACTTATGTTGCACTACCTGAAGATTTTATCTTGCATGTGGTAGATCATAAGGGGCGGTTTCCGTTTGATGTGAGATTGCATCCGGTGAAACGTCCCGATTGGAAATATCGGCAACCGGAAAAAGTGTTTGTTATGTCCGACCCGCATGGTAAGTTGGATTGTGTTATTAGTTTGTTGCAGGGTAATGGGATTATTGATAAAAACTACAATTGGAGCTTTGGTAATAATCATCTAATGGTTATCGGTGATATTTTCGATCGTGGAAAAGATGTACCGCAAATATTCTGGCTGTTTTATAAGTTAGAAGATGAGGCTGCAAAAGCAGGTGGAACTGTTTCTTTCCTGTTAGGGAACCATGAGCCGCTGGTGCTGGCTAATGACTTACGCTATACGAAAGATAAATATAAAGTGCTGGCACAGAAATTGAATATGAATTACCCTGAACTTTTTGGACCCGATACTGAATTGGGTAAATGGTTAGGTACCCGTAATACGATGCAGATTATAGGTCGTGATCTTTATGTTCATGCCGGGTTAGGCAAGAATTTTTATGATCGTAATCTAAGTATCCCTACCGTGAACGAAGAAATGAGTAAAGCCCTTTTCATGAATAAGAAAGAACGCAGGGCTCTTTCTCCATTGACCGCATTTCTGTATGGTAACGATGGTCCCATTTGGTATCGTGGGCTTGTGCGTACAGATGCCAAGTATCATCCAATGGCGCAGGACAGCCTGCAAATGGTGATGGAACGCTATAAAGTCAAACACATTATCGTAGGGCATACCATCTTCAAGGATATTTCTACTTTCTATGATGGCAAGGTTATCGGCGTTAATGTAGACAATAAAGAAAATCAGAAGAAGAAACGGGGCCGTGCATTGCTGATTGATAAGAATACTTACTTCGTTGTGGGTGATAAAGGCATTCTGCAGAAATTGTAGGAACACTTTTCATTGTTTTTAGTCTTCTTGTTATACCTTTATCTTTTAATTCCATATCTTTGTCGTAATAATTAGAAAAAGACATAATAAGAAGACTATGATAGAAATTACTGATGCCGCCTTGCGCAAAGCAGCAGGCGAGGGAATGGATACTTTTATTCAGGTATTTACCGACAGATATAAAGAAGTGATAGGTGGTGAGCTGACCGCTGAGTCCATGCCGTTGCTGACAGGTGAGCAGCACACTTTGCTTGCTTACCAGATATTCCGTGATGAAGTAATGGATGGCGGTTTCTGCCAGTTGATACAGAATGGGTATGGAGGTTATATTTTTGCCAATCCGTTTGCTAAAGTGATGCGTCTGTGGGGAGCAGAAGATTTCGGTAAACTGGTATATAGAGCTAAAAAGATTTATGATGCCCATCGTGAAGATTTGGAACGGGAGCGTACAGATGATGAATTCATGGCTATGTACGAGCAATATGAAGCTTTCGATGAACTGGAAGAAGAATTCTTGGAAAAAGAGGAAGGCATAACAGCTTTGATAGCCGGTTATGTAGATGAGCATTTGGAATTGTTTGCTAAAATCGTCTGATAAGGGCGATTTTTATCCCTAAAAATGAATGCAAAAACCCAATGCGGGTTGTGTCTGAAGCATTCCGTTGGGTAAAGCCATTTGGATGTTCGAACTACTGAGTGAGAATTCTATTGCTTGTTTAGCCTGCTTTTTATTGATATTGGCAAAAACGAATAGTGGAATGCTGGCGGCTGTTACACCTACACTGGTGTAAAATACCGCTTTCCATGATTGGGTGTTTTTGTAGAGAGAATCGTCAAAAGCTCCGCCCATCAGGCCTGTTGCCATTCCGGCAAGTCCTATGCCCAATGCTGTGCATGCACCAATTCTGAACTGTCTGTGCTTTCTCCATAATTGTGGGTCGAGTTCTGTGCCAAGTGCAGTTGCAATAGCTTTCTGCCTGTTTTTGACGGCAAAAACAAAAAGAGGAATACTGCTTACGGTCAGTCCGGCTCCTGCACAGATAACGATGCCGAAGCCTTCTCCGTCTCCACCGGACTCATAGCCGGAAGCAACGGCACCAACGAATCCTACAACCATTGTAGGAACACCTATGCCGAGTGTTGTCCAGCCACAGGCTTTTAATCTCTTATGCTTTTTCCAATATCTGGTTTGTTTATACTTATCTTGTGAATCCATTTTGTCTTTTGCAACATAAGTTGCTGTTGTTGTACTTGATGGGATATAGTTCTTCATAGATAAAGAATCCATATTTATTGCTCTGGAGGATATTGTGAAAGACAGCAATATGAGACCGAAAATGTATCGTGCCGGATATAAGAAATTGTTTCCACCTTCTTTCATTTCCGGTGTAGCAGTCTTTTTATTGGAGATGATGTGAAAATTAGAATGGACCATAATCTTAGTATGAGTTTGATATGAATAAACCTTTTGACAGAGGTCGCCATGAGTGACCGGAAACAAAGTTAATGAAATTTATTATTTGGCAGATTAAGTTTAGCAGAAAAGATACTCTTCTGCTAAAGAGTCTATACATTAAAGCCTGAAGATAAATTTCTTTTCTTTTAGTCATTTTTGTGAGCATCCTTAGTTCTTAATGTGTATATCCTTAGGCTTAAATGTGATTAAGCCTTATGTAAAACCTCGTTGCTCAACTGCGGGCCCGTTGGTTTCCATCTGCAGGCTCTCTGTTTTCCGATTGTGGGCCGAATAGCCCGCAATTGGAAAACAGAGATTGGAATAAGGCATAGTGATAAAAAGGTTAAGGCATAGTCGTGTTTTACCTTAACCTCGTTGTTGTTTTCATGTATGTTTCTTGTTTGTGAAATGGTGTTAAAACGTTAGTGAAAATATACTATTTTCTGTTTCTTTGTATTCATTTAGTTTAGAAAAATGAATAAATATCTGTTTCTGCTTTTTTTATTTCTTGGGGGAGGACTTGTTTCATGTATGCAGACTCATACAAATGTCGATTTACTGGAACGGGCTGAAAGGTATGTAGAAGTATATCCTGATAGTGCTATGCAATTATTGAATCTGATACAGTATCCTGAAAGGCTTCATGACAAAGAAAGTGCTGACTATGCTTTATTGTGGACACAGGTGCTGGATAAAAACAATTTGGATAGCTTGCAATCAGATTCTTTGATTAGGATTGCTATAGATTATTACAAGGGAAAGAATGATCCTGTGAAAGCTGGAAAGGCTTACTATTATTATGGCAAAACAATGCTGGTGAAAGGTAAGGAATCCGAAACGATGGAAGCTTATTTGAAAGCATTGACATTCTTAAAAGACACAAAGGAGTATAAATTGCAGGGATTGGTATTTGAACATATCGGGTACTTAAATTTGGGACAAGGTATGTATGAACAGTCGATAGATAATTACCGGGAGTCTGTTCGATATTATGAATTGGCAGATGATAATATAGGAGAGGTGTACGGTTGTAGAAATGTTGCCCGGGGATATTTGGCAAAACTGGATTATGATAGTGCCCATTGGTATGCAAATAAAGGATTATCTCTGTTAGTGGACACTACCGATCATGTAAAGTCTTCCCTTCTTCAGTTGTTGGGACTGATAGCTAAGGATAATAAACAGTATACAGAAGCTATTAATTATTTTGTTTCTGCTATCGGATCGAGTAAAGATAGGAATGATGAATTACGTTATTATTTATCTTTGGGACGTACTTATATGGATATGGGGAAGTTTCGTTTAGCTGAAAAGTGTTTCAATCATTGTAAAAATGTGGATGATGAATTTATTTTGTCAGGTGCATTTTATTATTTATGTCTTCTGAAAAGGGAGGAAGGAAATTATAAACAAGCTTTTTTGTACAAAGAAAAGTCTGATTCACTATTAGAGATTGTGCGTAATAATGAATTAAGGGAACAACTTTTGGCTTTACAAAAGAGGTATGAAGCTGATAAGCTTATTTTTGAAAATAAACAGATAAAACTGGAAAAAGAGAAGCAAGCCTATTTTTATTTGGTTGTAGTGCTTCTGATAAGTGGAGTGAGTTTTAGTCTTATTAAAAGATATAAAAAGAAAAATTTACGAAATATAGAAGCTTTAAGAATAAATGAGAAGATTATAGAAGAATATGCTTGTAGGATAACAGAATTTAAGCAGAAAGAGGAATGGGAGCAAAAGGCAAAGAGGGAAACGATTGGAAAATTGAATAGAAAAATTTTGGAATTGATATCTGAAAATAAAAAAATACGTGATAATTCATGTGTTGAAGCATTATTCATATTAGGAGAATTGAAACAAGGTAGGTTAATTGCGGAAAATATGTCAGCAACCGAACGCCAGAATATATTTGACTTTTTGGACTTGGTTTATGCTAACTTTATTTCTCGGATAAAAGCTGATTTTGATTTAACTAAAGGTGAATTGTTACTGGCAGCATTGATAAAGTTAGGTTTTTCAAATCAGCAGTTGATGATTGTTTTTGATTGTGAAATGAAGTCTGTTTATAAGAACAAGCAAAGATTAAAATCGCATTTATTGCTAAGAAAAGACGATGCTTTGGAGCAAATGATAGCGTTTTATTGAAAA
>ERZ834722.3438-NODE-3438-length-10733-cov-8.785821_pt1 | contig 10733 bp, 8 predicted proteins | sample MGYA00519576_ERZ834722 | MGnify/ENA primary metagenome ERZ834722 (study PRJEB31850, sample SAMEA3708759) | human gut metagenome | biome: human gut; feature: human-associated habitat; material: faeces | place: China | collected 2014 ...
CTGCCGAGCCCCCCTCCGACCTGACGGCGCGTATCATGCAGCAGGTGCGCCATGAGCCAGTTCCGGCAGCGCGTCCCGCGCAGCCGATGCCGGCGCGCAGGGTACCGCATTCCAAAACGAAATCAAAAAAGCGCCCGGACGGGCGTATCTCTCCCCTGCTGCCGATCTCGGTCATGGCGGCATGCCTCGCGCTGATCCTCGGCGCAACGCTGTGGTTCGCTCCGCACCGAAATCCGTCTGGCAGCGGCAGCACAGTGCTCGACAGCAGTCAGGCACAGACCGCAGCCGCGACGCCCGCCGATAACGACACTGCAGAAAGGGAACTCACGCCCTCCCCTGCGCCGGAAAATGCACCGGTGCTCGACGACAGTGTGAGCAGTCTGCTCTTCTCCGTCCCGGACGACAACACAAAAGGCAGCGGCGCGGAAAGCGGTACGCTGCACATCTCTGACCGCAAGACCATCGAGGCACTCTCGGAGCTTCTGGTGCGCACGCAGCCGACGCAGCAGCCCGACGCCGCAAACGCACCGCTGTGCACGCTTGAGGAGACAAGCGCCGACGGCACGGTCACGCGCGTGACCGTCTGGCTCGACGGCAAGGATATCATCTTCGTCAGCAGCACGGACGCGCAGTATTACCGCGTGCCGGATGCAGCAGCGGAGTTTTGCCGTCTGACCGGTCTTCCGGAAAACAGAACATAACATCAGCCTATATTGGCGATTCAGCCCGATAAGCGACCGCTTATCGGGCTGAATCGCCATTTTTTCAATAAATTGCTGCAAAAAGGCGATAAAAAACTGTGAATTTTTGAACATCCTTGGAAACCATTTACTTGAAACGCGCGAAAACGTGTGCTATAATTTATCATGTCTATGTTGGCTTTGCCATTTTCGTGACAAGCAAACGCAATTCTTAACAATATGGCATTTATGCCATCAGGAGGATAATTATTCGTGAAACGTATCAAAGTATCGAACAATGTGATCAGAAGAATGCCCCGCTATCTCCGCAAGCTCGACGACCTGAACGCTGCCGGGATCGAACGCATCTCTTCCGGTGAGCTTGGCCGCCAGATGGGGCTGACTCCCTCGCAGATCCGTCAGGACTTCAGCTGCTTCGGCGAATTCGGCCAGCAGGGCTATGGCTACAACGTGGTGGCGCTGCGCGGCGAGGTCGCCAAGATCCTCGGTATGGACCGCAACTACACGGCCGTTCTGGTCGGCGTCGGCAACATCGGTCGCGCGCTCGTGGAAAACTTCTGCTTTGAGCAGTACGGCTTCACGCTCAAGGCTGCGTTCGACATCAACCCCGATCTCGTCGGTAAGGAGATGCACGGCATCGTCGTGCACGACTTCTCCACGCTCGATGATATCCTCGCGGATATCCAGCCGGACGTCGCCGTGCTCTGTGTGCCGAAGGCCATGGCCAACGACGTCGCCAACGAGATCTGCTCCGTCGGTGTGAAGGCTATCTGGAACTTCACGAACACCGAGCTGCAGGTCAAGGATGCCGACCCCATCATCGAGAACATCCACTTCTCGGACAGCCTGCTGGCGCTCGGCTACTACATCGCTGAGAACCAGGACGAGGCGGAAGCCCGCGCCGCCAAGACCAAAAAAGCCTGACACGACCGCCAAAGGAGGTCTGCCTCTTGAAAATCAAGCGACTGATCTCGTTGCTGCTGACACTCGTGCTGCTCGGCAGTCTGGTCCCCGCGCTGGCGGCAGACGCCGGCAGCCGGCAGGACCCGCTGCTGTCGCGCAGCTATGTCGACAGCTGGTCGACCGCCGTGCTGAGCCACGCCGAAGCCACGGCGCGCTCCGCTGCGCAGGCCGCGCTGGACAAAGCGCTGCAGACGCATGACGCAGCGCTGCACAGCACCGCCGCGCGCAGCCGCATCTGCACGCTCCATGCCGGCAACACGGTCGCGCTCAAGACCGGCGACTGCTTCACCGTCCTGAGCGGAAACGCCGGCGTGACCATTTCCGCCGGCGCGCTCATCGATGCGACGGACGGCGCGAAGGCCGTCTCCGGTGCGCTGCGCACGGCGCACCGCTACATCGCCTGTGAAGATCTGCAGGCAACCATTACCTGCGAGCAGACCGTTTCGCTGCTTCTGTCGGCGAGCGCTTCCGTCACGCGCTTTGTGGATGTGCCCGCCAATGCATGGTATGCGGATTCCGTTGAGTACGCCGCCGTCAACGGGCTCATGAGCGGCGTCGGCGGCCAGCGTTTTGCCCCGAATGACACCCTCACACGCGCCATGTTCGTGACGGTGCTGGGTCAGCTCGCGCAGATCAACGAGGCGGATTACACGACCGTTTCCTTCTCGGACGTAACGCCCGGGAGCTGGTATGCACCGTTTGTAGCATGGGCCGCGCAGCAGGACATCGTCAGCGGCACCGGCAACGGGCGCTTTGAGCCGAGCGCGCCGATCACGCGTGAACAGATGGCGGCCATCATCGCCCGCTATGTGCAGAGCACCGGAAAAGCGCTTCCCACGATCGCCGACCCCGTCGTGTTCAAGGACAAGGACGCAGTCTCCGCCTGGGCGCGCGACGGTGTGGAGCTCATGCGCACGACCGGGATCATCTCCGGCGACGACCGGGGCTACTTCAACCCGCTCGGTCTTGCCACGCGCGCGCAGGCCGCCACCGTTTTCATGGAGCTGCGGGAAGCGATCCTGCGCTCGGAGCAATCATCTTAACAGGATACGATCGGCGGAGCCAGCGGCTCCGCCGATCTGCACAAAGGAGTTATCTCATGTCTGATACGATCGCCGCCGTCGCGACCGGCAATGTCCTGTCCGCGATTGGCATACTGCGCCTGTCCGGCGACGGGACGCTCGCCGTCATCGACCGCGTGTTTCGCCCGGCCAACGGCCGCCCCATGTCCGAGGCGCCGGACCGCAAGCTCGTCTACGGCGCTTTTTGCGACACCGACGGCCAGACGCTCGACCTCTGCCTGTGCACCGTCAGCCGCGCTCCGCACAGCTACACCGGCGAGGACACGGCCGAGCTGCAGTGCCACGGCTCCCCGGCCGTGCTGCGCGCAGGGCTGCAGGCGCTGTTCGCTGCCGGGGCACGGCAGGCGCTGGCGGGCGAATTCACGAAGCGCGCCTTTCTCAACGGCCGCATGGATCTCACGCAGGCAGAGGCCGTTATCGACCTCATCCACGCCGAGACCGCGCTGGACGCAAAAAACGCCGCCGGGCAGCTCGGCGGCGCGGTGCTGCGGCACGCGCAGGGTGTATACGACACGCTGCAGGACATCGCCAGCCACTATCACGCCGTGATCGACTACCCGGACGAGGACATTCCGGACTTTCAGCTCAGCGCCTACGAGAGTGCACTGACCAGCTGCATCGACCGGCTCCAGCGGCTGCTGGACACGTTTTCCCGGGCAAATGTGCTCCACGGCGGTGTTCCGGCCGTGATCCTCGGCCGCCCGAACGCGGGCAAGTCCTCCCTGCTCAACGCCCTGCTCGGCTATGAGCGCGCGATCGTGACGGACGTGCCCGGCACGACCCGCGACACGATCGACGCGCGCGTCACGCTCGGTGGCGTGCTCCTGCGCCTGACCGACACCGCCGGACTGCGCGACACATCCGACCCCGTAGAGGCCATCGGCGTGCACCGGGCGCTGGACGCGGCGGCGGACGCCGCGCTCGCCATCGCGGTGTTCGACGCGGCGCGCCCGCTCGACGACGATGACCGTCAGGTCATCGCCGCCGCACAGAAAGCCTCCGTGCGCATTGCGGTACTCAACAAAGCCGACCTGCCCGCCGCCGTGCAGCCGGACACGCTGGCGGCTTCGTTCGACGCCGTGTGCGTGCTCTCGGCAAAAGAGCGCACGGGGCTGGAAGCGCTCGAGCAGGCGGTGGCGGAGCACTTCCCCGCCCCGGACGCACCGGCCGGCGAGATCCTCACAAACGCCCGCCACGCCGAGGCCATCGGCCGCGCGCTCGAGTCGCTGCGCGCCGCGCGCGAGGCGATGCTGCTGGGCGTGACACCCGACGCCGTGCTCACGGAAGCCGAGGAGGCCATGGCCGCCATCGGCGAGCTGACCGGCGCCTCCATCCGCGAGGACATCACAAACCGCATCTTTGCGCGCTTTTGCGTGGGCAAATAAATCTGGACAGCAAAAGGCCGCCGGTTTTTCTGACCGGCGGCCTTTTGCTATGCGGTTTCAGCGGAACACGATACCGTTGCGCTCCGACGCGCGCAGGAGCACAACGCCGAGCAGCAGCGCAAGCCCCTCATAGATGCCCATCGTCAGCCAGACGGCGCTGCCGCCGAAGATGGCCGGCACAGCAAAAATGACCACACTGTCGAACAGGAAGCTGCGGCATACATTCAGGATGACCGCCTGTTTCGTGCGCTTGGTCGAATACAGGTAGGCCGATATGAGCGTATTCACGCTCATGATGATAAAGCCCCAGGCGTAGCGCGGCATGTACTGCACCGTACAGGCAAGCGTCAGCGCATCGGCGCCGAACATTTTGCAGATCGGCCCGCCGACGAACAGCAGCACCACATTGATGAGCGCGCTGCCGATCAGGTCAATGAGCACGCCCGCGCGAAAAAACCACCGGAGCTCCTGCGCATCCTTTGCGCCGTAGCTCTGGCCGAACAGTGGCTGCAGGCCGCTCGAGACGCCGATGAAGATGGCCGCGGAAAACGACGCCACATAGCAGATGATCGAGTAGGCGTTCACGGCCATGTCGCCGAGGCGGGCAAGCAAAACATAGTTCGTGCACAGCGTCGCCACCGGGACGGCAAACTGTGCAATGGCCTCCGGCGTGCCGCGCAGGAGCAGCTTGCGCGCGAGCTTGCCTGAGAAATGAAACCGGCCCACCCGCAGCTGGCCGCGCCGCAGAACGAAGTGCGACGACACGATCAGCATGCCGCACGTCTGCGAGATGCCGGTCGCGATGGCAGCGCCCATAAGGCCCTTGTGCAGTGGAAACACAAACAGCCAGTCAAGGAAGATATTGATGACCGTCGCGATCGTGGAGCCCACGCTCACGAGCACGGGCGAACCGTCGTTGCGGCAGTAGTTGTTCAGGAACGTCATCAGCCCCGACGGCACCGCGAAAAGCGAATACCAGAACAGATAGTCACACACGAGCTGATGATACGTCTCGTTTGCGCCGAGCAGCGTCGCGATCTGGGACGTCAGGCACGTACCGATGAGCATCATGACGAGCGCGGCCGTCAGCGTACCGGCAAGCGAGTGCATGAATGCCTGATTGGCACCGGCGATGTCCCCGCGGCCGATGCGCACGGCCGAGACCGTCACACCGCCCACGACCGTGAGCATGATGATGGCGTTGAGCACCATCACGAACGGCCAGACCAGATTGACCGCGCCGAGCGCGTCCGTGCCAACGCCCTGGCCGACAAAAATGCCGTCAATGATCGTAAAGAGAAAATAAGCGCAGTTGCCGAGGATCGTCGGCACGACGTACTGCGTGAGCTTTTTCGTTCTGCTGTCCATGGGTCCCTCCGAGCGCAATTTGCCGCCAAACGCACAGACTTCCGGCCGTACGGCACACGCACGGTGCGTCCCGGTCGGAAATATGTCCTTATTATAGTAGCTTGTCAAGCATCTGTCAAGCGAGCCGCTATCTTCCGCAGGCTCGTCAGAAACCGCTTGAAAACCTAGTAATCATATGTTATTATTGTAGTATGTTGAAAAAGGGGGACTACCCATGAAAATATCCACAAAGGGCCGGTACGCCCTGCGCATGATGCTCGATCTGGCAGCGCATCAGGGCGACGGCTATGTCGCGCTCAAGGACATCGCGCAGCGGCAGGAGATCTCGAAAAAATATCTGGAGCAGATCGTGCCCATGCTTGGCAAATCCGACATTCTGCGCACCACGCGCGGCTATCAGGGCGGCTACCGGCTGGCCCGCGCGCCAAAGGACTATACCGTCGGCGAGATCCTGCGCCTGACCGAGGGCGGGCTCGCGCCCGTCGCCTGTCTCGAACAACATCCGAACACTTGCCCGCGCTGCGGAGAGTGCGCCACCCTGCCCATGTGGGAGGGCCTGGAGCGCGTCATCCGCAACTATCTCGACGGCATCACGCTTCAGGACCTGCTCGAGCAGCAGACGGCGCGCGCCGCGAACGACTACGTCATCTGAAGTCATCTGGATATTTGGTATTACCAGAAAAGCACGCGTGCGAATTCTGCGTTTTCCATAGTTTCCGACCATCGCGCGGAGACACTTTGCTGATAATTTATCAATTTTGCATTTTCCGCTTGCCATCCACACAGATCCGGGGTACGATGATGCCGCGTCATGTGGTATTACCACGGTGGGATAGTCACTGCTGTGTGCGATCCCCGGCGCCCGGTGCGTGGCCACCCTTACACGCCCGTGAACGGCTCGCCGGTGCTCACAAGGTTTTCACCTCTTCTTCCCAACCGGCAGTCAAAAACCGCAGGGCCCGACCGGGCCCTGCGGTTTTTCTATGCTGCGTCACGCCTGATCGGGATGACTATAGAGCGAGAACGTGCCGTTGACAACGCCGTCGAGCATATCGGAGGTGAATGCCTGCGCCCGCTCGGCATCGCGGTCAAGCAGCGCACGGTAGAGCTCGAGCTTGTTCTGATACAGCCGGTTGGCGCCGTATCGCTTACGATACAGGCTCCAAAAATGCAGGCCGTATCCATGGATGGAGTTATACAGCAGCGGCAGAAACGCATTGCGCGACAAAACGCTCAGCGCATGGTGGAACTGAAACGCTGCCTCGGCGCCCTCCTGGTCGGTTTTGGCGTCCTTGATCGCGTCCAGCATGGGTGCAAGCTCATCCAGCTCTTCCTGCGTGGCGCGCTCGACCACCAGCTTCATGCACAGGCACTCGTTCGCGCTGCGCACTTCCATAAGCGAGCGCACCTCATCGTCGCGCATGATGCCGCCGTTATAATTCAGCAGCGCCATGAGTGTGTCGAGCGAGCCGGTCTTGCGGTAATCGCTGACGTACACGCCCTGGCGCGCCACGATCTCCACAAAGCCCATCTTCTCCAGTTCGATCAGGCCGGCCGAGATCACCGGCCGGCTCACGCCCATGCGCGCGCTCAGCTCCCGCGCCGGCGGCAGCTGGTCGCCAGGCATCAATTCCCCGGAAATAATCATGCTCTCGATCTTCTGCACGAACTGATCCGTGAGCGAGACCGCCTCGATCTTGTCGAATCCCATCGTATCCACTCCCGAAATGTATTTGGTATTACCAAGTGCTTTTCGTTTTGAATTTATCATCATATTGACGGACTGTCAAGCGAAAATGTCGGCATAGTTCCGAAAATGTTAAAATCAAGACACATAGCATTGCTTTTTCAGGAATACTGCTATATGATAATGCTGAATTCTGGTAATACCAGAGCAAGAAACAACAACCATCAGGAAGGAAGGGGAAACATTTGAAAGATCTGAAGCATCTGATCTACTTTGAAAACCTTCTGGAAGACGCCAACAACGAGTTGGTGCGGCAGGCGCAGGCGGACGGCAGCATCGTCCTCGGCTACACCTGCTATCACATTCCGGAGGTCCTCCTCAACGTAGACAACTGCATCTCTGTGCGACTCAGAGCACCCAAGACCGGTTCGCTGGATATCTCGACGTACTACATGTCCAACTATACCTGTGACTACGCACGTGCGCTCGTCGAGCGTGCAATCGAGGGTGGTTACCAGTTCCTGGATGCGATGATCGGCGTGGACGCCTGCTCGGCCATGAACCGCTCCATGGAGCACTTCGAGGTCCTGAAGGTCAACAGCAAGGAGAAATTCTTTGTCACGCATACCGACATGCCGCTCAAGGTGACCGATTACTACATCGATTCCTACACCACGCAAATGCGCGAGCACGTGCTCAACCGTCTGACCGAGACCTTCGGCGTTGATACGTCCGACGAGGCGCTGCGCAAGGCCGTCGCCGAGCACAACGAGGTCTGCAAGATCATCAGCGAAATTGCTGAGATGCGCAAGCTCGACAACCCGATCATCACGGGCTACGAGTTCCACATCCTCAACCTCGTGAGCTACACCTGCCCCAAGGCGCTCATCCTGCCCTACCTGCGCGAGACGCTCGCCGAGCTCAAAAAGCGCAAGCCGGACGCCAAGAGCCCGTACCGCGCCCGCGTGGCCATCGTCGGCAGCGAGATCGACGATCCGAGCCTGACAAAGCTCATCGAGGGCTGCGGCGCACTCATCGTGTCCGACCGTTTCTGCTTCGGCAGCACGCCGGGCCGCGAGGTCATCGAGCTCAACGACGAGGAAGACGTCCTGCGTCAGATCTGCCGCCACTACATGGAGACCAGCGAGTGCGCTCGTTACATCTCCGATGAGAAGGTGCACCAGCGCCGCGAGACGGCTGACCGTCTGGCGCGCGAGTACAAGGCGGACGGCATCATCTACGAGCAGATGAAGTACTGCGACTACTGGGGCTTCGAGCGTGCTCTGGCGAGCTACGTCATGAACACCGAGTACGGCTGGCCGGTCCTGAGTATCGACCGTGTGTATAACAACGGCTACTCGGGTCAGCTCCGCACGCGCGTTCAGGCGTTCGTGGAGAGCCTGGAGATCAAGAAGATCCAGAGAGAAAGGGGTGCCAAGTAATGGGCAAGGTGAAATATCCCAATCCGAAATTCTTCAAAGCGAAAGACAGAATGGACTGGGCTGCTCAGGCAGAGAACCTGAAACTGGTCGGCGGCATCTTCTGGGACATGTTCAAGGAGACCGACTGGAAAAAGTTCGGTGAGGGCTGGAAGAACATTCTCATTTCCGACCGTGACCGTATCAAAGAAGAGTACAAGGCCTTCGCGGCTGCCTCTATGAAGGATAAGATTGACCTCATCCTCAACGGTGAGCGTCACCTCGGCCGCCTGTATCGCGACGGCGCCATGTGCACCGTGCGTCGTGAGTGGCGCGGCATCAAGGACACGGTCTATGACTTCTATGAATGGGCTCGTCTGTGGGGTATGCTGCTCATGTCCTTCTCCAAGGACCTGATCCCGGCTATGAACCAGACGCTGTACTATCGCTGGATGGTGTCTTACTTCTGCTGCCACAGCTTCATGGATAAGAACATCCTCGGCCTGCGCGGCTCCAACCTGCGCATGAGCCACGAGCTTACCTACTGCATCTACCGCTACGTCGCCGAGAACCTTGTCATTCTTGCCAAGGGCGACAGACGCAACGGCAACAGCGAGGAGCTCAACAGCAAGCTCGTTCTGATCGACGAGATGACCATGGCGCAGATCATGGCCGGCTTCCCGACCCTGTACGGCATCCCGCATCAGCTGCTGCCGGTGTTCCTGGTCTCCGAGATCGACCAGCTCACCTGCATCCCGTACATCGACGCCGTCGAGTCCTTCGGTCTCCCGGCCGATACCTGCCCGGTTCCGACATCCGAGTGCGGCGCGCTCGTCATCGACGCCCTGCCGCATCTGGGCAGCTGCTACATCTCCAGCTCCATGCCGTGTGACGGTTCCGTCATGGCATCCAGCTACTTCGCCCGCCGCTTCCCCGAAATCCCGGTGCATCACCTGTGCTTCCCCGTCCGCTACGAGGACGAGCTGACGCTCGACGCCGCTGTGGAAGACGTCAAGGCGTGCATCCGCTTCATTGAGAAGCAGACCGGCGAGAAGTGGAACTGGGATGCTTACTTCACCGCTATGAAGCGCTTCAACACCGAGACCGACTACGAGCTGCAGAAGTGGGAGATCAACAAGACCCAGTATCCGCAGCTGATCGGCCCGACCTACGAGCTGTTCCGCAAGTGGTGCTATGAGATGGACGGTGGCCTCGATCCGCGTACCATCAAGTCCTGCGAGAAGGTCAACAAGATCCTCCTCAAGGGCTACAAGAACAAGGAGCAGGCCTGGCGCAACAAGATGCGCTATCGTGCTATCACCTGGAGCTGCCCGCCGCACTACTACGCCAACTTCTCCAACTGGCTGGCCAACAGCTGGGGCATCAACGTCGTCGTTGAGATGGAATCGCTCAACTACACCAAGCACCTCAACACCACCGACGAGACCGAGGCCCTGCGTGACATGGCCCGCCTGTACGAGCGCATGGTCATGCGCCGCCACACCAACGGCGGTTACCACAACGTCGTCACCGAGCTCTGGCGTCAGTGCGAGGCGTGGAACACAAACATCGTCATCATGTGGCAGCACGTCGCGTGCAAGAACATGGCTACCGTTCAGGGCCTGCTCGACGAGCAGGGCCGCGAGCTGGGTCTGCACCTGATCTGGATCCCGCACGACCTGATGGATCCGCGTACTGTTTCGCGCCGCACCATGCGTGACACGGTCTCGAGCTATATGGACACCGTCATGCACGCCACCCCGGTCGACGAGACCCTGCTCGACTTCGCGGACGACGTGTGCATGTAAACGTTTTTTGATTTGAAGGAAAGGATATAGATACTATGAAATACTTTGGCGGATGCGACGTAGGTTCCACCTACACGAAGGCAGTTATTCTCGACGAGAACGGCAAAATGTGCGCCGACACGACGATCCGCAGCAAGATCAATGCGGAGCAGTCCGCGATCGCTGCCATGCAGGAAGTCTGCGATAAGGTTGGCCTGAAGGACTCCAAGGAGCTCGCTTACCTCATTGGCACCGGCTACGGCCGCAACAAGGTCCCGTTCGCGGATGAGAACATCTCCGAGATCTCCTGCCACGCCATGGGCGTGCACGTCACGAATCCGG
>ERZ834722.3455-NODE-3455-length-10682-cov-6.156112_pt1 | contig 10682 bp, 9 predicted proteins | sample MGYA00519576_ERZ834722 | MGnify/ENA primary metagenome ERZ834722 (study PRJEB31850, sample SAMEA3708759) | human gut metagenome | biome: human gut; feature: human-associated habitat; material: faeces | place: China | collected 2014 ...
AACTATTTGTTTTCCCTCAATTGAAAATACTCCATATTTTTTTCCTTTTAATGCTGTTATTGTATCATTACTTTCGTTGTAAACTAATGATTGGTAGTCATTAGTTATAATTTGTTTTCCGTCTTTCATTAAGCCATATTTCCCATTTTCTGCACATATTATATAAATATTTTTGCTGTCTATGTCTGTTACTCTATATAAATCATTGTATTTGTTTTCAATTATTTGCTTTCCTTCAATGTTTACATATCCATATCTATATCCTTCATCTGTTGTTTTGCTTACTATGTATCCTGATTTTTTGTATCCTGTTTCTTCTTCGTAATATCTGTCACTTTCTATTCCATCATATTGCGTTTTTACTATTGTTGTTCCTTTTATGTTGATTACTCCATATTTTCCGTCTTTTTTTACTAGTAGTTCCCCTTCTTTAAATTGAAGTGTATCTATATCTTCATATATTGGATTTGTTATCTTTTTTCCTTCTATATCTATAATTCCGTATTTTCCATTTTTGCTATATTTTAGTGTTGTTTTTTCATACATTAAGTCACTTATTACATTTTTTAGTCTTAATGGTTGTATGTCTTCATATTGTGTAAATATTTCTTCTCCTTTTTCATTTAAGACTTTTGTTTTTTTATTTTCATAACATATGAATACTGCTTTTTCTGGGTTTGGAATTTTTATGTCATCATATTTTGCCTCTATTATTATGTCCCCATTTGTATTTATTACACCATATTTTTCGTTTTCTTTTACAACAGTATAATATTCTTCTATTTTATTACTATCTGCACCTCCTGTTGATAATAAATCTTCTTCAAACTCTACTTTATATGTATAGTACCCTCCACTTGTTATCCAAGCCTGCATATTATATATTTTTTTTGTTTTAAAAAATGTAATATAATAATTTTTTACAAATTCTGTTTTACTCTTATACAAATTATACTTTGTATCCTCAGATAGCATATCATATGCTTCTTCTACTTGCCTATTATTGCAGTATTCTATAAATGTTTTTATTGTGTTAGATATTTCTTGTGAATTTTTAGAAACATTTTTGTTTTCATATATTTTATCATTTAAGAATGGATAATCATTTTGGCTATTATCTGTAAAATAGGTAGTAGTATTATCACTACTACCTATTTTTTTGTTTCTTGTGTAGGATGTTAAGGCAAATCTTAAACCTATAATAAAACCAATAATAATTATTGCTGTCCATATTTCTCTTCTATTTCTATTATATTTTCCAATTATATTACTTAACATACCATTACACCTTTCTACATAAATTCGTGCATTCCTCTATACAACTCATCTAATTTGCCTTTATCTCCTGCCAATGCTTGTAAATTTTGATCTGGATGGTCTTGTATATACTTTTTAAACGCATTTCTATTATGTGCCATATTGGGTGGACACTTACTTGCTAATTCTAAATATTGCGCTGTTTCATTTGCAGTATATCCTTTTGCTAATGCTTTATCCATTTGTTCTGGTTTTGTTATACCATATTGTAACATTTCTCCAATTTTTGCTTGTACTTCTGCTTTACTCTTTTGTCTGTCCTTTTTATTATCACCTGTTGTATACTGTTCAACAAGCTGTTTACACTCTTCACTCTTCATAAATTTCTCGTCAAATTTCCTATTTTTTTCTTCTTTACTATTTCCATTATAACCTTGTCTATATGTATCTGCATAGCTTTTTACTTTATTTACTACTCCTAAACCAGTGTTTCCTAGTTTACCAGCACCTGCATATCCAGCAGCAGCACCTGCAACACCATACTGTGCGACTTTACTCCAATCTCCTGATGCTACGCCTGCTGCAACTCCTATAGTTGCTCCTGCAAGCCCTCCTAAAGATTTTAATGCTGTTATTCCAAGTCTTCTTAATGGTCCACCTTTTCTAGTAAATCTTCTTCCTACTGCTCTTAATCCTCCTTTAACCCCTGGTCTTGCTAATGTTGGTTTTGCACCTCCTGTTGAGCCTCCTGCTGAACCTCCTGCTGAACCGCCTGCTGAGCCTCCTGCTGAACCGCCTGCTGAACCTCCTGCTGAACCTCCTGCTGAGCCTCCTGCTGAACCTCCTGCTGAACCGCCTGCTGAGCCTCCATGTCCAGCAGTGCCCCAATTAGGTTTATGTGTTTTTGTTCTTGTTTCTCCTTGTTCTTTTGATTCTCCCTGTCCTTGTTGTCCTTTATGTCCTCCACCTTGTTTCATTTTGTTTACCATGCTCATTACTGCTGCTCCACCTGCTGCTGCTCCTAACGTTCCAACAGTTGATGCTTTATCAAATCCAAACATTTTTCTTATGAATTTCTCTGCAGGTACTATAAATGTTATCGCTACTATTCCATATATCGGGTTCACTAAAATAAAATCCATAGATGAACCAACTAGTAAACAATATACAAATAAGTGAACTACCTGTAGAAGTGAATTAAATATATATTCTCTAAGCCACATACCAAATGCTTGTGCTTGGCCATCTTTTATTTTATCTAATGGATATGTTAATGCTATTAATGGTGCAATCATTGTTAAAAATGCCATATATATTACCCTTTTTAAGTATTGAAATGTAAATGTCACTGTTAATATAACCAATGCAACATACATTATGGCTAAGCTTGCAGTACCTCTAAACGTTTGATCCAATTCTATAGAACTGCGCAAACTTGACATTAAAATATCCTTATTTTGGTTGTCCATTACATTATTTAAAAATATTTTTGTTAGCATAGATGATATTTCTAATATAAATGCCATTATATAATGCAAAATAAACAATAGACACAACGCTGTTAACCAATCCATAAACATTTTTTTGTATTTAGATTTATCTTGTCCTGTACTACTTAATATTATTCTTATTCCAACATATACTAATATAGAAAGCAAACCCACTATAGCAATCAATCTTGTTGTTTTATACCATTTGGCAATGGTTGGTTGCAATTGCTTTGCAATAGATGTTTTCCCTTCCGTCAAATTTTTTACATAGTTCAATTCTACATAAAATACCCCTCTAAATGATTCTTGTGTTCCATCTTCTAGATCAACATATATTGTTTCTGGACTCAAAGCACTAATATCATCAATGTTAGTTGTCAAAAATCCTAAATTAACTGTAACTTTATTATCTGCTGTTTCTTCAAAATATTCCGATATAAACTTATTTGTTATTGGCATATACGTGTCAGGTATATCAATCTCATGCTCATGCCCCCATAAATCCAAAGTAGGGGTATATTTAAAGTATTGTACGCCCATATTCTGTAAATAGTTAAAACAGCTTTGAGCATCGCTAAACGTTTTCTCACCCCACTGTGTACTTGCCGAATCATTCTTCGTTTTTATTCTATCTAATGTTGCTCTCATCAGTTCTTCTGGGCATTTAAACTTGTCCCTTGCATATCTTATTATTGCTTCATCCCCTTTATCTGATAACTCTTCATGATAAATTGTTATAATTTTACTGCAATATTGTTTTGTATCTTCTGAAGCTTGTGGATTTATAAAGTTGACATCAAATGCTGGAATTTTACCGCTAAATATAATTCCCGGTGAGTATCTTATAATGTATTGTTTTATACTACCAAATGATACGTTCATTGATGTTTTATTTGCGAGAAAAATATCTTGCATTATTTCTATTGCAATATCGCCTATTCCACAGACAAATTGAAATATTGGTTTAAATAACGCCCCTCCGAAAATCTGCATTTGAGTATGTTGGTATTATAAAATTAAACAACAGAATTATTACCAAAATAATTGATAAGTTTTTAGTAATTTTTTTCATTTTTTCACCCTTTTATTTTTATATTTTATTGTTTTCTGCGATTTTATTTAAATTTGTTTCTACAAATTCAAATTCTTTTTTCGTTGGTGTTATTTGTATTATTGCAGTATCTGCTCCTACCTTAAATAATCCTTCTCCTATTGTACAAGTTACTAAAAAGTTTGCTTCTCCTTCGCTTAATTTAAATACTTGTTTTAAGTATTGTATTTCTGATTTATCTTGTGCTAAAAATAGTTTTGTATCTGATGATGTAAGTACTGCTTGTGCTTCTGGTTTTTCATAAAAGTCTTGAAACCTTTGAGATATAATTGCTAATGAAACATTTCTTTTTCTTGCACGCCTTGCCATCTTATTTAAAAAATCTACTGCTTCTGGAAATGGTAATAACATCCAAGCCTCATCTACTATTACCCTTTTTTGTGTAGCTTTTTTTCTATCTTCGCTATTCTTTTTAACAAATTTTTCCCATATCCAAGATAATAAAATTTGTTGTGCAAGTGGTCTTGCAAACCTTTCTTCTAATTGTGATATATCTAGATTAATAAATGGTACACCCTCTAATAGTTCAAATGTAGATTGTCCATCAAAATATGCCATCTGTCCATTTAATTCCCTTACATATTGCTTCATAACTTTTAGTAAATAGCTATATTGAAATCTGTAATTTTCATCTACGTTCTGTTCTGCTTTTTTCTGTAGCGCTTTATACCAAGAACCTATTGTTGGCATTTCTTTTTTTTCTTTGTATAGTAAATGTCCTGTTGATTCTTTATACAAACTGTTTGGATCATATGTAATTCCACATCGTGTGTATTCATCTGCTACTGCCTCTGCTATTATTTGTTTTGTAAGCTCATTTACTTCTGTGCTTCTAGTACTTCCTTTTGCCATTGTTACTAATGCCTGTGTTACATCTTCTATTTTATTTTCTACATTTAGTACTGTTCTTTCTTTACCTGTAATTTCATCTTTTACTGTTTCTGTTTCTATATCAAATAAGTTTATTATAGTTTTTGAATTAGGACTTAATACAACATTTATTCCTCCAAGTGCTTCCGCTACCGCTCTATATTCTCCTTCTGCATCTAATGCTAAACTTTCCACATTCATTAATACACATGACCTTGATATTAATGTTTTCATAGTAACAGATTTTCCAGCACCAGATTTTGCAAATATAACCATATTGTAATTTGTTAATTCTCTACTAAAATTATCAAATAATATTGGTACACCAGTTTGCTTATTAAATCCTAGTGGTATACCTGTTAGATGTCCTATTTCTGATGTTGTAAATGGAAATACTGTTGCCATAGATCTTCTGTCAAATGTATGTGTTCTTTTTATGCTATTTTTCATTAATGGTACATTTGATTGAAACGCTTCCTCTTGCATTGCCCATGCCGATTTAATTCCAATTAAATTTTTTGACATTTCAGAAGAAAGCAATTGTGTATATGCATCTAATGATTGCAAATTATATGCAAATATTGTTGAGATTATTGATGCCTCATATAATTTGTTAAATCCTGAAGCTATTTGATCTCTTAATGCTTCTGCATCAAATCTTTTTTGAGAAAGCGAACTCTCTCTATTTATATTTCCTCTATCTTCTGCAACAATTCTTTCTGTTTCTATTTCGTTTATAACTCTATTTAGTTCATTTTGAGACCTTTCCTCCGGAATAGGATTTATGTATACAGAGGTATTTATATCTCCAAATAAGTACATGTCTCTAAATAATTCCGGGAAAGTGCACATACGTGGGAGGCTAGATACATAAAAGCTTCTTGCATATCTTGTAGTATTTGAAATAATTCCTAAGTAATCCAAATGAGATGCATCTATTCCAGCTGGAGCAATCATTTCTTTTAAAGTATGTTTTTTAAGAATTTTATATTCTGGTTCTTGTTCTTTAAATTGCTCTTGCATTTGAACTTCTTTTTGTCTTTTTTTCATTTATTTTGCCTCCTTCTTCTTTGGTTTTGTTTTGCTTTCTTCATCTATTTTTTCAATGGCCTTTTCTGCAACATCTTTTCCTATACGCAGTTTATTCTTTTTTAACAAATCTTTCGCAATTTCTATTAATATTTCGTCAAAGCTTTTTTCCTTCTTTTCTAGTAGTTTTTCTTTTTCACTTTTTACTTCTTGTATCTTTTCATTTGCAAGTTTTAGTGCGTCTCTTTGTAGTTGTTCGTCTAGTGCTTTTATTCTTTTATCAATAACATCTGGGGCAGTAGTGTATAAAACATCATAATTTGTATTAAGCATTGTATCTAATTTGTATACATCTGATTCATCTCTGTTATATGCAACATATAGTAATTCAGCTAAATCTGTAGATGTCATCACCTTTGACTTTACACTACACATAAATAATGCTCTCGTAAGTGATTGTGCTCTCATATATAACTCAGAAAACACTCTATTTAGTTTTTCTTCTTCATTTAAATTTTCCATGCTTATGTCATCCACATAATAAGGTATTACTACATAATAATGTTTTTTCAAGACATTTTTATTTTGGCTTGTTTTTTCTATGTTTTTTATTACATCTGCTCCATAGTCATACAAATTTTGTAGTCTTGACATTTCTCTTGTAACTTCCTCTTTATTTTTTTGCGGATACATATCTGGTTCTTTATTTATCCTATTATATTCATTCCTCTTTTTTTCTAGTTTTTCTTTTGTTTCATTTAGTCTTTGCTTATATCCTACAATACTGCTTTCTATATTTATCGTTCTTGTTTGTACATATAATTGAATTGGATATCTTAATGTATTTAAAAATTGAAGGAATCCTGACTCTACACTTGTTTTTTCAACTTCGGACATTAAATCATAATTTACTCCTTCACATGCAAGTACCATTAAATATTTGCTTCCATTGTCTTGTACTATCATGTTATCTTGTATTTTATCAAATTGCATAAAATCAAAAATAGGTACTTTAGTATATGAATTTGTTTGTTGTGCTTCTGATTTTATTTTTGTTGATTTTTTATTATTTACTATATCATTTTTCTTCTTATATGTTATATACCAGTAGGCAAATGCTAAGCATATTATTATCATAAATAAAACAAATGCAATAATTATTAATATATTATATATCTCCATTCTTTTTTTCCTCCTTTGTATATAACACATATATTCTATTATTTTTCGATTTAAATTTTAGCCATCTTAATATAATATCATCTAATTTTTCTCCTGCTGTTTTTTTTGTTATTTCAAATCTTGCTATGCCAGGCATTTTAAATGTTGCAATTGCATATCCTATTGCTGCAACAGCTATTGCAGTTATTATTCCAGCCATTTTGTACTTTAGCAGTACACCTATTACATAATAGAATGCCAAACCTACAACTCCAAAAGCAACTGCATATGCAAAAGATTTCCTAGTAAAAATATATAATATTCTTCCGTTCGCCACTTACATTTCTTGGTATTTCATACATAATATTCTTAATTCCTCCTTTGTATCTAACTTAATTATATTATATCAAATTTAGTAGTATTTTGTAAATAATTATATTAAAATATATTATGTGAAAATGCATATTTATAAAAAAACAGCTCATTTGAGGTAATATATTCCTCACATGAACTGTGTGTTTATTAATTTATTTTTATTCAAATACTGAGAAAAGCATTTTTGCAATTTGTGCTGCTAATACAACTATCAATATACCTACTATTAATGGCATAAAATTCTTTTTGTATTCTGCTTTTTGTTCTACACTTCCTACTATGTATTTAACACCTAAAATTGATATTATTATAACGCCTGCTATAGCAGCAATATTTCTTATATATGCTAATATAGTACCTGCTTTGTTTTTTAAAGTATCTCCGGTTGTCCCCAAATCTGTAGTACCAGCAGCTTGGTTAACTCCATCTATTATACTTCCTGGATTAGAAGCTTTTACCTCATAAACTGTTGAAATAAGCATAAAGGTAACAATCATAATAACAGCAACTATTGATATTAGTTTCATTTTATTTTTCATATTTTCCCTCCTCTTTTTAATCTTAATTTTTATATTAACTTCTTAACTCTGTTAAGAAATATTAAAAACCTTTTCATTTTATCATATCGCAATTATGCTTGATGCCAGCCATATATATAGGCTGATTAAATCTCACACTATTATCTGCTGATTCATCCAAAGATTGATTTCCTATTGTAACTACAATTTTCCATATTGTAAATGCAGAGAATATTACAATACATCCTACAATATATGGAACCATCAATTCTTTTATTTTTGCTTGTTCTTCCACTGACGCTACCATTATTTTTATTCCCAGCACTGCTCCTACAAGCACCGCAATTATTATTCCTGCAACCAAAAACACATTAAATACTTTTTTTGATGTTTCATTTAACGCATCTACATCAATAGTTTGTTCTGGCTCATCTCCTTTTTTTAAAAAATCCTGAGCAGATTTAAATATTCCATTAATGCAAAATGATTTATAATGTAGTGTTGAAATTATTAATATTATAAATGTTAATATTGCTATTTTTACTAATACACTCCTCATGATACTTCTCCTTTTAATACAATACTAATCTTCTATTGGTATTGGTAAAGCTATTGGTGGTGGTGGATGATTAGTTATTTTTCGAGCATTTAAAGCTTTATATACTTGTCCAACTATGAATGTAGAACTTACAATTATAAGGCATCCTATTATAAATGGTAATATTTTTTCTTTATACTCTGCCTTTTCCGCTAAACTTCCTATCATCGTTTTTATTCCCAATATTGCGATTCCAATTACAGCCCCTATAGCTCCTATTATTCTTATTATGTTTAATATTTTTCCACCTAATTTTATAGCAGGATTAAATCCACTAACATCTTCTTCATTTAATTTAGGTTCATAGTCATTTAGATCTCCTGAAACTCCTATAGAAATTGTTGGTACAGTTAATATTAAAATTAAAAATATTATTAATAGCTTTTTTAACATATACCAATTTCCTCCTTTTTTTCCTATCATTATTAATAATAACATATTTTTTTACATATTTCAAGTATTTTATTAAATTTGAGTCATTGCAAGGTTTACAAGCCTTTTTCTATCTTTTTTGTTATGGCTTTTAGTGCTTTTTCTCTTGGCAACATAACTACATGTCCACAGCCTATGCATTTTAATTTAAAGTCTACTCCTACTCTTGTTACTTCCCATTCTTTGCTTCCACATGGGTGTTGCTTTTTTGTTTTTACTATATCGCCTATATTGTAATCCATTTTATTTCATCCCTTTTTATTTTACAAATAATGCTATTCTTTTTTCTATGCTTGATTTGCCAAGAACTTGCATTATTTCATACAAGTCTGGTGTCTGTTGCCTTTTAGTTAAAGCAACTCTTAATACTGTGCTTATGTCTCCCACATGACCTTTCCAGTTTTCTGGATTCTGCTTATATTCTTTAACTTCTCTTGCATATCCCATTTCTTCTGCTAAATCTTTGACTTTATCAAACCACGTTTGTTTGTCATCATTAAAGTTAAAATATTTTTCTATGTACAGTTTTAAGATTTTATTTATTTCTTCTTTATTGTCAATTTTTGCAAACTCATATTTTCCTTCATCCTTTAAAAATTCTTCATCATACATATATATAATAGAATTTTTTATATCTGACCATTTAGAGATGTCTTTTCTTGGTTTTGCATTTCCTCTTTCTATTCCTATTATTTTTAATGCATATTCCTTATTTTCAAGAAGTTTTAATAATTCACTATCATATTTTGTAGCCCAACTTAATGTTTCATTATATACTTTTTCTGCATCAAATCTTGATATTATTGTTTTAGATATATCCAGTAACTTAACCATATCAAAAAGTGCTCCACTTACACCCATTTTGTTAAATTGCAACTCAAATTCTTTTAAATCGACTAAAGGATTAGCTTTTCTCCAACTTTCAAAATTTGAATTTGCTATATTTAACAAGTATTCGCAAACTGCTTCTGGTGGAATTCCTTGCTCATGGTAATAACTTACTGCCGCCTCCGGATCTTTTCTTTTACTTATTTTCCTTTTGCCACCCTCATCCATTTTCATAAGTGGTGCAATATGGGCATATCTTGGAGCTTTAAATCCTGCTGCTTGAAATAATTGCAAATGTAATGGTACAGAAGATAGCCATTCATCTCCTCTTATAACTACTGTTGTTCTCATTAAGTGGTCATCTACTAAATGAGCAAAATGGTATGTTGGTAATCCATCAGCTTTTATAATTACTATGTCTTGATCGTTTTCTGGGAAGTCAACTTTTCCCTTTATTAAATCTTGATGTCTTATCTTTTTTTCTTCATTCCCTCTTGATTTAAAACGAATTATATATGGTTCTCCAGCTTTTATTTTTTGTGCTGCCTCTTCTATTGGCAAATTTCTGTACTTTGCCCATACACCATAATACCCAGGTCTTATTTTTGCTGTTTCTTGTTTTTCCCTCATCTCTTCCAATTCTTTTTCTGTTGCAAAACAAGGATATGCCAAATTATTTTCAATAAAATATTTTGCATATGCTTGATATATTTCTTTCCTTAAACTTTGTTTATATGGCCCATATGCGCCTTTTTCTTCTTGTTCATTTAACATTCCTTCATCAAAGTCAATTTTAAAATCTTTTAAAGAATTTACAATTCCTATTGTCGCATCTTGAACCTCTCTTTTTTGGTCTGTATCTTCAATTCTTAAAAATACTACTCCTTTTGTTTGTTCTGCCATTTTCCATGCAATTTGAGATTGATATAATCCGCCAATATGTACATACCCCGTAGGGCTTGGTGCAAATCTTGTAACTATTGCTCCTTCTGGTAAATTTCTTTCTGGATATT
>ERZ834722.3461-NODE-3461-length-10665-cov-4.183789_pt1 | contig 10665 bp, 8 predicted proteins | sample MGYA00519576_ERZ834722 | MGnify/ENA primary metagenome ERZ834722 (study PRJEB31850, sample SAMEA3708759) | human gut metagenome | biome: human gut; feature: human-associated habitat; material: faeces | place: China | collected 2014 ...
GCGCCAGCATCGGCTTCAGGATGCTGGCGGCATCAATAGCCCCCTCCGCTGCCCCGGCACCGGCAATGATGTGGATCTCATCAATGAACAGGATGGTCGAGCGGTCGCGGTAAAGCTCCTCAAGCAGGTTTTTAAAGCGCTCCTCGAAATCACCGCGGTATTTCGTGCCCGCCACCATCGAGGCCATATCGAGCGATAAGACCCGTTTGCCCCGCAGGGCCGGGGTAATCTGCCCAGAGGCAATGCGCTGGGCCAGTGCTTCGGCCAGTGCGCTTTTTCCGACACCCGGCTCCCCCAGCAGGCAGGGATTGTTTTTCTGGCGGCGGCAAAGGATCTCCACCATCCGCTCCAGCTCACTGTCACGGCACAGCACCGGGTCCAGACGGCCCTCCTGTGCAAGGCGTGTCAGGTCGCGGCCGTATTTTTCGCTGGGACGCCCCGTGCGGCTGGCTGCCATCCGGGGCTGTGCGGGCAATACCAGCTGACCCGAGAGCTGGCGGCACTCCCGCGCGGCCTGCGGCAGCTCGACACCAAGGGAAAGCATCCAGCGGCTGGCTGTGCAGGTGGAATCCTCAAGCATGGCGCAGAGCAGATGCTCATTTTCGGCCCGGGCAGCACTGGCAGCGTGCGCCCCCAGCACAGCAAACTCCATCGCCTTGCGCAGCTCCGGTGCAAGGTCGCAGCGGTGCAGCCTGCGCGGTGCGCCTTCGGCCCGGGCGGCACTGCAGTTGGCCAGCGCTGTGGTGGTGACCCGCTTGCGGCGCAGGAAGTCTGCTGCACTGCCGCGTGCCGTCTGCACCAGCGCCAGCAGCAGATGGCCTGTGTCGGCCTGACAGCAGCCCTGCCGCCCTGCCAGTACCAGCGCGGTGCGGACGGTGCGCGCCGCCGTGCGTGAAAAACCTTTGTAGCTGTAGACCCAGAACATCTGCATATCCTCCTCTTGTATCTGCCCATTGAAAGTATAGACGCCGGACGGATAAATAATCATCGAAATCCGTTGAATCAGGATATGACAAATTCCCGAATTAGTGGTATAATAATGCAGTTACACGCAATCTATACCTATGAGGTGGTCTTTCATGCACAAATTGATGCGCTACATCAAGGGCTATGAGCGACAAGCCCTGTTGGCGCCGCTATTCAAGATGTTGGAGGCCTGTTTTGAGCTGTTTGTACCGCTGGTCATCGCCAGCATCATTGATACAGGCATCAAAAACGGGGATGCAGCTTTTATCTGGACGCGCTGCGGCCTGCTGGTTCTGCTGGCTGCCATCGGTCTTGCCAGCAGCCTGACGGCCCAATACTTTTCCGCCACGGCGGCACTGGGCTTTGGCACGGCGCTGCGCAGGGACCTGTACCGTCATATTGACACGCTGAGCTACAGCGAACTGGACGGTATCGGCACCCCCACGCTGGTCACGCGGATGACCAGTGATATCAATCAGGTCCAGAACGGTGTGAACCTGACCCTGCGTTTGCTGCTGCGATCGCCGTTCATTGTTATTGGCGCGCTTATCATGGCGTTTTCGATCAGCCCCAGACTGACGCTGCTTTTCCTCGGCGTTACCGTTGCGGTCTCGCTGATCATCTGGGCAATCATGCGGGTCACGGTGCCGATTTACCATGAGGCGCAGAACGGTCTTGACCGTGTGACGCTGCTGACCCGTGAAAACTATGTGGGTGCCCGTGTGGTGCGCGCCTTTGCCCGGCAGGCCGATGAATTGGCCGCCTTTGTCGAGACGAACGATCATTTGAAATCGCTGCAGTTTGCAGCGGGCCGCATCTCCGCCCTGATGAATCCCCTGACCTATCTGGTAGTCAACCTCGCCGTGGTAGCGTTGCTGCTGCGCGGCGGCATGGAGGTCGATGCCGGTGCGCTGACTCAGGGTGAGGTTATCGCGCTGATCAACTATATGAGCCAGATCCTTCTGAGCCTGCTGCGTCTGGCAGACCTGGTCGTCTCTGTAACGCGCGCGTTGGCCAGTGGTATGCGTGTGAATGAGATTCTGAACACCCGCACCACGATGGAGGACCCCGGCACGGCACCGCTCGCGGTTGACGGTGCTGCCGAGGCGGTCCGGTTTGAGCATGTGGATTTCACCTATCATGATGCGGGCGCACCCAGCCTGACCGATATTTCCTTTGCGGCCGGCTGCGGCGAGACCATCGGCGTGATCGGCGGTACCGGCAGCGGCAAATCGACCCTGATCGATCTGATCTGCCGCTTTTACGATGCCGACCGCGGCACGGTGACACTGTTCGGCCATGATGTAAAGCAGTACAGCTTTGCACAGCTTCGCAGCCTTGTAGGCATCGTACCCCAGCAGGCGGTGCTGTTTACCGGCACCATCCGCGACAATATGCAGTGGGCCGCCCCAAATGCCACCGATGCACAGATCTGGGAGGCGCTTGAAATCGCACAGGCTGCAGACTTTGTCCGCAGCAAGCCCGGCATGCTGGATGCACCGGTGGAAACAGCCGGGCGCAACTTTTCCGGCGGGCAGCGCCAGCGGTTGACGATTGCACGCGCACTGGTACCGAAGCCGAAAATTTTGATTCTCGATGACAGTGCCTCCGCGCTGGATTTCGCCACCGATGCAGCCCTGCGCAAGGCCATTAAAGAAAAAACGCAGGGTATGACGGTCTTTATCGTCTCCCAGCGCGCGGCGAGCGTGCAGCGCGCCGACCACATTCTTGTTCTGGATGACGGCACTTTGGCCGGTGATGCCCCCCATGCCGCACTGCTGCAGAGCTGTGAGGTCTATAAGGAAATCTGCCTGAGCCAGCTGAGCAAGGAGGAGGTGGCCAAAACACTATGAGCAAGACATCTAAGAAGCTTGACCGCAATACGATCCAACGCGTTCTGCAGCTGATCCGCCCCTACAAGGGCATGGTCATTCTTACGCTTACATTGGCGCTCATCACCGTTGTCACCACCCTGCTTGCACCGGTGCTGGCCGGCAGGGCGGTCGATAAGATCGTGGGGCCCGGGCAGGTAGATTATCAGGGGCTTGGCCGCATCGCATTGGCTATGGCTGCCACGATCGCCTGCACGGCGCTCTCCCAATGGCTGATGAATGTTGTCAACAACCGCATCACCTTTCAGGTCGTGCGGGATATGCGGGTGCGCGTGTTTGAGCAGCTCGAGATTCTGCCACTGAAATATATGGACGCCCACCGCCCCGGCGATGCGATCAGCCGCATCACGACCGATGTGGAGCAGTTCAGTGACGGCCTGCTGATGGGATTTACCCAGCTGTTTACCGGTGTGCTGACCATTCTGGGTACTCTGGGGGTCATGCTCTATATAGACTGGCGCATCGCGCTGGTGGTCGTGGCGCTGACACCGCTCTCCATCTTTGTGGCGCGCTTCATTGCGACACACACCTATTCTATGTTCCGGGTGCAGAGCGAGACCCGCGCCGAGATGACCAGCCTTGTGGAGGAACTGATCGGCAACGAGCATCTGGTTCGCGCCTTCGGCTATGAGGCGCGCGCTGAGGAGCGCTTTGACCGCATCAACCGCGACCTGCAGCGCTGCGGTGTGCGGGCAACCTTCTTTTCTTCGACCACGAATCCCTGCACCCGCTTTGTAAATTCACTGGTTTACGCCTCGGTAGGCATACTGGGCGCCTTTGTGGCGATTGCCGGTGGCATCACGGTCGGCGAGCTGAGCGTCTTTTTGAACTATGCCAACCAGTACACAAAGCCCTTCAATGACATCTCCGATGTCATGACCGAGCTGCAGAATGCGCTGGCCTGTGCGCAGCGGGTGTTTGATCTGATCGATGAGACACCAATCACCCCTGATGCCCCCGATGCCGTGAGCCTGCCCCACGGTGCCGGCAGCGTGGCCTTTGAGCATGTGCGGTTCCGCTATCAGGACGATGTACCCCTGATCGAGGATATGAACCTCAAGGTCGAGCCGGGGCAGCGCATCGCGCTGGTCGGTCCGACCGGCTGCGGCAAGACCACCCTTGTAAATCTGCTGATGCGGTTCTATGAGATCAACAGCGGCACGCTGCGGGTGGATGGACACCCCATCGACACGGTGACGCGGGACAGCCTGCGCGCCAATCTGGGCATGGTGCTGCAGGAAACATGGCTCAAAGCCGGTACGATTGCAGAGAACATCGCCTACGGAAAACCGGACGCCACCCGCGAGGAGATCATAGCCGCAGCCAAGAAGGCACGCGCCCACAGCTTTATCTGCCGTCTGCCGAATGGATACGACACACAGGTTGCCGAGGACGGCGGCAATATCAGTCAGGGGCAGCGGCAGCTGCTCTGCATTGCGCGGGTCATGCTGCGGCGTCCGCCGATTCTGATTTTGGACGAGGCTACCTCCAGCATTGACACCCGCACCGAGGTGCTGGTGCAGGATGCCTTTGAGGAATTGATGAAGGGCCGCACAAGCTTTATTGTGGCCCATCGCCTGTCCACCATCAAAAATGCTGACCAGATTCTGGTGATGAAGGCCGGCAACATTATCGAGCGCGGTACGCATGATGAACTACTGGCGCAGGGCGGCTTTTATAAGCAGCTCTACGAAAGTCAGTTTGCCAAGGCGTAAGCATAGGGTCAAAATCTGGGAAAGAAAAGGAGATTTTACTATGAGCAGTATTATCATTCCGGAAGGGTACCAAAGCCTGCTGGGGCTGTATGACACCCAGAAGGCCATCGGCCTGATCAAAACGATCTTTCAGGAAAAGCTTTGCATGGCACTGCATCTCAAGCGCGTCACGGCTCCCCTGTTTGTCATGCAGGGCAGCGGCCTGAACGATGACCTGAACGGTGTGGAGCGCCCCGTTGCGTTCGATGTGCCCAGCCTGAACGAACAGGCCGAGGTCGTCCACAGTCTGGCGAAGTGGAAGCGCTATGCCCTGTACAAGTACGGCTTCCGCCCCGGTCAGGGCATTGTGACCGATATGAACGCCATCCGCCGTGATGAGGAGCTGGACAACCTGCACAGCATCTATGTTGACCAGTGGGACTGGGAGCGTGTTATTACCGCAGACCAGCGCACGCTGGATTTTCTGCGGGAGACCGTCCGCGACATCGTGGATGCGGTCTGCGCGACCTCTGACGAGCTGCGCTGGAAGTTTCCGGAGCTGAAGAACATTCATCTCGGCCGTGATGTAGCTTTTATCACGACACAAGAGCTGGAGGACCTCTACCCCGAGCTTACCGCCAAGCAGCGCGAAAACGCCTTTGCCAAGGAGCATGGCACGATTTGCATTATGCAGATCGGCGGCAGGCTTCGCAGCGGCAAGCCCCACGACGGCCGTGCCCCCGACTACGATGATTGGGCGCTGAACTGCGATATTCTGTTCTGGCACAAGCCTCTTGGCTGCGCACTGGAGCTGTCCAGCATGGGTATCCGCGTGGATGCTGAATCGCTGCGCCGCCAGCTGGACGAGGCAGGCTGCCCCGAGCGCGCAGAGCTGCCCTTCCACAAGATGCTGTTAGACGGCACGCTGCCCTTGACGATGGGCGGCGGCATTGGCCAGAGCCGCCTTTGCATGCTGCTGCTTGGCAAAGCCCATGTAGGTGAGGTTCAGGTCAGCCTTTGGGATGATGCCACGGTAAAAACCTGCCGTGATTCCGGTGTAGAATTGCTGTAAGTCTTGACAAAGCGCTGCTGTTTGTGGTATTATTATCTAGTACCCGCTAGTATAGCACAATTGGCAGTGCAGCTGATTTGTAATCAGCAGGTTGCAGGTTCGATTCCTGTTACTAGCTCCAAACGAAAGAGCGCTGCAAGGTTTAATTTTACCTTGCAGCGCTCTTTTTAGTTATTAAATTATGCCTTTTCCGGGGTCATACATTTTCAGTAAAAACTCCCGGCTGCAATCAAGCGACCGGGAGTTTGTTTAGTATGGCATCGTTGAGGAATTATTTTGTATGCAGCGCGTTCTGCAGGGCACAATACTCCTCCAGCGTAAGCTGTTCGGGGCGTGCGCGTTCATCAAGACCGGCTGACTGCAGCGCGGTCAGGACCTGTGCCTTGGGCAGGTGCAGGCCGTTGGCAATGGCGTTGGCTGCGGTCTTGCGGCGCTGCGAGAAGGCAGCGCGGATCAACGCAAAGAAGGCGGCCTCGTCACCGTTCGGAACCTGTACGGCGGGAGTCTTGCGCACATCCAAGCGAATAACGGCGCTTGTCACCTTGGGGGCGGGGTAAAAGCTGCCGGGCTGCACGCTGAACAACAATTTCGGCTCCGCATAATAGGCCACCGCGTAGCTGATCGCACCCGCATCGCGGGTGCCAGGGGCGGCGCACAGGCGCTGTGCGGCCTCCTTTTGCACCATGACGGTGATGTTCTGGATAGGCAGCTTTTCCTCCAGCAGGCGCATCAGGATCGGGCTGGTGATATAGTACGGCAGGTTGGCACAGACAGCCACCGGCTTATCGCCAAACTCCTCAGCCAGCAGCGCTTTCAAATCTACCTTGAGGACATCGTTCAGTACCAGCTTGAAGTTATCATACCCGGCCATCGTCTCCTCAAGGAGCGGCGGCAGACGCTTATCTACCTCAATGGAAACGACCTTATCCGCGCGCTTGCAGAGCTGTTCGGTCAGTACACCGATGCCGGGGCCGACCTCAAGGGCACCCCAGCCGGAGCCGATGCCGGCGGCTTCAGCAATGCGGGGACATATACCCGGGTTAATGATAAAATTCTGGCCAAACCCTTTGGAAAGGGCAAAATCGTACCGCGCACAGAGGTCACGGATGGTAGACAAGTCGGTCAATGTGGGCACGGCGGCTTCCTTTCAGCGTACATCAGTTCTGGCCGGTCAGCGACATGGCCGCGTTGACGGCCTTGCTGATCTGCGGGTCAGTGTCGATCGTGTAGTCGTAGTAGGAGTTCTGTTCATCAACGGAGAGTGTCGCGTCAATATCGGGCTTCAGACCCTCGTTGTTCCAGCTCTGATCCTCGTTGTCGAGCAGCAGGCCGGAGGTAATATAGGCGGCAGAGCCGTCCGAGAAGCTCTGCACATCGCTGAGTACAACGCCCATACCGGCCGTTTTGGTGCCGACGATCGTGGCGCCGCCCATCTTGCGCAGGGCATTGGCAAACAGCTCGGCACTGCTGGAGGTAGCGCCGTTGACGAGGCAGACCATCGGAACATTGATCTCGTTCTCATCAGACATGCGCAGCACGGTCACATTGCCGTCCTTATCCTGCTGCTTGGCAATCTCACCGGAGGGTACGCAGTAATCCGCTGCGACAAGCCCTGCATTGAGGTTTTCACCGGCGTTGTCGCGCAGGTCAAACACCAGACAGGTGGCTCCCTGCTGCAGCAGGTTGTCCACGGCAGTTTTAAACTCGCTGGCGGTGCTTGCGGTAAAGGCGTCAATGCGCAGATAGCCGCAGGTGCCGGCGGTCAGCTGGCTTGTTGAGATGGTGGGGGTCTTATAGTTGGAGTGTACAAGGCTCAGCTGCTGCTCCTGACGGTCGGGCGTCAGGTAGGTGATGACTGTGGTAGTGCCTTCCTCACCCAGCAGGCGGGAGGTCAAACGCGCAGTAGAGCCGATGTTCTTGGTGGATTCCTCGCCAATCGCAGTGATAAAGCCGCCGACCTGCAGACCGGCCTCACTGGCGGGGGAATTGTTGTATACACGAATGATGCGCGCATAGCCGGAGGAGGCATCGTTGACAACGGCCACGCCGATGCCTGTGAGGGTGCCCTTCTCGATGGCCTGCTTTTCACTGTACTCCTTGGCGGTATAGTAGGCAGCGTACCGGTCGTTGATGCCGTTCATATAGCCGGCGGCCAGCTTATCGTTCAGGGTATCCTCATCAATGGTGAAGAACTCCCCTGCGCGGACAAAGCGGTCGATTTCCGACAGCTTGTTGTACTGGCGTTCCTTATTTTTGACGCTGGACACGGTCGTGTTGAACATCTTCATCGACACGACCATCGTCAGCGAGAAGGTGACAGCCATTGCGATGATGGCGATGGTGGCTGCCACGCCGAGACTGATTTTTTTGCTCATGGCTCTGATGGCTCCTTACTGTTTTTGCGTTTATGCCCCGTAGGCAAGGGAGAAAAATACCGTAGAGAAAAGGCTCAGCACCATAAGAACGGCGACCACCAGACAAAAAATGCGCACGGCGGTTTTATGCTTCTGCGGCTTCATAAGGACTCCCCTTTCTTAGGATAAGTAATTCATGACATTGACCAGAACATTGTTGACCTTCATTTCCAGATGCAGGTGATTGCCGGTGGAGTTGCCGGTGGAGCCGACATACCCCAGCGTCTGTCCCTTGGAAACGCTCTGCCCAACGCTGACGATGGGCGCACTGTTCATGTGGGCGTACAGTGTGGAATAGCTGTTGCCGTTGTCATCCTTGCCGTGGTAGACCTGAACATAATAGCCCCAGCTGTAGTGGTAGGCGGCTGCGGTGACGACGCCGCCGCTGACGGCGTAGATTTCGGTGCCGCCCGGCGCGGCATAGTCGGTGCCGCGGTGGCCGTTGCCGCCAAAGTAGCAGGAAACATACTTATAGGTGGCAAGCGGGCGGCCAAAATCCAGCGAGCATTGTATTGAGGCGTTTCCGTAGGCCTGGTTGGCCGCGTTCAGGGCTGCATCCAGCTCTTTGGCTGCCTCGTCCACTTTTTTGTTGGCCTCGATCTGGGCCTCTTTCAGGGCCTGTTCCTCGGCCTCCGCCTTGGAGATGCTCTCATCTGTCTGGGAGATATTCTCAGCAAGCTCACTGGTTTTGCTGTTCAGCGCGGCCTTCTGGGCCTCGTAGTCGGCTTTTTTTGCCTCCAGATCCGCCTTGGCCTGCTCCAGTTCGGCACGCTGCTGCTCCAGCTGGGTATGCTCGTCCTCAAGCTGCTGGCAAATCTCCTCATCCTTGCTGACAATCTGCTCCAGCGTGGTGGCAAAGGTAAGCAGCTGGTACAGGTTGGTCGCACTGGACAGCAGCGCAATGGAACCGCCGTCATTCAGCCGCTGCATCGCGCGCATACGGTCCTTGAAATCTGCCCAGCGCTGATCGTATTCAGCCTGCTTCTGGTCAACCTCCTGCTGCTTTTGATTGATCTCGTCCTGTTTGTTGACGATATCATTATCCAGACCGCCGATCTGCTCGGTCAGTGTGCCGATCTGGCTGAGCAGCAGTGATTTTTGCTGCTCCAGCTGTGTTTTGATCGCCTGCGCGTCCGCTTTGTCGCTCTGTGCTTCTTTCAACTGCTGGTTGACTTTTTCCAATGCGGCCTGCTGCTCCTGCAGCTTTTGGCGCAGGTCGCTGACACTGGCAGCCGCCAGCGGCGTCATAACGGTGGAAAGCGTCATCGTCATGGCAACTGCTACGCTGAGCAGCAGTGAGATAAATTTTTTGCTGTGCGAAAAATGCTTCATCTTTGTTTGCAATTCCCCTGCTCGTTGCTGTTATACATTCAGATGCTTGCGGATGCTGGTGGCGGTGCCGAGGCCGCAGAGCACAAAGCCCAGCAGCACAAAGCCGCCGACAATGTAATACCATACATTTTCCAGCGGAACCAGCTGACCGCCGAACATCTGCGAGAGGTTGGACGGGTTCTCGGCATACCAGCGGCAGAGGGCATAGTACGCGCCGCAGACGATGCCGGAGGCAAGCGCAGCGGAGATCAAGCCGGAGGTAACACCCTCCACAAAGAACGGGAAACGAATAAAGCCGTTGGTGGCACCCACCAGCTTCATGATGCCAATCTCCTTGCGGCGGTTAAACACCGTGATCTTGATCGTATTGTTGATGACCACGATGGACACGATAGCCAGCACCGCTACAATGCCGTAGCAGGCGTAGTTGATGACCTGCTGCAGCGAGGTGAAGGTGTCTGCCATGGCAAGCGGCGCTTTGACGCTTGCTACGCCATCAATCTGCATCAGCTGGGCGGAGACTGCTTCAATGTTGTCGGGGTCATCCACCGTCACGCGGTAGTTGGGCGTGAACGGGTTATCGTCCTGAAAGACCTGCTGCAGGTTGGTGTAGTCCTTGAGCATATCGCCGTAGGTGGCCAGAACATCCGCCGGTGACATGTAGGTCACGCCCACAACATGGGGGGTGCTGCGGATGGCCGCATCGGCAGCGGCGATCTGGTCCTCGGTGGCATCATCCATATAGACGACCGTCTCATTCTGGTTGCCGATATATTCGACCATATAATCAATGTTGACGCCCAGCAGGTAGGCAGCGCCGATCAGCAGCATGCAGACGGTCAGCACGCCCATCGAGGCAAAGGTCATAAGCCGGTTGGCACGCAGATTGTGCAGGCCCTGGCCGACAAGGTAGGTAAAGCTGGAAAAACGCATGGTGTCCCCTCTTTAATAGTAAAGATCAGTCTTCATCGTAGTCGTAATCGTCCTCTTCCCGCTGGGCCATAGCGGCTGCGTAGCGGCGGGCGGCCTCGGGGTGCGCGGTGTCGGAGGCGACCATGCCGTTGGCCAGTGTGATGACGCGGTTGCCATACTTGCGGGCGAGCTTATGTACCAGCTCATGCTCATGGGTGACAACCACAACGGTGATGTTGACCTTATTGATGGCCTCAAACAGCTGCATGATGTCCATGGACATCTCAGGGTCGATGTTACCGGTGGGCTCGTCCGCAATGATCAGCTTGGGGCCGTGGGCCAGGGCGCGGGCCACGGCAACGCGCTGCTGCTCGCCGCCGGAA
>ERZ834722.3467-NODE-3467-length-10649-cov-2.454408_pt1 | contig 10649 bp, 9 predicted proteins | sample MGYA00519576_ERZ834722 | MGnify/ENA primary metagenome ERZ834722 (study PRJEB31850, sample SAMEA3708759) | human gut metagenome | biome: human gut; feature: human-associated habitat; material: faeces | place: China | collected 2014 ...
TTGGCCCGATGACCGTCGCCACCCTGATCCAGAACACGCTGCAGGCGTGCGAAGAGTATCACGACGTTGAGGAGGCCTGAGATGGCGACATTTTCCTTAGGTAAACACCCGCACGTTGAGCTGTGCGATCTGCTGAAGCTGGAAGGCTGGAGCGAAAGCGGCGCCCAGGCGAAGATCGCCATCGCCGACGGGCTGGTAAAAGTCGACGGCGCGGTGGAAACCCGCAAACGCTGCAAAATCGTCGCTGGTCAGACGGTGAACTTTGAAGGCCAGAGCGTGACCGTCACGGCCTGACAACGAAAATAAAAACGCCCGCTTTTGCGGGCGTTTTTTTATGGCTTACTTCCGGCGCCAGGTGGTGCCCTGCGGGCCATCTTCCAGCACAATGCCCATCTCGTTGAGACGGTCGCGCGCCGCATCCGCCGCCGCCCAGTCTTTCGCTTTGCGCGCGTCCAGACGCTGCTGGATGAGCGATTCGATCTCCGCCACTTCCGCGTCGTCAACCTGCGCGCCGCTCTGCAGGAACGCCTCCGGCTCCTGCTCCAGCAGACCCAGTACCGCAGCAAGCTTACGCAGGTGGGCCGCCATGGCGTTCGCCGCGGCCGCGTCCTCGGTTTTCAGACGGTTCACTTCACGCGCCATATCGAACAGCACCGAGTAGGCTTCCGGGGTGTTGAAGTCGTCGTCCATCGCCTCGATAAAGCGTGCTTCGAAGGCTTCGCCCCCCGCCGCGTCGGCGGATTTGTCCGTCCCGCGCAGCGCGGTGTACAGACGCTCCAGCGCCGAACGCGCCTGCTTGAGGTTCTCTTCGCTGTAGTTCAGCTGGCTGCGATAGTGGCCGGACATCAGGAAGTAGCGAATCGTCTCCGCATCGTAATACTTCAGCACGTCGCGGACGGTAAAGAAATTACCCAGCGATTTCGACATCTTCTCGCGGTCAACCATCACCATGCCGGAGTGCATCCAGTAGTTGACGTATTCGCCGTCGTGGGCGCAGGTGGACTGGGCGATTTCGTTTTCATGGTGCGGGAACATCAGATCCGAACCGCCGCCGTGAATATCGAAGTGGTTGCCAAGCTGCTTGCAGTTCATCGCCGAGCACTCGATATGCCAGCCCGGACGGCCCGCGCCCCACGGCGACGGCCAGCTCGGCTCGCCCTCTTTCGACATTTTCCACAGGACGAAGTCCATCGGGTTACGCTTGACGTCAACCACGTCGACGCGCGCCCCCGCCTGCAGTTGATCGAGATCCTGACGCGACAGCAGACCGTAGTTCGGGTCCGTCGGCACGTCGAACATCACGTCGCCGTTATCTGCCACGTAAGCATGGCCTTTGGCGATCAGCTGCTCGGTGATCTCAATGATCTCCGCAATATGGTGCGTTGCGCGCGGCTCGCTGTCGGGACGCAGAATATTCAGCGCGTCAAAATCTTTGTGCATTTCGGCAATCATGCGATCGACCAGCGCGACAAAGCTTTCGCCGTTTTCATTAGCGCGCTTAATGATTTTGTCGTCGATATCGGTGATATTGCGCACGTACTTCAGCTTATAGCCGAGAAAACGCAGATAGCGCGCCACGACGTCAAAGGAGACGAAGGTACGTCCATGGCCGATATGACAGAGATCGTAAACGGTAATACCACACACGTACATGCCGACTTCCCCGGCATGGATAGGTTTAAATTCCTCTTTCTGGCGCGTCAGTGTATTAAAAATTTTTAACATCGAAGATTCCGTGTAGACGTGTGTGGGTAATGAAGTCTCTATAATACCCATAATTCAGACCGGACGCAGCACACATTGCAAGGTGCATCGACCCCCGCGGTTATGCTATAACACCCCCCTATATCTCACCCGACACCGGGTGCTAGCACCACACTCATCGGAACAGGATGCAAAAATGGTTACTTTCCACACCAATCATGGCGATATCGTAATCAAAACGTTTGACGACAAAGCGCCGGAAACAGTTAAAAACTTCCTGGACTACTGCCGCGAAGGTTTCTACGACAACACCATTTTCCACCGTGTTATCAACGGCTTCATGATTCAGGGCGGCGGTTTTGAACCTGGCATGAAACAAAAAGCGACCAAATCTCCGATTCAGAACGAAGCGAACAACGGTCTGAAAAACACCCGCGGCACGCTGGCGATGGCCCGTACTCAGGCGCCGCACTCCGCCACGGCGCAGTTCTTCATCAACGTGGTTGATAACGACTTCCTGAACTTCTCTGGCGAAAGCCTGCAAGGTTGGGGCTACTGCGTGTTTGCTGAAGTGGTTGACGGCATGGACGTGGTAGACAAAATCAAAGCGGTTGCCACCGGCCGCAGCGGCATGCACCAGGATGTGCCGAAAGATGATGTGATCATCAAAAGCGTCACCGTCAGCGAGTAATTCGTGGCGACACTTTTTATTGCAGATTTGCACCTGCAAACAGAAGAACCGGCGATCACCGCCGGTTTTCTGCGTTTTTTACAGGGCGAAGCCCGCCAGGCGGACGCTCTGTATATCCTTGGCGATCTGTTTGAGGCATGGATCGGCGATGACGATCCTAACCCGCTGCACCAACAAATTGCCTCGGCAATCAAAGCCGTCGTCGACGCCGGCGTGCCGTGCTACTTCATCCATGGCAACCGCGATTTTCTCGTCGGCCAGCGCTTTGCCCGCCAGAGCGGGATGATCCTGCTCGCCGAAGAAGAGCGACTGGACCTCTATGGCCGTGAAGTCTTGATCATGCATGGCGACACGCTGTGCACCGATGACCAAGGCTATCTGGCGTTTCGCGCCAAAGTCCACACCCCGTGGATCCAGCGTTTGTTCCTGGCCCTGCCGCTGTTTATTCGCCATCGCATCGCCGCCCGCATGCGCGCCGACAGCAAAGCCGCCAACAGCAGTAAATCAATGGAAATTATGGATGTGAATCCACAGGCGGTAGTTGACGCAATGGAGCGGCATCACGTGCAGTGGCTGATCCACGGCCATACTCATCGCCCGGCGGTCCATGAACTGCAGGCCAACGGCCAACCCGCATGGCGTGTGGTACTTGGCGCCTGGCACAGCGAAGGTTCGATGGTCAAGGTGACGCCGGACGACGTCGAACTAATCCACTTTCCGTTCTAATTCCTGCGCGAGCACAATTCCGAAAGCGCCTTTTGCCCGGGCGAAGGTGCGCGCTTCCCCCCGCCCTGCATGCTAGTCTTCCACAACGTCACTCTCAAGGAACGAGCATGAGCAGGAAAAGGTGGAGTCAGCCGCTGATGTGGGGAATGATCATCGCGATCCTCAATCCGTTAGGGGTAAGTTATATCGCCTTAATCGGCGTCGTTATCGGCAACACGCTGACGTTTGTCTGGTGTGCGATGCTGGCGTGGGCTATCTATTTTTATGCCATTTATTTGCTCTGCACCCGCCCTCACGATAGCCGGCTGGTACAAATCTATTTACTGCTTATGGGCACCCTGATGCTCCCGTGGGGGTTAGTGCTGCTTATCACCTGTATCATGAGGGAGATAAAGGTCAATCAGGCACCCACGCCATCACCTCCAGGCGAGACAAAAGACGGCTAACCATGCGCACGCAACCGTTTTCCTTGCTGGCAGTTCATGCTATTCTCTGTGGCCTCTAAAGCAGTGTGAAACACACCCACAGGAGTTTTAAGACGCATGTCTTCCCGCAATAATTCGGCGCGTATCGCCATCGTGATGGGGTCCAAAAGCGACTGGGCTACCATGCAATTTACCGCAGAAATCCTTGATGCCCTGAACGTTCCGTACCATGTCGAAGTGGTCTCCGCCCACCGCACGCCCGATAAGCTGTTCAGCTTTGCTGAAAGCGCCGAAAGCCACGGTTATCAGGTGATTATTGCAGGAGCAGGCGGCGCGGCGCATCTGCCGGGCATGATTGCGGCGAAAACCCTGGTGCCGGTGCTCGGCGTACCGGTTCAGAGCGCAGCCTTAAGCGGTGTCGACAGCCTCTACTCCATTGTGCAGATGCCGCGCGGCATTCCGGTCGGTACCCTGGCCATCGGCAAAGCTGGCGCTGCGAACGCCGGCCTGCTCGCCGCGCAGATCCTTGCCCAGCACGATGCTGAACTGCACCAGCACCTGAGCGCCTGGCGTCAGGCGCAAACCGATGAAGTGCTGGATAATCCGGATCCGCGGGGTGCGGCATGAAACAGGTATGCGTGCTCGGTAACGGCCAGTTAGGCCGTATGCTGCGCCAGGCCGGCGAGCCGCTGGGCATCGCCGTCTGGCCGGTGGGGCTGGAAGCCGACCCGGAAGCGGTGCCGTTCCAGCAGAGCGTCATCACGGCAGAAATTGAACGCTGGCCGGAAACCGCCCTCACCCGCGAGCTGGCCCGCCACCCGGCGTTCGTCAACCGCGATGTCTTCCCGATTATCGCCGACCGCCTGACGCAAAAGCAGCTGTTTGACAAGCTTGGCCTCGCCACCGCCCCGTGGCAGCTGCTGGCGGATAAAAGCGAGTGGCCGGCGGTGTTTGCTCGCCTTGGCGAACTGGCGATCGTTAAGCGTCGCGTTGGCGGTTACGACGGCCGCGGCCAGTGGCGTCTGCGGGAAAACGAGATCGATCAGCTACCGGCCGATAACTACGGCGAGTGCATCGTCGAGCAGGGGATTAACTTCTCCGGCGAGGTATCGCTGGTGGGCGCCCGCGCTCATGACGGTAGCACCGTCTTCTACCCGCTGACCCGTAACCTGCATCAGGACGGTATTCTGCGCGCCAGCGTCGCCTTCCCGCAGGCCAACGCTCGCCAGCAGGAACAGGCGGAAAGCATGCTGACGGCGATCATGAACGAGCTGAACTATGTCGGCGTGATGGCGATGGAGTGCTTCGTTACCGCCGAGGGGCTGCTGATTAACGAGCTGGCGCCGCGGGTGCACAACAGCGGCCACTGGACGCAGAACGGCGCGTCTATCAGCCAGTTCGAGCTGCATCTGCGGGCGATGACCGGCCTGCCGCTGCCGCCGCCGGTGGTCAACAGCCCGTCGGTGATGATCAACCTGATCGGCACCGATCTTAACTACGACTGGCTGAAGCTGCCGCTGGTGCACCTGCACTGGTATGACAAAGAGGTGCGCCCGGGTCGTAAAGTCGGCCACCTGAACCTCACCGACAGCGATACCGATCGCCTGAGCGCGACGCTGGAAGCGATCAAGCCGCTGCTGCCGCCGGAGTACACCAGCGGCCTGTTCTGGGCGCAATCGCAGCTCAGCTAAGCCCTTCGTGCCGGGGATTTGATCTATCCCCTTCCCCGGCACACCTTGAGGCGCGTACAATCCCCCCCTTGCTGTAAAGCTCATTTCTGTTTTGACTTCAGAGGATACCCCATGACCAATGGGACGGATTATCGCGCCATTCTCGCCAGCGATACGCCACTGATTGACGTACGCGCCCCGGTGGAGTTTAGCCAAAGCGCGATGCCGGCGGCGATCAACCTGCCGCTGATGAATGATGAAGAACGCGCCGCGGTCGGCACCTGCTACAAGCGTCAGGGGCCGGAAGCGGCGCTGGCGCTCGGCCATAAACTGGTCCAGGGTGACCTGCGCGCCAGCCGTACTCAGGCGTGGCTGGAAGCGTGCGCCCGTTACCCACACGGTTACCTGTGCTGCGCCCGCGGCGGCCAGCGCTCGCATATCGTCCAGCAGTGGCTGAAAGAAGCTGGCGTGGATTACCCCCTGATCGTCGGCGGCTATAAAGCGCTACGCCAGGCGGCGATCCAGGCCACCGACGAACTGGTGCAGCGCCCGATCGTGCTGATTGGCGGCTGCACCGGCAACGGCAAAACTCAACTGGTCTGCTCGCGCCCGGACGGTATCGACCTGGAAGGGCTTGCTCATCACCGCGGTTCTTCATTCGGTCGAACCCTGCAGGATCAGCATCCGCAGGCCACCTTTGAAAACCACCTGGCGGTCAGCCTGCTTAAAAAAGCCGAACAGCAGACCCGCTGGGTGCTGGAAGATGAAGGCCATATGATCGGCGCCAATCATCTACCGGAGAGCCTGCGCCTCCGCATGGCGCAGTCGCCGCTGGCGGTGGTGGAAGATCCGTTTGACGTTCGCCTCGAACGGCTGCGCGAAGAGTATTTCGATCGCATGTATCGCGACTTTATCGCCGCGTATGGCGAAGAGAAAGGCTGGCAGGCATACGGCGAGTATCTGCATCACGGCCTGTTTGCCATCCGCCGTCGCCTGGGGCTGCAGCGTTTTGCTCAGCTCACTGAACGGCTCGATGAGGCGCTGGTGCAGCAGCAGCGCACCGCCAGCACCGAGGCGCACTTTGCCTGGCTGGTACCGCTGCTGGAAGAATACTACGACCCGATGTATCGCTATCAGTTGGGGAAAAAAGCCGGGAAAATTCTCTTTCGCGGCAGCTGGCAGGAGGTCGCAGCCTGGCTGGCGAAGTAATCGCATGCTCTATTGTCCCGGCTTGCGGCGTAAACGCCTTAGCCGGGCTACCGGTCGGCGCGATTTGTAGCCACGGTAAGCGCGCGCGACCGGGGAGTTGTGACCGCTTAGAAGTCGTAGCGCAGACGGACCAGGTTCATATCGCCAAGGTTGTCGGTGCTGGAGGTAAACACGTGTTCGTAGTCAACGCGGAAACCGTAATCCAGCTGGAAGCTAATCCCCAGACCGTTATCGATACGCTGATAGTTGCGGCCGTTCACATATTCCAGACGGTCGCCCATAAAGTACGGCTGAATAGATTTAACAGCGTATTGATTGATCGGGAATTTATAGCCCGCAAAATATTCAATTCCCCAGGCGTCACCGGCAAAGTAATTATGCACATCGGTTTTCTTGGTGGTGAGGAAGTTCTGATACCAGCCGCCGCCGAAGGAGAAGGTCCAGTTATCCGGGGTCCAGCTCAGCGCGGTACCGACGATATTCTGGTCATAGGTTTTGCTGTCGGCGCTTGACGGGTCGCGCATTTCCGCGCGGTCCCCCAGGTCAGATCCTTCATGATGTGGTAGTCCGCGCCAACAGAACCACCGCCTTTACGCTTGTAGCGCAGGCCGTTACCCGGCAGGTATTCGCTGTCTTCGAACAGATAAGATCCGTAAAGATCGACATCACCTACAGTTTTCTTATATTTCAGCATATTACGTGAACGATAGGAGCCATCGTAATCGCCATTAATACCGTTCCCCGGGGCCTGACCGATCATATCGTAGTCCCAGATATCGGTTTTCACCCCCACCACATCATAGTAAATGCTGTTCTGCTGCCCGTAGGTTAACGTACCCCAGGTATCGCTTTTCAGGCCGGTATACAGCATGCGGCGGGTGGTATTGTTCGCGCCTTCCGCGTAGTGGTTATCCCAGTCAAACAGCGCCGGAATGTTCACGCCCAGCTCATAGTAGCTGATCCAGCTAATATCATCGAACAGGTAGTAATCCGCCGCGAAGCGGAAGCGGGTGCCGCCGTCAAAACCGTTACGCTTATAGGAGCCTTTGTCGCCATCGCCGGTCATCATGTTGAACTGCGGCCGGATACTGCCGCCGACGGTAAAGTTAAGCCGGCTTAACGGATCGCCCGCCTGCGGATCTTGTTTCAGCAGCGTAATCTCCGCGTGGGAAGGCAATGACGTTAACGCTAATGCTGCGCCGATCGAGATCGCCAGCGCTTTTATTGTGTGTGCCATAGTTTTTCCTTGATTAATAAGCCACCTTATATTTTCCAGTTGAATATTAACCGCGAATCAGCATAGCGTGTTGTTGGGTTTTTAATGTTTTGTGCTCTTAAAAATCAATGATTTATCAATTTGTGCGTTTAAAATAAAAGCGCCGCCAAAAAAGGCGGCGCATCATCAAAATGCAATATTCTTACTGGCTAAACTGGCGGAATAGCGCTTTTCCTTTTAACAGACGCAGCCCCAGCCCGCCGCCGCACAGGGATAACAACACCGCTCCCGTCAGCGGCAGCAACACCCACAGGCGCCAGTCCGGCGCCCAGGGAAAATCAAAGACTTTCGTCTGCAGCATCGCCAGCGCCACTTCCGCGCCTATCGCCGCCACCAGGCCGGAAACCAGCCCCAGCAGGGCAAACTCCGCCCACAGCGTAGCGCGCAGCAGCGATTTTCCTGCCCCCAGCGTGCGCCAGACCACCAGCTCCTGATGGCGTTGACGCATACCGACCTGCACCTGCGCCAGCAACAGCAGCACGCCGCAGGCCGTCACCAGGCCCACCATCACCTCCAGCGCCCGGCTGACCTGGGAGAGCACCTGGCCGACCTGACGCAGGATGGCGCCGATATCCAGCAGACTGACGGTGGGAAACTCGCGGTTCAGCTGGGTCAACATCGCGGGACCGTTATCCCAGCGGAAGCTGGTGAGCCAGCTCTGCGGCTGCCCGTCCAGCGCCCCGGCGGGGAAAATAAAGAAGAAGTTTGGCCGCAGGCTCTCCCAGTCTACTTTGCGCACGCTGCTGACCTTCGCGCTGAACTCCTGGGTATCGCCGGTAAAGGTCACTGTATCGCCGATCTTTATCCCCAGCCGCTGCGCCAGCCCCTCCTCAATCGATACCTCGCCCGGCTTCGGCGGCCAGCTGCCGGCCACCAGCGGATTATGATCCGGACGCTGTTCGCTCCAGGTGAGATTAAGCTCGCGATTCAGCGCTTCGTCTTTGTTCCCGTCCGTGGATTGACCGTTGATCTGCGTCAGACGGGCCCGGACGATCGGATAGAATTCCGCCGCCCGCGTCTGGTGTTCGGCGAGGAAGGTCTTCACCGGCACTATCTGCTCAGGGGCGATATTGATCAGAAAGTAGTTCGGGCTCTGCGGGGGCAACTGCTGCTGCCAGCGGTCAAGCAGATCGCCGCGCAGCACCAACAGGAGCGCCAGCAGCATAAACGACAGGGAAAACGCCGCCAGCTGGCTGAGGGTCGACCACGGCTGGCGCAGCAGGCGGTTCACCGCCAGACGCAGCGGCAAGGCTTTGAGCGTCAGGCGTTTGAGCAGCCACAGCAATCCCCAGCCCACCAGGCCGCACAGCAGCGCCAGCACCACCGCCCCGGCCAGCACCGACCACAGCAGCGGGCTGCCGCCCAGCAGCCAGGCCAACAGGCCCACCACCACGACGCTAACCGCCGGGATCCAGATTTTCAACGGCCAGACGTTAGCCACCACATCCTGACGCAGCACTCGCAGCGGCAGAGTCGCCAGCAGCAGTCGATAGGGTCGCAGGCCCACCAGCAGGGAAATGACGCCTGTCGCCCCGATAGCCCACAGCCACGGCCAACCGCTGGCAGCGGGTAACGCGGCGGGCAGCACCGGTTTGAGCACCAGCAGCAGCAGACGCTCCAGCGCCAGGCCCGCCACCCCGCCGGTTATCACCGACAGCGTCAACAGCAGCAGCCATTGGCCGACGATAAGCTTGCGCAGCTGCGACCGTCCGGCGCCCAGCGTCTTGAGTATGGCGACCAGATCATAGCGGCTGCGGCAGTAGTGGCTCATCGCTACCGCCACTGCGGCGACGGCCAGCAGCAGCGTCAATAGCGCGGATAACAGCAGGAATTGCTGCGAGCGTTCGAGGGATTTGCCCAGCGCGCTGTCGTCCTGGTCAAGGCCAATCCAGCGATGCTCCGGGCCGAGCTTCGGCAGCAGCCACTGCTCATAATTGGCCAGCTGTTCAGCGTCGCCGGCGAACTTATAGCGCCATGCGACGCGACTGCCGGGCTGCACGGCCCCGGTTTTTGCCACGTCGGCCATATTCATCATCAGTCGCGGCGCCATCTGGAAGGGGTTAAACCCTGCATCCGGCTCCTGAATCACCTCCCCGGCAATGCGCAGCGTGGCATCGCCAACGTCAATCGTATCGCCGGTTTTCAGGTTCAGGAGCGCCATCAGCCTTGGCGCCAGCAGCACGCTCCCCGCCTGCGGCTTCAGCCCCGGCGGCTGCGTCTCGAGGGTGCCATACAGCGGATAGCGGTCGTCCACCGCCTTAACGTCCGCCAGCTGCGGCGTATCCCCGGCGAACGTCATGGTGGCAAAGCTCAGCTGCTCGCCGACGGTCAGCCCTGACTTCCGCGCCTGTGCGATCCACTCGGCGGGTACCTCGCGCGAACTGCGCAGCGTACGGTCGCCGGCCATAAACTCACGGCTTTGCTGGCTAAGGCCTTTCTCCATCCGATCGCTTATCGACCCCAGGGCCAGCACGCAGGCCACGGCGAGGCTTAACGCCAGCCAGACGATCAGCAGCGACGGCGAGCGCCATTCGCGCCAGAACCAGCGGGCGATCATGCTTCCTCCCGCAGCTGGCCATCCACCAGGCGCAGACGGCGATCGCAGCGCGCCGCCAGCAGCGGATCGTGAGTGACGAGGATCAGGGTGGTGCCGTGTTCGCGATTAAGCGAGAACAGCAGATCGGCAATTTTGTCCCCGGTCTGGCGATCGAGGTTGCCGGTGGGCTCATCGGCGAACAGAATGGCCGGGCGCCCGTTAAAGGCCCGGGCCAGCGCCACCCGCTGCTGCTCGCCGCCGGAGAGCTGCGCCGGCAGGTGGTGCAGGCGTCTGCCAAGTCCCAGCTGCTCAAGCAGCGCGCGGGCATCGCCCCGGCTCTGGCTATCGCTGGCGCCGCGCAACAGCGCCGGCAGCTCGACGTTCTCCAGGGCGTTGAGCGTCGGGATCAGCA
>ERZ834722.3494-NODE-3494-length-10564-cov-4.752688_pt1 | contig 10564 bp, 3 predicted proteins | sample MGYA00519576_ERZ834722 | MGnify/ENA primary metagenome ERZ834722 (study PRJEB31850, sample SAMEA3708759) | human gut metagenome | biome: human gut; feature: human-associated habitat; material: faeces | place: China | collected 2014 ...
ATTTCTATTTTATCACAGTTTGCTGTCTTTTTACAGACTTTTTTTCAGAGGCTCAAAATGGAGGAAAATTCTATGGACTTTGACTTGTATACTGTGGTTTATTTAATCACTAACTTATTTAGTATAGCGATAGTTCATAGATTTGTAACTTCATTTTTTAAAGAAATAATAACAAGCAAATTTGTATGCTGGTTTTCATATTTGATATATTTTTTCTTTACAAGCTTTGTATATTTAAAATGGGACATTCCAATACTGACTATGTTTGTAAATCTATTTACTATATTTATCATAACGTTAAACTACAAATCCAAAGTCAGAAAAAAACTTCTAGCGGTAACATTTATATATATATTTATGTTGGTTCCAGAGGTTGTAATATCCGCTTTAACAGGATATTTTAATTTCCCGATTCTAAAATCAGGCTATTACGACAATGTATCAGGAGTTGTATCAATTAGAATATTCACTTATTTAGAATCCTTGATATTCAATAACATCGTTTCTGTTAAAAAGAAGAAAAATATTAGTGGGATACAGTGGTGTACAATCATATTTATACCGATATCTACACTGTTTTTGAAAGTCTTCCTTATTGATACTGTTAAACAAAAACAATCCAGTGTTATTGTATCAATTATTGTAATATTAATGATAAATCTGATTACTTTCTATTTTTATGATGAGCTATCGCAAAGTTATTATCAAAAGATTAATGCGACTATTATTGAAAAAGAGAAGGAGATGTATTTTAATCAATGCTTAATGATGAAAGAATCATCTAATAATTTACAAAAATTTAAACACGATATTAATAATCAATTTATATCTATAAAGGAGTTGGTAAACAAAAACATGTATAATGAGTTGGACAGCTTTATGGACAATTTAACAAACAAATTAGAAATTGAAAACATCTATAGTAATACCGGGAATGTGATAGTCGACAGCATAATCAATTATAAGTTGAATCTATTAGCTGGGATTGACATTGAGACTGAAATTGCGGTACCCTCTTCTTTAAATGTTGATTTAAACGATTTGGTTATAATATTGGGAAATATCCTCGATAATGCTGTGGACGCGCTAAATGAAAGCAATCAGGTTCCAAAATTATATTTAAAGGTGGTTTATAGTCAAGGAAGACTGATAATAAAAGAAACCAATACCTATAAAACGAAGATTTGTTATGAGAATGGGGAGATACAATCAAGCAAGCCTGAAAAATTAAATCATGGTTTAGGTTTGAAAAACATAGAAGAAGCTGTAAAACGTAATGGCGGTTATATAGAAATAAATCATAATGAAAATATATTCTCAATTGATATCATTATATTTGTGTAAATAATTATTTTATTTAAGTGCCTTGTAAGCATTGTTTGCTTACAAGGCACTTTTTACTTCAAACAATGCTGGATTTCACTACAAATTTATAAAATCAGTACAAAAAGTTAGTACAATGTATAGTGCCAAAAATAACTTGGAAAGGAAGAAATCAAATGAAGAAATTCATAATGAAATACAGCGGCGTTTTAGCGGCACTTGCTTTGGTTGTTACTACATTAACAGCTAACTCAACTTGCGTTTATTGTGTTCATCAGCCTAAAATGTCAGAAAACTGCAAAAAACTTCGTAAGTTTTAATGTTTAATAGTATTGCTGTACGGATAGCAGATAAGCTTATAGAATATAATACTATCAATTCAGATGACAGGGATATATATGAATTTGGAATTAATCAGATTTTTACTACATTTCTGAATTTAATTACAGTTCTCATAATTGGAACTTTGATGCATTCAATTAAAGAATCAGTATTTTTCTTCGCTGCATTTATACCATTGAGAATATTTGCGGGAGGCATTCATTCTAAAACACCATTGAGATGTTATATATATTCTTCAATTATTGTAGTGGCAGTTCTTTTGGCAATGAGATATCTTAGTATTCCTTTTCTCATTTACTGCTTGCTATATGGCATGGCCGGTATCATAATTCTTGCATTTTCTCCTGTCGAAGATAAAAACAAGCCTTTGGATCCAATAGAAAAAAAGGTTTACAGGAAAAGAACAATAATTGTATTTGCAGCAGAAAGTTTTATTTTGCTGATATTCTATTTTGCCAAAATACAGTTTGCAGTGAAAAGTATAATGATATCGACGATAGCTCTGTCGTTGATGATTCTTTTGGGTATTATAAAGAATTATTTGGCTGATAGTAATTAATATTAAGGCGAATCAGTATACGTTCATGATATGATGAATGAGCTTCATAATGAATGTATACTGATTTTTATTTAAAAACGGGAGGATTTATGAGAAAATCTAAGACCATCAAGAGAACTATAAGTGGGGTTCTTAGTCTTGCCTTATTAGCAAATTTCGGGACTGTATTTCCGATAGAAGCTTTTGCACATGAAGAAGCAGATTTGAGTACAAAAGAGGCTTATCTAAACGATCGCAAGTATCAGATATTTGATTCTGCGATGCATTGGAAGGACGCTGAAGCGTATTGTGAAGCGTTAGGAGGACATCTGGTTACAATTACTGATGATGACGAAAAAGCGTTTGTAGAAAAATTTGCTAAAGATACGGGCAATAAGGAAATATACTGGCTTGGCGGAACCGACGAAGACGAGGAAGGAAAGTGGAGATGGGTCACTAATGAAGATCCTTCGCTTCTTTCTAAATATGGTGCATTTGATAATATGGGCGGTGAGGAAAACTACCTCGCTCTTACTTCGCGCTCCTCATGGTATTGGAACGATTGGGGAGAAAGCGGAAATGAAGGAAATCCTATTGGATTGTATTCATATGAAAACTTAGGCTTTATCTGTGAATGGGAAGAAAGTGGTTCTTCGGTAAAGATTGCGAATAAAATATACCAATACGCCTTGTTTTCCAAAAGCGATACTAATAATTTCAGCTTTTCAGGCTGGAAAAGCAATATAAACGGAAATGTCTATACTGGAGCCTCTTTTCAATATAACGGCTCAGAATTGTATGTCAATGGTCGAGTAGATGCCGTAGGTTCAATCGCAACAAATGGCTGGAAAATGGAGATCGACGAGAGAAACGAAGAGGTTGTCCCTGTTGATACCATTGACTATGATAAAGTAATTCACGACAATGCACAGCCTTATGATTATTATGAAGAAAGTCCTGCATATGTTCAGGATCTCAATGTTATCGATAAGTCTATCAAGGTTGCTGGAGATGTAGTTATCAGCGGAACAACCTTTGAGGGCGACTGTTATATCATTGCTGATGGTAATATTACATATAATGTAAATGCTTTTAATTCAACAGGCAGAGTATTCCTTTACTCACGTAATGGTAATATAACCATTAATGGTACATCTATCAACTTAAACGGTGGTATCTACGCTCCTAATGGTAATGTTTCTTTCAATACTTACGAAACTAACCTTACCGGATTTGTATGGGCAGACAGCATCACATACAGCGGAAGCATATTTAATGTGAATGCAGATAATTTCGATATGCTCGAGCCGAGATGTGTGGTAAAGACATATACAATTGATGAGGATTTTAATGACGGTCAGTTCAACGGCCTTGGACTGTCTGTACCCAATGAACTCACTCTTGATGCAGTCTCCGGAGAAATTTCGCCTTCGGAAGAATCAGTATATGGTGATACCGAAACTGGAAAAGGTGTAAAGGTGACATATTCATCTGACAAGTCCTCTGTAGCCGGAAATGGTGACACGGTGACTATCAAGTACGGTCTGAGTGGATTCGGTGAGGCAGATGTTGCTGAGAATGCTGTAGATCTGATTATTGTTGTAGATGAATCGGGCAGCATGAGCGGCAGCCGCATGACAAATACAAAGACAGCAGCGAAAGAAATTATTTCCCAGATGAAAGATAATGACCGCTGCGCAGTAGTTGGTTTTACCTATTCAGCAAACGTTAAGCAAGATCTAACTTCTGATAAGGAATTGCTGAACAGTGCAGTGGACAGATTGTATGCAAGTGGTGGAACTGCAATTTATACAGGAATTGATAAAGCACTATCTATTTTTAATGAGCAGAGCGATGAAAATCGTCAGAAATATATAATACTCCTTTCGGATGGTGAGGATGAATATACCTCTCGTTCCCTCCAGTCTGCAACAACGGCAGGAAACAGCGACGTTCGTATTTTCTCAATGAAAATCGGTAGCGGCACTCTCCAGATGCAGAACATTGCTATAAATAGCAATGGTATTTATAAGAATGCACCTACTTCCGATGATATTGTAAAAATTATGTCCTATTTTGCATCCGAAGTTTTCAATGTGGCAGGACGTAATACTACATTCAAGACTACAATTAAGGATGCTGATTCTGTTGATATTTCATCTATCACTCCCGCACCTTCTAAGGTAACGGCAAATGACGACGGAAGTGTTACGGTTGAATGGAATATTGACAGAATCACTATTGATGAGCAGAAAGAGATAAGCATTCCTGTTACGGTCACATCAGATACCGAGGGCTTTGCAGATATTCTGGAGAACACCTCCTGCGTTTACTACGACCGTAATGGTAAGCCAAATATTGTTTACGCCGATGATGGTTCCATCCCTATAAGCAATTATGCAGAAAGCGGTAACTGGACTGTTGTATTTGACAGCGAAAGAGAAACTGTAGATTGGGAGAATATCTACTGGAACGGAAACAGATATGGTGACGGGACTATTTCTGTTTATGTTTCTGCTAGTGAAGACGGAGAGAACTTTTCTGAGCCTGTCAAGGTTGAAAATCACCAATCGTTTACAGGTGTAAGCGGACGATATGTAAAGATCAGCGTCGATATGTCGGTTTCGTCAGACGGCAGATCTCCTGAACTGTATGATATTACTATAGTATCAAAGGACGCTGTTCTTGAGCAGATGACCAATAGTGAGCCTGTTGTATCAATCAATTCAAAGGAAAGAACAAAAGTTAACGTTCCCATGAGAATGAGAGCTGTACTCACAGATGACTGTTTGAAGTCTGACATTTCGATCACATGGAGCTGTGAAGATGAAAACGTTAAGTTCTCCGATACTTCAAAGCTTCTTACATCTGTTATCTGCGCAGAGACAGGCAGCTACGACATAACTTGCACAGTCAGTGACGGTGAGAATACTGTTCGGTGTGTAAAAACTATCGTGTGTGAGCCGGCTGATAACTATGCAGACATTGATCCGGATCATCAGGACGAAGCCGTAGCGCCACAGATCAGCGTTGCGCTTCCTCAGTATGCGGACAGAAAAGAGCAAATCAGTTCCAAGATTGAAAAGCTAAATGATACAGAGATTTCATGGTATTCTGTTATCTTCAACAACAATACTGCTATTGATGTAACTGATGATGGTGAGTTTACACTCACAATGCCAAACAGTGACGGAACATATAAAGTTGTTGTAAGAGCATTTGACTGGTCTGGTAAATCTGATGTGAAGGAGTACTCGATTATAGTAGATAGTACTTCTGCCGCTGTAAATATCATGCCTTCTTCAAATGAAGCTATTATTGGCTCAGAAGCAAATTTCAAGGTTTCTGTTGCAGGTTCTCACAAGGTCAAGGAGATGACATATACTCTGAATGGTGAACTTGTTACGATTCCGGATGATGGTATCTTAGAATTAGACACAACATCTGAAAAGGAATATGTCCTTGAAGCTCATGGACTTACATTAACTAACAAGGAGATCACTGCTTCTGCAAAATTAACTGTTATTGAAGCTGACACAGAAAAGCCGGTTGTTAAAATTAGTTTTGATAAGAACAGTTATAATGAAAATCAGAATGCGGTTCTAACAGTAACTGCAACAGATAATGTTGGCGTAACATCGCTTGTTGTACTGCTGAACGGCGATGAAATTCAGCTTGACAGCAATGGAAAGCATAAGATCTCAAATCTGAAGTATGGCGACTATATAGTAACTGCAAACGCTGCAGATGCTTCCGGTAACGTTGAAACTGCTACTGAAAAAATTACTGCAAAGGATGTAACAAAGCCTGAACTGACACTTACTGTTGATAAGACAGAGATCAAGGTCGGTGAGAGCGTTAATATTACAGTAAACGCATCCGATAACAATGGCGTAGTATCAACTGAACTTACGGTTGGCACGGAGAAACTCACTATTTCCGATGATAATACTGCGACATTTACTCCTGATGCAGCGGGAAGCTATGTTATCAAGGCAACGGCTGTTGATCCTTCGGGAAATAAGACTGAGAAGAAGACTACGATAAATGTTGTAGAGCCGGACACTGTTGCACTTGTTGTAAATATCACATTGGATAAGGACACTTATTTTGAGAAGGATGATTTGATCATTACAGTTGAAGCATCAGATAATGTCGGCGTCGTCAATACTATTCTTCTCGTTAACGGTGAGGAAGTTGCTTTTTCTGATAATAGTACTTATACTATAAGCAAGGCAGCACTTAAAGATTATGAGATCATTGCCAAAGCATATGATGCAGAGAATAATGAAGGCAGTATGACTGCTATTGTTACAGTAAACGAGGCAAAAGCACCTGAGATCAGCGTCACTTTTGATAAGGACATATACAACGAAGGCGATTCACTGGAAGGTCTTGTGACAGTGCAAGGACAGAGTGAGATTATTACGCTCACTGCAACGGTTAATGGTAAGCCTCTTGTTATTGAGAATGGAATATTTAGTCTTACTGATCTGAAGGCCGGCGAATATGTATTTTCGTTTACAGCAGAGGATTCAAGAGAAAAAACGTCAACCATTCAAAAGACTATAACTGTTCTTGATGAAGAACATAAGATTGATGAAAGGCTATACACTATTGTTGATGGTCTGGTAAAGTACGGCGATACAGCAGTATACAAAGTAGTTGCATCCGATGATATTGATAATTCTACTCTCAGCGTGACATTGAACGAAAAGGAAATCGAATTGACAGACGATCTGACATATGAATTCAAGGGTGAGAAGCTCTTTAATAATGAGTTCGTCCTGACGGCTAAAACAAGAGATGGTGAAGAACTAACTGTCAGAAATTCGGTTCTTGTATATGAAACTGACAAGCCTATTTTAAATGTAACACTGAATAAGGCAACAAATATTCAGGAGCATGACAATATAGTTATTACAGTTACAGCCGAGGATATTTCCGGCATCAAGAAAATTATGTGTTTGTATGACGGAGTTGAGATACAACTTGACGAAAATGGACAGATTTTCCTGAACGATTTTGATATGAACCCTCATACAATGATTTTCAGAGCGTGGGATAATTTTGGAAATCTCAGTGCAAAACTTCTCACATTCTATGTTGTTGAAACTGAGGTGTCAGGCGGCAGCTCTATTTCTGTTGGTGACAGTGAAGATGTTGATGTAAAGGCTTTGACTGCTAAAATTATAATGCCTACTGATGAAACTGTCATTTCTTGCCCAACATTCGTTATTGGAAACGCTGGCGGAACGGAGTTTGAGAAATATCGGTTGGAGTATCAATCAGTTGCAGGCGGCGATTATACACTGATTGAAGAAGGTAGTCAAAGTGTAAACGGACAGTCGCTTGGAGAATTTGATCCCACTATGCTTAGAAACGGTCTGTACAATATCCGCTTAACTGTATGTGGCAATAACGGTGCTGTTATTACAGATGAAAAGCTCGTATCTGTAGAGGGGCAGATGAAGATAGGGGATTTTTCACTGAACTTCCAGGATATGAATTTAAATGTGGCTGGCATACCTGTGACCCTTATAAGAGGTTATGATAGCAGAGATAGAAATGTCAGCGGTGATTTTGGCTACGGATGGAATATTTCTACTTGCAGTGTGACACTCACCAAGAGTTGCAATTTGAGCCAAGGATGGGAAAAAGTTGGCACAACAAATGCGACATATTCTACAAATAAGCCACATATCGTGTCAATCAACTGGGGTAACGGTAAGGTTGAAAAGTTTGCAATGAAACTTACAAGCAATGGTTGGGCTTCTCATTCACCGGTATCAGTTTCGTTTGAAGCTATGGATGGAAGCGGTTCAATACTTACAACAAATTACAACTCATTAGAATGGACATATGAAAATGGTCAAATTTATTATTTTGATTGGGGCGAATTGGAGGATATTGACTACGATCCACAATATTATACTTTAACCCGAAAAGACGGCTCTGTATATACTTTCAACAAAGACAGAGGTCTTACAAAATATAAAGATTCCAATGGTAATGTGTTAGATTTCTATACTAATGCTATTGTAGGCGATAATAGTAGAGAAAATGCTATCATTTATAACCTTGACAACAAAAACAGAATTACCAGTATCGTATCTCCTACGGGAAAGACTGTTTCATATGAATATGATGACAATGGGGATCTTGTGAAAGTGACAGATGTTTCTGGATATGAAACGACATTTGAATACGATAATCATTATCTTACAGCGATCATTGATCCAAGAGGTGTTACTGTTTCCAGAAACTTCTATGATGAAAATGGTAGGTTGATCAAGACAGTTGATGCTGACGGAAATGAGATCATATACAATCATGACATTGACGGAAGAGAAGAAACTATTACCGACCGAAACGGCGGAATTACACGTTATGTTTACGATCATAACGGTAATGTGCTTTCTCAAACAGATCCTAACGGTAATACGATAACAAATACTTATGACAGTAACGGATATCTTGCAACTAAAACCGATGCAATGGGTAATGTAACAAATTACACCTATGATGAAAGCGGAAATATGCTTGGATTGACTGATGCAGAAGGAAATGCCGTTACAAATGACTATAACGCTAAGGGCTTAGTAACTTCTATCAATGCGATGGGCATTGACATTATGAAGGTGTCGTATGATGATAAGGGAAACACGACATCTACAGAAGATGCGCTTGGAAATATCATAAGCTACACTTATGACAGCGAGGGAAATCTGACTTCTGTTACGGATGAGATTGGTTTGTATATGACTGTTACATATGATAGTCATGGAAATGTGGTTTCATCTACTAATGGAGTGGGTACAACAGCAGAATTTACCTACGATGAAAATGGCAATTGCACTTCCAAATCGCTTACTTATACTTCTGATGGAGTTTCTAAAACTGTAACAGAATATTATTCATATGATGATGCCGGAAATCTTGTACAGATCATAGACAGCGATGGAAATATCACAACAACAGAGTATAACAGTATCGGAAAGGTGGCAGTTGCAACTGACGAAAAAGTAAGACAGACATCATATGATTATGATGACCTTGGAAATCTTTCTAAGATCACATATTCAGACGGTACATTTGAAAAGTTCACTTATGATAATGAGGGTAACAATCTGACAGCAACAGACAGACTCGGCAGAACTGTTACAATGAAGTATGATAAAGTTGGAAACCTTCTGTCTAAGACTTATCCCAATGGTGCTTTAGTCAAGTACTCCTATGATAAGAACTACAATCTGATTTCCACAATCAATGCAAGCGGTAACGAAACAAAATATGAGTATGATAAGATTTGCAGAAACACAGCTATAATTGATGCTCTTGGTAATCGTACTGAATTTACCTACAACAGCCATTCCCAGCTTGCTAGCATGACAGACGCAAAGGGTAATACCTACACTTACAGCTATGATGATAATGGAAACAGAATATCCACTGAGTTTCCGGATCATTCGACTGTTTCATCGACCTACGATGCAAGAGGTCGTGTGACAAGTCAGACAGATCAGCACGGTTATAGAAGTATATTGTAATGGAAATGAGGTGTAATTTGGAAAGAGAATTAATAGATATAAAAACTAATTTTGCGTTCGCCTATAATGATTTAATAAAATTCAAAGATACAATCACTGAATGTAAGTTTTCAAAAGGTGGAACAGTTTTCTTTAGAGGATTGTTTACTCCATTTCTTTCATTCAAATATGGGTTGTATAATAATTCAAGGGGCAGAATGACAAATAGTGAACGCAATTTTACATTTAAGTATTGCTTTAATGATAATGATTTGGTTTATGTAATAAGAAATCTTGATGATATAAAAACTGAGGAGTTCATTTTCAAATATGAAAACGAAGAAATCGGTTTAACATTTGACCAGCGAGAGAAACAATTAACAGACATAACATTGTGTAAGTATGAGAATGACCAATTAATATCTGTTTGCAATGCACATATTATGAAATGGATGGATTCTTGCTCCTTTTCATTTACAACTGAATAGTATAATTATCAAGGAAATACGTTGAAAAGCATGGAGGAGGTCACGGGAGACACAAAATACACAACAAGATATCATAGTTTATATGAGTTCAACGGTAATGAATTCAAGATAATTAAACAGTGGATAACTAAATAATTTATATTTGCTGTGTATCATTATAATCCTGACCAAGATAATATCTTTGGTCAGGATTTTTTTATTTTTACTTCAAATGTGACTTGATAATTCGACTAAAAATACTGCTTTTTTCGATTTAACATCAAATAAGGTAACCGCCAACCACACCCTAAGTAACCGCCAACCACACCCTAACGTTGATTGGGCACTAAAAAAGCGATAAAATA
>ERZ834722.3502-NODE-3502-length-10548-cov-5.341275_pt1 | contig 10548 bp, 10 predicted proteins | sample MGYA00519576_ERZ834722 | MGnify/ENA primary metagenome ERZ834722 (study PRJEB31850, sample SAMEA3708759) | human gut metagenome | biome: human gut; feature: human-associated habitat; material: faeces | place: China | collected 2014 ...
CTTTCTTCCCTGAGGATTCCCGATGCCGGGCGATGTCCGGCCATGTGCTGTCGCTGCGACAAGGGGATTCCTTCTCTCTGATGCACCCGTTGTCGACCTCCCCCATAGCGGATTGGTGGGGTGCCGGAACGCCCGCCGACCTGTCCCTTGACGAGCCGGACAAGGGAAGCGGCATCATTTGGGAGATGGTCGTTTTGACGGGACTGGTCTGGCCGACCGACGCCTATCTGAACTATGGCGCGCGTCATGCGGATTCTCTGGAGGTCATAATCCCGGCCCAGACGACCTGGATTGTGGACGGGTGGAGAGACATCATTTACACAAAGGAGATGACGGGGTTCCGCAAACTGTCCCCCGCCCCCGATGTCCGTTTCCGCACGCTGATGGTTCATCAGGTCGGTTTCACCAGAATCAACGTCATCGACGACGATCCGGCACCTGTCATCTGACCCTTGAATCGGCGCCGGCACCATGTCACCCGGGTGTATGGGGCGGAAGCGGGGTGGTATGGTGATCGGTCCGGACGGTTGCGGTTTCGATATGCGTTCGCCTTCGGAGATGGAGGCGATATAATCCTGATTTACCCGCAGAACAGAACCCTCGGTATCATAGTGGACGGAGAAAAAACGCAGCGAATATTGCACCTCGGGTGAGAAATGCGACCAATCATCGAAAGGCAGCGCACCCCGGTGGGAAGAAAACGGCATCTGCTGATCCTCTATCTCCATGAGCCGCGTCAGCGCTTCGTTCTGCTGATTGGTTACGCTATGGTAGTTCCACAGATTCACGAAGCACAGCAGCGTCAGAACCACCGCCGTAAACGCTGCCATTGCCGCGCCGATAAAGCGCCAGCGCATCTTCTTCAGCATGGCATTTCCTCCAGCGCATAGCCCGCCCCGCGGATCGTCCTGATCTCAATATCCGCGCCGATCTGGCGGAGCTTCCTCCGCAGGAAGCCGATGTACGTCCACACAACATCCATCTCCGCCTCGCTGTCAAGGCCCCAGACCTTTTCCATCAGGTGCTCCGAGGAAAACACCTGCCGGGGATGGCGGAGGAACAACTCCGTAAGCTGAAACTCTTTGTTGTTCAGCCGCACTTCCTCGAAAGCGGTTTTCAGCAGATATTGACAACAGTCCAGTGTGACATTTCCGAAGCTGAGCGCAAACGAAGCGTAGGTGTTGCTGCGACGGGTGAGGGCGCGGACACGGGCAAGAAATTCGTTTGCGGCAAAGGGCTTGGGCAGGTAATCGTCCGCCCCGGCATCCAGTCCGACTACCCGGTCGGCCACCTCCGCCTTGGCGGTCAGGAACAAGGTAGGTGTGGTGTTTCCCTCTGCGCGGGCGGCCTTTAATACCTCGATCCCATCCTTCCCCGGCATCATAATATCCAGCACCAGCGCGTCGTAGCCGACGGCCTGTATGTAGTCCAGCGCGTCGCTGCCGTTGTGAACCATATCCACAGCGTATTTGTTCTTTTCCAGCATGACCTTCAGCACACGGGCGATGGTCACTTCATCTTCCGCGATCAGGATACGCATGGCACTTCACCTCCATTTATTATGCCCATTCTCCCACGGCGACCCAAAATGAACCTGAAAATCTCTGCCGTTGGGAGAGAAAAGTTCACAGTTCCCTCATGGATTTTTTCGGGTCTATTTCAGGTCACGGCGGCATACTGTACGGCAGAAACACGCGGAACACACCCACAGCTATAGCAAGATTCTCCGCGTGTCGGCGGTCAACTGTCCACCGGGGCGATATGCTGAAAGCGGCAGACAAATGACAATCACCGCCCAGCGGTGTTCACATAGAAAGGGCTGGACAGCATGAGCATCGGCGGCGGAAAGCATCTCAGAGACTTCAATGCCGACGATATGGATTTCGGCGATCTGAGCTTTGGCAATCAGGTCAGGATACTTCTGGCAATACGCAGCAGGCAAATCAATAATGTAGAAATATAAATGTAGGAGCGGTATAGGAGTAATGCATGACTTATCTGCATTGCTCCTATACCGCTCCTACTTGCGTTTATATTCTAGTGTTTATGCGGGGTTGCGGGTCGTTCGTTTACTTGACCGCTTCCTCCACCGCCACGGCCACGGCGACGGTAGCGCCCACCATGGGGTTGTTGCCCATGCCCAGGAAGCCCATCATCTCCACGTGAGCGGGGACGGAGCTGGAGCCGGCAAACTGCGCGTCGGAGTGCATGCGGCCCATGGTATCGGTCATGCCATAGCTGGCGGGACCGGCAGCCATGTTGTCGGGATGCAGGGTACGGCCGGTGCCGCCGCCGGAAGCCACGGAGAAGTACTTCTTCCCCTGCTCGATGCATTCCTTCTTATAGGTGCCCGCCACAGGATGCTGGAAACGGGTGGGGTTGGTGGAGTTGCCGGTGATGGACACGTCCACGCCCTCGTGATGCATGATGGCCACGCCCTCGCGGACGTCGTCAGCGCCGTAGCAGCGGACGTCGGCACGCTCGGTCTCGGAATAGCGGATCTCGCGGACGATCTTCAGTTCGCTGGTGTAGTAGTCGAACTGGGTCTGCACATAGGTGAAGCCGTTGATGCGGCTGATGATCTGGGCGGCATCCTTGCCCAGGCCGTTCAGGATGACGCGCAGGGGCTGCTTGCGGGCCTTGTTGGCGTTCTTGACAATGCCGATGGCGCCCTCGGCGGCGGCGAAGGACTCGTGACCGGCCAGGAAGGCGAAGCACTTGGACTCGTCGCTCAGCAGCATGGCACCCAGATTGCCGTGGCCCAGACCAACCTTACGATCCTCGGCCACAGAGCCGTCGATGCAGAAGGACTGGAGGCCCACGCCGATCATCTTGGCAGCCTCGGCGGCAGTCTTGACACCGGACTTGATGGCGATGGCCGCGCCCACGGTGTACGCCCAGCAGGCGTTCTCAAAGCAGATGGGCTGGATGCCCTTCACGATCTCATAGGGATCAAAGCCCTTGGCCTTGCAGATCTCGCGGCACTCCTCCACGGAGCCGATGCCGTACTGGGCGAGGACGCCGTTGATCTTGTCGATTCTTCTCTCGTAACTTTCAAACAGAGCCATGATTTCGTCCTCCTCCCTTACTCGTGACGGGGGTCAATATACTTGACCGCGCTGTCCCACTGGCCGTAATGACCGGTGGCCTTCTTCAGTGCCTCGTTGGCGTCGTCGCCCTTCTTGATGAAGTCCATCATCTTGCCAAGGCTGATAAACTCGTAGCCGATGATCTCGTCATCCTTGTTCAGCGCCAGACGGCTGCAATAGCCCTCGGCCATCTCCAGATAGCGGGGACCCTTCTCCTTGGTGGCAAACATGGTGCCCACCTGAGAACGCAGGCCCTTGCCCAGATCCTCCAGAGAAGCGCCCACGGACAAGCCGCCCTCGGAGAACGCGGACTGGGTGCGGCCATAGACGATCTGCAGAAACAGCTCGCGCATGGCGGTGTTGATGGCGTCGCACACCAGGTCGGTGTTCAGCGCCTCCAGAATGGTCTTGCCGATCAGAATCTCGGAAGCCATGGCGGCGGAATGGGTCATGCCGGAGCAGCCGATGGTCTCTACCAGCGCTTCCTCAATGACGCCGTTTTTCACATTCAGGGTCAGCTTGCAGGCGCCCTGCTGGGGTGCGCACCAGCCGATGCCATGGGTAAAGCCGGAGATATCGCTGATCTCCTTGGCCTGCACCCACTTGCCCTCTTCGGGAATGGGAGCCGGGCCGTGATAAGCGCCCTTGGCTACGGGGCACATATGCTGAACCTCAGTCGTATAGATCATAATGACGATGTTCCTTTCTTTGTTTTGAAATGATCGCCGGGATCCCCCGGAGGTGTCCTGATTTTTATTATAGCAGACTTAAAAACTTTTTGCAAGAAACATTCCAAACATTTGGTGCTTATTTTGCCGCCACAAAGCCCACCTTGCGCTGCACCTTGCTGAGGGTCTTCAGCGCCAGACGGCGGGCACGCTCCGCGCCATCCTGATAGACGCTCTCCAGATACGCCTTGTCGTCCATGATGCGCTGGCTCTCCTCCCGGATGGGACGCAGCAGCTCCACAACGGCCTCGCCCACGGCAGGCTTGAACACGCCGTAGCCCTGGCCCTCAAACTCCGCCTCGGCCTCCTGCAGCGTCTTGCCGGTGGCGGCGCAGTAGATGGTCAGCAGGTTGGAGATGCCGGCCTTGTTCTCCTTGTCGTACTTGACGGCGGTTTCGCAGTCGGTGACGGCGCGCTTGAACTTCTTCATGATGACCTCCGGCGCGTCCATCAGGTTCACGCAGCCGTCGGGCAGGGACTTGCTCATCTTGGTGGTGGGGTCGTCCAGCGACATGAGACGTGCGCCTACCTTGGGGATAAACGCCTGGGGCAGCACGAAGGTATCGCTGTATACGCTGTTGAAGCGCTGGGCGATATCGCGGGTCAGCTCCACGTGCTGGCGCTGATCCTCGCCCACCGGCACCAGATCCGCCTGATACAGCAGGATGTCGGCGGCCATCAGCACCGGATAGGTGAACAGGCCCGCCGTGATGTTGTCGGCGTGCTGGGCGGACTTGGCCTTGAACTGGGTCATGCGGCTCAGCTCGCCGAACTGGGTGTAGCAGCCCAGGATCCAGCCCAGCTCCGCGTGCTGGGGCACGTGGCTCTGGATAAACATGATGTTCTTCTGGGGATCCAGGCCGCAGGCGATATACTGAGCCAGCTGGTTAACGCTGCGCTTGCGCAGCGTGGCGGGATCCTGCCGCACGGTGATGGCGTGCATGTCCACGATGCAGTACAGGCAGTCGTACTCGTCCTGCAGATCCACCCAATTCTTGATGGCGCCCATGTAGGAGCCCAGAGTCAGCTCACCGGAGGGCTGGATGCCGCTGAAGATTCTCTTTTTCGTATCAGCCATTTTTTACCTCACATTGTTGCGGGCATAGCGCCCGTATTCTTCTTGCGTTCCCTATCCTACCACGTTTGGTTCAAAAAATCAATGGAATCCCACGATCGTCATTGACTTTTCCCCAGAAAACCATATAATAGATAGGTAATTTGTCAAAATGCCGGAGGTAACTGATATGGCAATGGATATGAACTATTTTACCCAGATGGAGGAAAAAATCCCCCACGGAAAGGTGCGTACCCGTTTCGCGCCGTCTCCCACCGGCTATATGCACGTGGGCAACCTGCGCACGGCGCTGTATACCTGGCTGATCGCCCGCAATCAGGGCGGCACCTTCATCCTGCGGATTGAGGACACCGATCAGGGCCGTCTGGTAGAGGGCGCTACCGACGTCATCTACCGCACCATGGCCGAGTGCGGCCTGAACCACGACGAAGGCCCCGATGTGGGCGGCCCCGTGGCTCCCTATATCCAGTCCCAGCGCCGTGACACCTATGGCCACTATGCCCGGCTGCTGGTAGAAAAGGGCGGCGCGTACTACTGCTTCTGCGAGAAGGCGGAGTCCGAGGAGGATTCCGGCGAGTTTGACCGTGCCGCCGATCCTTGCCGCGACATGCCTCTTGACGAGGCCATGAAGCGGGTGGAGGCGGGCGAGCCCTACGTCATTCGCCAGAAGATCCCCGCAGAGGGCACTACCACCTTCCACGATGCCATCTTCGGCGATATCACCGTGGAGAACAGCACGCTGGACGATCAGGTGCTGCTGAAGCGGGACGGTCTGCCCACCTATAATTTTGCCAATGTCATCGATGACCACCTGATGGGCATTACCCATGTGGTGCGGGGCAGCGAATACCTGTCCTCCGCTCCCAAGTACGATCTGCTATACCACGCCTTCGGCTGGGAGGTGCCTACCTATGTCCACTGCTCCCCCGTTATGCGGGACGCCCAGAACAAAATGTCCAAGCGCCACGGCGACCCCAGCTATGAGGATTTGAAGGCGCAGGGCTATCTCACCGAGGCCATCCTCAACTACGTGGCACTGCTGGGCTGGTCTCCCAAGGGCGAGTATGCCGAGCAGGAGATCTTCTCTCTGGAGGAGCTGACCAAGGTCTTTGACATGACGGGTATCTCCAAGTCCCCCGCCATCTTCGATATCGCCAAGCTGGATCACTTCAACGCCGTGTATCTGCGGGCTATGGAGCCTGCCGCCTTTGCCAAGGTGGCGGAGCCCTACATCCGCCAGAGCGTCAAGGGCGATTTCGATATTGCCGCCATCGCGGGTCTGCTGCAGGCCCGCTGCGAAAAGCTGACGGAGATCCCCGAAAAGGTGGATTTCTTCGACGCCTGCCCGGAATACGGCATCGACTTCTTCACCAACAAGAAATCCAAGACCAATCCCGAGGTCTGCAAAACCATGCTGGAGGCCGCCATTCCCATGCTGGAGCAGCTGCCCGACTGGACGACGGACGCCATCCACGACAGCCTGATCGCGCTGGCGGAGCAGTTGGGCGTGAAGAACGCCACCCTCATGTGGCCGGTGCGTATCGCCGCCGCCGGCAAGCTGGTGACCCCCGGCGGCGCCGTGGAGATCTGCCAGATCCTGGGCCGCGACGAGACGCTGCGCCGCCTGAAGGCCGGTCTGGCCAAGCTGGGGTAACGCATGGAGTGGTTGAAGCAACAGCACCGCGCCCTGTGGCGGTTCTATCGGGAGGAATTCGGCGAGTCCCTGCTGATCACCGCCGCCGCGTTTCTGGTCATCTGCCTGCTGGCTTTCGGCGTGGGACTTTTCTTCAAGTCCCTGCCGGACACCATCATAAGCTATTTTCAGGAAATGATCCAGCTGGAGGGATTGATCGACGAGGACGGCGGCATCAACCTGCTGGCGCTGTTCGGCAATAATGTACGGGCCTCCGCCGTCAGCATCCTGTACGGCTTTATCCCGTTTCTGTATCTGACGGCGCTGGCGCTGGGCACCAACGCGCTGATCCTCGGCGTGTTTGCCGCATACTATGTGAACAACGGCGTTTCCCTGCTGGTATATCTGGCAGGCATCCTGCCCCATGGCATTTTCGAGCTGACCGCCCTGATGCTGGCGTTTGCCGGCGGCTTTCTGCTGTGCAGGCAGATCACGCAATACGTGCGAAGCAATACAAAGGGCATGATGAAACCCCTGATGCTGAATCTGCTGCGGGTGTTTATCCTGCATATCCTGCCGCTGCTGGCGGTGGCCGCCGTGGCGGAGGTCTATGTGACGCCCCACGTGATGGCGCTTTTTATGTAATAGTATCCGCCGAACGGGCGGTGAAAGGAGAATCATACAATGAACGAGAATGTGACACGGATCCCCGACATCTTCGGCAGTATGGTGTTTACCGAGGAGAAGATGCGACAGCGCCTCAGCCCTGACGTCTATCAGGCGTGGCAGCAATGTCAGGCGCAGGGGAAGTCGCTGGATCGTTCCATTGCCGACGAGATCGCCTGCGCCATGAAGGACTGGGCCACGGAGCTGGGCGCTACCCACTTCACCCACTGGTTCCAGCCCATGACTGGCTTCACCGCCGAGAAGCACGACAGCTTCATCACCCCCACCGGAGACGGCCGCATTCTGATGGAGCTGTCCGGCAAGGAGCTGAGCCGCGGCGAGGCGGACGCCTCCAGCTTCCCCTCCGGCGGTCTGCGGGCCACCTTCGAGGCTCGCGGCTACACCGCGTGGGATCCCACGTCCTACGCCTTCGTGAAGGATAAGACCCTGTGCATCCCCACCATCTTCTGCTCCTATTCCGGCAATACGCTGGACAAGAAAACGCCGCTGCTGCGCTCCATGCACGCGCTGGATCAGCAGTGCATCCGCATCCTGCGGCTGTTCGGCAACACCGAGGCCCAGCACGTGATCCCGCAGGTAGGCGCGGAGCAGGAGTACTTCCTTATCGACAAGGAGGACTATCGTCGCCGTGAGGATCTGCGGCTGTGCGGCCGGACGCTGTTCGGCGCCAAGCCTCCCAAAGGACAGGAGCTGGACGACCACTACTACGGTGCCATCAAGCCCCGCGTGGCGGCTTTCATGCACGAGCTGGACGTGGAGCTGTGGAAGCTGGGCGTGTTCTCCAAGACAGAGCACAACGAGGTGGCTCCCGCCCAGCACGAGAACGCCCCCGTTTACTGCAACGCCAACATCGCCTGCGACCACAACCAGCTGACCATGGAGCTGCTGAAAACCGTGGCCGAGCGCCACGGTCTGGTGTGCCTGCTCCACGAAAAGCCCTTTGCCGGGGTCAACGGCAGTGGCAAGCACGACAACTGGTCTTTGCAGACCGACACTGGCGAGAATCTGCTGAAGCCCGGCAAGACTCCCAGCCAGAACGCCCAGTTCCTGCTGTTTCTGGCGGCCTTTATCAAGGGCGTGGACGAGTATCAGGACATGCTGCGCTGCTGCGTGGCCTACCCCGGCAACGACCGCCGTCTGGGCGGCAACGAGGCTCCTCCCGCCATCGTGTCCGTGTTTCTGGGCGACGAGCTGACCGCCATTCTGGACTCCATCATTCAGGGTACGGAGTACGTGGACATGACAAAACGCCGCCTCGAGATCGGCGTGGACACCCTGCCGGAGATCCCCCAGGACACCACCGACCGGAACCGTACCTCTCCCCTGGCTTTCACCGGCAACAAGTTCGAGTTCCGCATGCTGGGCTCCAGCCAGTCCATCGCCAGCCCCAGCGCCGTGATGAACACCATCATGACGGAGGAGCTGGAGCAGTTCGCCGACATTCTGGAAAAGGCCGAGGATTTCCAGTCCACCCTGCAAACGCTGCTGCATGACACCTTTGCCGCCCACCAGCGGATCATCTTCAACGGCAACGGCTACAGCGACGAGTGGGTGGCGGAGGCCAAGCGCCGCGGACTGTGCAGCATGGGCAACACCGTGGATGCTCTGCCCGCCTATATCAACGAGAAGAATGTGGCGATGTTCAGCCGCCACGGCGTGCTGACCCGCGACGAGCTGGAGGCCCGCTACAACATCCATCTGGAAAACTACTGCAAGGTCATGACCATCGAGGGCAATACCCTGCTGGACATGACACGCCGCCAGATCCTGCCCGCCGTCAGCAAGTATTCCGATGAGCTGGCCACCGCCCTGTTCCACAAGAAGAACTGCGGTATCTCTCTGTCTGCCAAGATGGAGGAAACCACGCTGCGGAAGCTGGCCGACCTGTCCGGCAAGCTGTACGACACCTGTGACGCGCTGGAGCGCGCCATCAGCAAAGCGCCCGCCATGGACGGCGGCATCAAGGCCGCCTGCTACTACCGCGACGAGGTGGACGCCCGCCGCCAGAAGGCCAGCGCCCTTATCAACCAGCTGGAGACCATCACCAGCGCACAGCACTGGCCCTTCCCCACCTACGCGGATATCCTGTTTTCGGTGTGATATCGCGATATAAAACTCCACGCAACTTAAACTTGCGTGGAGTTTTTTTCCTATGCAATTTCAAGTTGCTGGACATTGCGGCAAGGAAAAGGTAAAATAGAGAAAACAGGAACAGGAGGTTTCCCTATATGAAGCTCTATTTCAAGCAGCGGATGTTTTCCTGGTTTGACAGCTACGACATCTATCACATGGACGACAGCGGCGCAGTGGCCTTTACGGTGGAGGGCAAGCTCACTGCCTGCACATCCTCGATCCCATGGGGCGGCACATCGCCACCGTGAAGCAGCAGGTTTTTACGTTCCTGCCCAAGTTTGACCTGTACATCGGCGAACAGTGCGTTGGCACCATCTGCAAGGAATTCACCTTCCTGCGGCCGTCGTTTACTCTGGACTGCAAGGGCTGGCGGGTGGAGGGCAGCTTCATGGAGTGGGACTATACCATTCTGGACGCCCAGAACCGGCAGGTGGCAACGGTCTCCAAGGAGCTGTTCCACTGGACGGACACCTACGTGATCGATGTGGTGGAGGAGCAAGACGTCCTGTATGCCCTGATGATCGTGCTGGCCATCGACGCGGAAAAATGCTCCCGCAATTAGGTCTATCCAATAAACAAAGAATCCGTGGCTTTCGCCACGGATTCTTTGTTTGAGCTATATCATGGTCAGTGATATAAACAAGGAATAGGGTCTTGGAGGAAACCTTATACCAAAACAGCGCGATGGAAAACTTTCTTGCCCTTCTTGATGATCACGCCGTCACCGGTAAACTGCTCGCAGCCGAAGGTGGTCTCGATAGCGGGCACCTTCTCGTCGTTGACGGTCACGCCGCCCTGCTGCACCAGACGGCGGGCCTCGCCCTTGGAGGCAGCCAGACCGCACTTCACCAGCAGAGTCAGCACGTCGATGGAGCCGCCGCCGAAGTCGTCATTGGTCAGTTCGGTGGTGGGCATATGCTCGGTATCGCCAGCGCCGGAGAACAGGGCCTGAGAAGCGGTACGGGCCTTATCGGCCTCCTCCTCGCCGTGAACCAGCTTGGTTAGCTCATAGGCCAGAATGTCCTTGGCCTCGTTAAGCTGGGAGCCTTCCCAGGAGGACATGGCGTCGATCTGCTCCAGCGGCAGGAAGGTCAGCATACGGATGCACTTCAGCACGTCGGCATCGCCCACGTTGCGCCAGTACTGATAGAACTCGAAGGGGCTGGTCTTGTTGGGATCCAGCCACACGGCGCCCTTGGCGGT
>ERZ834722.3505-NODE-3505-length-10542-cov-9.511109_pt1 | contig 10542 bp, 8 predicted proteins | sample MGYA00519576_ERZ834722 | MGnify/ENA primary metagenome ERZ834722 (study PRJEB31850, sample SAMEA3708759) | human gut metagenome | biome: human gut; feature: human-associated habitat; material: faeces | place: China | collected 2014 ...
CCCGCCAGAATGCCCTGACGGCAGGCGGGCATCCGCACCCGCCAGAAGATCCATGTATCGGACTGTCCCAGCGTCTGCGCCGACCACGCCAACGTTTCGTCAAAACTTTCAAACGCGCCGCGCGCGGTGCGGTACATCAGCGGAAAAGCCACTACGATGGAAGCAAAGATGGCGCTGTACCAGTTCATGACCAGCTTTACCCCGAACTGCTGCATGAAAAAGATGCCCAGCGGCCGCTTTGCGCCGAAGAGCAGCAGCAGAAAGTAGCCCACTACCGTGGGCGGCAGCACCATAGGCAGGGTGAGCAGCACATCCAGCACACCCTTGACCGCCCGGGGCAGCCGGGCGATATAGTAGGCAGCAAAAATGCCAAGAAAGAACACCGCCGCGCAGCTGATCAAAGCAATGCGCAGGCTGTTCCACAACGGATACCAGTCCATGCCTGCTCCTTTATACGGCGCTGAAGCCCACGCCCTCGAACACGGTCATGGCCTTGTCGGTCTGTAAGTAAGCCAAAAACTCCTTGGCGGCCTCGGCGTTGGGGGCGGCCTTCAGTACGGCGGCAGGGTAGATGACCTGACCGCACATCTCCTTGGTAGCCTCATCCACGGGGGTCAGACCGGCGCTGTACGCATCGGTGCAGTAAACGACACCGGCATCCACGCTGGCCTCGCTGACCTGGGTGGTGACTTCCTTGACGTTGGAGCCGTAGGTGATGACACCGGCAGCAGCCAGAGCTGCCTCATCCAGATCATAGTAAGCCAGGATCTTCTGGGTGTACTGACCCACGGGCACATCACTGTTGCCCATGCAGAACAGGATATCCTCTGCCTTCAGGTGCTCGGCCAGGCTGTCGAAGCTGTCAATGCCCTTGTCGCTGCCCTCAGGCACACAGAGCACGACCTTGTTCTCCAGCAAATCCACACGGCTTTCGGCATCCACAAAGTCCAGGCCCTCGGTGTTCCCCTCAGCGGAAGCGGTGCTGTCCAGCTGGTTCATCTGCTTCTGCCCGGCGGAGATGAACAGGTCGCAGTCCGCACCCTCCTGGATCTGGGTCTTGAGGGTTCCGGAAGAGTCAAAGTTGAAGCTGAAGGTCACGCCGGGGTTCTCTGCGGAGTAGGTCTCGGCAATGGCGTTCAGGGTCTCGGTCAAGGAGGCGGCAGCAAAAACGATCAGCTCCATGCTTTCGCCGGAGGCAGCCTCAGAGGAGGCGGCAGCGGAGGATGCGGTGGAAGATGCACTATTGGAGCAGCCAGTCATGGCAACAGCCAGCACAGCAGCGGTCAGTGCCAGACCCAGAGTACGATTGATTCTCATGTGATAGTCTCCTTCTATTCTGAAACCATATCAATTCCTGCGCCCGGCGTAAACCTTGTACGCACCGGGCGTGCATGTGCTAGTCTACCACAACTGACTATATTGTTCAAGACTTTGCACAAAAAATAACCCTCTCGGTCACGCTGTCGCATGACTGAGAGGGCTCATATTACTTCAGGATCTCCTGCAGCACGCTGTGGCCGTCCAGGCTGGAAGCATCCACACCCAGATATTCACACACGGTCTGTGCAATGGTGCCAAAGCAGAGCCGGGTGCCCAAATCCACACCGGGCTTCACGCCCTTGCCGCAGACCAGATACGGCACATACTCGCGGGTATGGTCGGTGGTCTTGGTGTAGGAGGGATCACAGCCGTGGTCGGCGGTGATCATGAGCAGGTCGCCCTCCCGCATTCCCGGCAGGAAATCAGCCAGAAAACGGTCGAACTCCGTAGCGGCGGCAGCGTAGCCTGCCACATCGCGGCGGTGGCCGTAAAGCATATCAAAATCCACCAGATTCACGAAGGCAAGGCCTTCAAAATCCCGGGTCTGCAGAGCCTTGGTAAAGGCGATGCCGTTGGTGTTGCCGGTGGTCTTGATCTTTTCGGTCACGCCCTCGCCGTCAAAAATATCGTAGATCTTGCCCACGGCGATCACGTCCTTACCGGCATCCTTCAGCAGATCCAGCATGGTGGCGCGGGGCGGCTTCAGGCTCAGGTCGTGGCGGTTGGTGGTGCGGTAGAAGGTATCCGCGCTGTTGCCCAGGAAGGGGCGGGCGATCACGCGGCCCACGCCGTACTTGCCCTTGAGCATTTCCCGGGCGATCTCGCAGTAGCGGTACAGCTCCTGCACCGGCACAAGCTCCTCGTTGGCGGCCACCTGAAAAACGCTGTCGGCACTGGTATAGACGATGAGGGCGTTTTCCCGCATGGCCTGCTCGCCGTAGTCCTTCAGCACCTGCGTACCGGAATAGGGCTTGTTGCACAGCACCTTGTGGCCGGTCTTTTGCTCATATTCCCGGATCAGTTCCTCCGGGAAGCCCTCGGGGAAGGTGGGCAGCGGCTCCGGGCTGACCACACCGGCGATCTCCCAGTGGCCGATGGTGGTATCCTTGCCCATGCTCTGCTCCTGCAGGCGGGCAAAGGCAGCCGCCGGGGCATCCGTTTTCTCCCCTGCGGTCACGCCGTCAATGTTGAACAAGCCCAGCTTGCGCAGATTGGGGCAATTGAAATTGGGGTGGTTCGCAATGGCACCCAGGGTGTTGGTGCCTGCATCGCCAAAGGCAGCGGCATCCGGCTCTGCGCCAATGCCAAAGCTGTCCAGCACGATCAGAAAAACGCGTTTTTCCATAATGGTCACTCCATTTCTCCGGGGCGCGTCCCGGAACAGTACTACTTTATTATTCTTATTATAAGCAAAAAGCTCCTCGGATGCAAGAGGAAGCAGCCTTGTGCGGTCTTATCAGTTTTTGCGTTTTGCAGCAGTTTTCCCCTGTCAGACAGCACGCAGAAAGCTGCGGCGCATCGTTAAAAGTTTTACAATCTTTTCTTTGGGCATCAACAGATGCAAAAACTTGTATTCAAGCAAAAATTCCTCTTGCTCTCTTGCGCCGGAATGATTATAATAATAGGTGGTAGAGTTTTGGTTTTCCCGCTCTGCCACATAAACCGACCCGCTGTACCGGGAGCTTTTACTCCCATTGGTCATACACAGCAGCCTGCAGGGATGCTGTGCCGGATATAGGTAAGAGAGAGTTGACGGAGGTATATTGCATGAGAAAGACGAAAATTATTTGCACCCTTGGTCCTTCCACCGATAAGGAAGGCGTGCTGCGCGATCTGATTGCCAATGGCATGAATGTAGCCCGCTTCAATTTTTCCCACGGTTCCCACGAGGAGCATCTGGGACGCCTTGAAAAGCTGAAGGCTCTGCGCGAGGAGCTGGGCAAGCCCGTGGCCGCACTGCTGGACACCAAGGGCCCCGAGATCCGCCTAAAGGACTTCAAGAACGGCGTTGAGAATCTGGTTGCAGGCCAGACCTTTACCCTGACCACCCGCGATGTGGAGGGCACCAACGAGATCTGCTCCATCACCTACAAAGATCTGCCCATGGACGTGGAGCCGAACGGCACCATCATGCTGGACGACGGCCTGATCAAGCTGCAGATCCAGACCGTGAACGACACCGACATCGTCTGCACCGTGCTGAACAACGGCAAGATCAAGAACAAGAAGGGCGTCAACGTGCCCGGCGTGCACCTGTCTATGCCGTATATGAGCCAGCGCGATAAGGACGATATCATCTTCGGCATCCAGCAGGGTTACGATTTCATCGCCGCCTCCTTTGTGCGCACCGCACAGGACGTGTACGATATCCGCAACCTGCTGAACCAGTACGATTCCAACATCCGCATCATTGCAAAGATCGAGAACCGCGAGGGCGTGAACAACATCGACAGCATTCTGGCTGCTGCCGACGCCGTGATGGTGGCCCGTGGCGATCTGGGCGTGGAGATCGACTTCACCGAGCTGCCCGGCATTCAGAAAACCATCATCGACCGCTCCTTCTCCTTCGGCAAGCCCATCGTCACCGCTACCCAGATGCTGGACAGCATGATAGTGAACCCCCGCCCCACCCGCGCCGAGATTTCGGACGTGGCAAACGCCATCTACGACGGTACCTCTGCCATTATGCTGTCCGGTGAGACCGCTGCCGGTGCCTACCCTGTGGAGGCGCTCAAGACCATGTCCGCCATCGCTGAGCGCACCGAGCAGGAGGGCTTCCATCTGCGCGGCCGCCAGATGGATTCCAACCCCGGCAAGATCAGCGTCTCCGACGCTACCGCCCATGCCGCCTGCCTGACCGCACGGGACGTGAACGCCGCTGCCATCGTTACCGTGTCTGAGTCCGGCACCACCGCCCGCCTGCTGAGCAAGTACCGCCCGCAGCAGCCCATCATTGCCTGCGTCATGCGCGAGCAGGTGCAGCGTCAGCTGTCCCTGAGCTGGGGCATCACCCCGCTGATGATGTCTCTGGCACACAGCACCGATGAGCTGATCGAGATGTCCACTGCTCTGGCCAAGGAAAATGGCTACCTGCACAACGGCGAGCTGGCTGTTGTGACCGCAGGCGTGCCCGTGGGCGTTTCCGGCACCACCAACATGATCAAGATCCACATGGTGGGCAACTGTCTGGCTACCGGCGTGGGTGTCGGCCCTGAGAACAACGATGTTGCCAGCGGCAAGGCCTGCGTCTGCCGCACCATGGACGAGGTGCGCGCCAAGTTCAAGCCCGGCATGGTGCTGGTAGTTCCTTCCACCAGCAATGAGATGCTGAGCTTTGTACGCGACGCTGCCGCTCTGGTGGTAGAGGAGCCCGGCCTGAACAGCCACGCCGCCATTGCCGGTAAGGCACTGCTGAAGCCCACCGTTGTGGGTGCCGCCGGTGCTACCAGCCACATCCGCGATGGCCTGATGGTGGCTGTGGACTGCGCACACGGCAGTGTGCAGCGCCTGCAGGGCTGATAAAGGAGAGCTGTAGTATGGAACGTATCGCAAGCTTTTGCGTGGATCACACCCGGCTGGAGCGCGGGATGTACCTGAGCCGTCAGGACGGCGATGTGCTCACCTGGGACATCCGCATGAAAAAGCCCAATCAGGGCGATTACCTGACCACTGCTGCCGCTCACACGCTGGAGCATCTGTTTGCCACCTACGCGCGCAACAGCGCCGTGAAGGACGGGGTGATCTATGTTGGCCCCATGGGCTGCCGCACCGGCTTTTACCTGCTCACCCGGGGGCTGACCCCGGCACAGGCGCTGCAGCTGACGGTGGACGCCTACCGCTTTATGGCCGATTTTGAGGGCGCTGTGCCCGGTGCCAGCGAGGTGGAGTGCGGCAACTACCGCGATATGGATCTGCCCGCCGCCAAGGCTGAAGCCGCTGCCATGCTGCCCGTGCTGGAAAGCCTGACCGCAGAGGATCTGCACTACTGATCTGTCAATATAAAGAGAGCGCCGCACAAAATACTGTGCAGCGCTCTTTTTGTCACAAAATGATGCGAAAGTATTATTTATAATTTTAGGGCAGGGGAACATCTGCGGATGTTCCCCTGCCCTATTTTTACCAAAAGAAATCTCAAATCAGCCCCAAAGCTGCAAATTCCTTAGCAATGCCGTCCTCGTACACCGAGGGGGCAATGCGGTCGCAGCGCTGCTTCAGGCTTGCAGAGCCATTGGCCATACAGACGCTGATGCCGACCACATCGGTCATTTGCAGGTCATTGTCGCTGTCGCCAAAGCCGATGCTGTCCTGCAGGGGCACGTTCAAATAGTCGCAGACTGCCTTGATGCCGCGCCCCTTATCAAATTTGCGGTTGATGAGCTCGCCATTCACATAGCCGCCGTCCAGACCGTCCAGCTTGCTCTCGCAGAACACGAATCTGTCCTCGTACAGGCGCTTAGCCTCGTCCAAGTCCTCGCTGCGCTCTGCGATATACACGATCTTATATAACGGCTCGCCCTTGTAATCGGCCAACGGGCTGATGGTCATACCGTCCTCCATGGCCTTGCGCCAACGGGCGGCTTCGCTGTTCAGATTGCCTGCATCCCGGTGGGTAAAACTCCAACGCTCGATCATCTTCAGGCTGCCGTAGGTGGCATCCCGCGCTTCCAGCGTGCACTCCACGCCGTGGCGCTCCATGGCGCTGCGCACGCCCTGTGCCAGCTGCGGCTCCATAGGCAGGTCTACCAGCACCTTATCCCCGCAGAACACATAACCGCCGGCGCTGCATACCGCGCCGTCAAAGCCATAGTCCAGCAGCGGCTGGGTCATGCGCAGGTTGCGCCCGGTGCACAGAAACAGCTTGTGGCCATTGGCATGTGCTTTGTGCAGCGCTTCCACCGTGCTTTGGGGGATCAGCATCTCGCCCGGGGGCAGCAGAGTGCCATCGATATCTAAAAAGATCAGTTTCTGTTTCATTCGTTCCTCTTTTTTTACAGTGAGCCGCGCTCTACCAGCGTATAGCCCAGCGTGGTCTGGCGTACCGGTGCAGCGTCCGCTCCGGTGTGCTCCAAGCTTTGCAGCAGCATCCGGGCAGCCTCCTGCCCGACCTGCCGCTGATAGAAGCGGATGGTGGTCAGGCCGGGTTCCACCACCTTGCCTGCCCAGTTGTCTCCGATGCCGGCAAGGCCGACATCCTGCCCTACTTTGCGCCCGGCGTCGCGCAGCACCCGCAAAGCGCCAAAGGCCACGGTGTCTGTCACGCAGACCACACCGTCCAACTGCGGGCAGCGTGCCAGCAGCTCTTCCATGCAGCGGTGCCCTTCTTCCATGGAAAAGGCGGCGCAGTAAGCGCGGGGCAGACCATCTGCGTTCAGTCCGGCCTCCCGCAGTGCATCCTGCACACCCTGACGGCGGGCTATGCCGGTGGCGGCGTCCTGCTCGCTACCGCCGATGTACACGATATTTTTGCGGCCATGCTCCAGCATCTTCCGGGTCAGGTCGCGGGCGGCAGAGCGGTCGTCGTTATAAACGCAGGGCAGGTCTGCAAAACGCTGCCCCGTTACCACCACAGGCACACGGCAGTCTTTCAGCGCCTTGCACAGCTGCGGGCTGGAATCATAGCCCAGCAGGATGATACCGGCCACATGGTTGCGTTGCAGCGCTGTAAGATATTCCAGCTCCATCTGCCCGTCCAGCTCGGTGTTCGCCAGCAGCATCAGGTAGCGGCTGGCCCCCAGCTCGGCTGCAATGCCGCTGGTGATCTGCCCTACCGACTGGGAGCTGATGCTGGGCACAATGACCCCCACCTGACGCACCTTGCCGGTGCGCAGGGTCTGCGCCGCAGTATCCGGGCTGTAGCCGGTCTTTTCCACTACGGCTTGTATCACGGCGCGCTTCTGCTCGCTGAGGGGGCCGCCGTTCAAATAGCGGCTGACCGCAGCACTGGAGACGCCTGCCAGCTTTGCAATATCACTGATGGTCATGGGGTTCTTTTCTCCGTTCCCTCTCCGGTGGCAATGTGTAAACGTTTTCATGCTTATTATAAATCCGTTTCACATTTCCCGCAAGAGGTGCAATGACCGTTTTTCTGTGGGACTGTCCGCTGCTTTTTTGGTGATTTTACACAATCCAAATGATTCTGCTTTCTGATTTACCACCAGAATTGCGAAATCCGTTACGCTTATACAAGTCCCATGCTGATGGCGCGTGCGATAAGTCCCAGCACCAGCGCTGCCAGAATAATGCCCAGTGCCACCCTGCTCTCGCCGCCGGTCTGCTGCTTTTTGCTGCGGGAGGCTGTGCCGCGGCTCTGCTTTGTACCGGTGCTGCGGCTGCGGGCAGAGGTATTCTGCCGCCCGGCAGTGCTTTTGGTGCTGCGGACAGTCTGGGGATTGCGGGGCTTTGTGCGGGCGGCGGCTTTTCCCTGCTGTGCGTTCTGCGGGCTGCTCTGGCGCACTTTAAGGGGCTTGCCCTCGCTGCAGCGGCTCAGGTAGTCCTCTGCCTCGCGGTAATACTGCGCCAGCTCGTTTTCCTTAAAGGCAGTACCGGCGTAGCCCTCCTCCAGCGCCTCGATGGCTTCGTTGAACAGCAGGGCTGCCTGTGCGCCGTCTGCTGCAACTGCCGCGTGGGCTGCCTCGTTGCGGGCGGTGCGGATGGCGTTGCAGGCATGGCGGGCGGCAGAGGGGTGCGCCGTGTTGCCCAGCAGGTCCAGTGGGCGGGCGGCATCGTTCTCCGGGTCCAGCAGCACCCGCATACACAGGGTAGTGTCCAGCTGCTGCCAGCTGGTCTTGCCGGTAAGGTCCGGCATACGGTCGTAGTAATCCGGGCTTTCCTGCTTGCGGGCAGCAATATGCTCCAGCAGCGCATCCAGACTGTGCGCCCCGGGCTTGCGCTCCCAGTGCCAGCGCAGCAGACGGCGGCTGATCTCATCGCAGGCGGTCTTGATCTCAAAAGCCACCTGTAAGGCTTGTTCCGGCATGGTATTTCCTTTCTGTGCAGTGCACACAAAAGGCGGAGAAGGCACGCTGCCCCCTCCGCCGGGATGATCTCTTATTTTACAGCACGAACTGGTAGTACACAAAGCCGCACAGCGCGATGGCTGCACACAGGATGGCCGTAATAGGCGGCACCCAGCGGATCAGCGCTTCTGCCACGCTGTCCCGGTTATCCTCGTACTCTTCGTCCTCCTCCACAGGCGCGGGCTGACGCACCGGAGCCGGACGGCGGGCGGGGATCACGCGGGTACCCTCGTCTGCCGCAGCAGCGCCGGAAAGCGGTGCGCGGGCAGAGGCATCCAGCACCCGGGTAGGCTCCGAGACAGGCTTGATGGGGTCAGCCTTTGGCTCGTAGACCGGTGCTCCCACGACCCGGGTGGGCTCTTCTACGGGAGCCGCCGGAGCAGCAGGGGCTGCGCCCACGATGCGGGTAGGCTCCTCCACCGCAGCGGGCGCTGCGGGAGCAGCCGGGGCGTTAAGGGGCATTTCCATCTCGTCTGCCGGGGCAGCGGGCTGCAGCAGAGTGTTCAGCGCGTTCTGCAACAGGATACGGTCGCAGCCGCACTCCGAGCAGTAAACCGTGTCCTCCTCGGTGGGGTGGAAGGCGCCGCAGGCGCAGTACCAGCCGTTCTCGAACACCTGCGGCTGATACTTGAGCCCGGTGCGGTTCATGCGGGCCTCCAGCGCCTTTTGCAGCTCCGGAGCCAGACGGCGGGGTGCGGGCAGACGCACACGCTTGATGCTGTCCAGATGCACCACGCGCTTGCCGTTGTACACATTGCACAGGGTAACATCCACGCTGGTGATGGCCTTGGCCGTGATGAACACGGCATCATCCTGCCCAAACAGCTCGCCGGGCTTTACCTGCAGATCCCGGTACTCGAACTTATCCTCGCACAGGATCACGCCATCCACGCCCTTGCACTTGAAGTGGATCTCCAGTGCGGTCAGGGTCACGCGGGAAATATTCTTGAAGGTCAGGCAGACAGCATGCTCGCCGCTGACGTCTCCCTTGAGCAGCTCCACGCAGACAAACTGCACCGGACTGCCGGGGGTATAGTAGTTTGCGCGGGTCTGTGCGACCGGGTTAAAATTTTCCTCCACGATGCTCGCTCCTTTCCTAAAAAAGCTTAGTCCTGCTGCTCCGGGGCATCCAGCTGCGGCATTTCCGGCTGGGCAGGCTCGGCCTGCTCGGCGGGTTCTGCACGCTCTGCAGTCTCCGCAGGCTCTGCGGGCTGCACCGGGGCGGGCTGCATGGTCTGGTCGGGCTGTGCCTGCTCGGGCTTTGCATCCTCGCAGGGCGGCAGGGTGCCGCCGGCCATAATAGTGTTGAACTGCTCCTCGTTGAGCTTTTCGCGCTCCATCAGAGCCTTGGCCAGCGCATGGAGCTGGTCGATGTGCTCGGTCAGGGTGCGGCGGCAGGTCTCGTAGGCCTCGTCAATGATATCGCGGGTCTCGCTGTCGATCTCGGCAGCGGTGGTCTCGCTGTAACCCTTGCCCTGACCAAAGTCGCGGCCAAGGAAGGTCTCCTCCTGCGAGGTGCCGTAAACCACGGGGCCCAGACGCTCGGAGAAGCCGTAGCGGGTGATCATCTGGCGGGCGATATTGGTGGCCTGCTGCAGGTCGTTGGAAGCACCGGTGGAGATGTCCTCCAGAATCAGCTGCTCGGCCACACGGCCGCCCAAGCTGGACACGATGTCCTCAAACATCTCGCCCTTGGTCACATAGCTGCGATCCTTCTCAGGCAGATACATGGTGTAACCGCCGGCCTGACCGCGCGGGATGATGGTGATCTCGTGCACGCGGGGATGATGCTTGCAGTAGAAGCCTGCCACTGCGTGACCGGCCTCGTGGTAGGCGGTGAGTTTTTTCTCCTCCGGGGTGACCACGCGGCTCTTCTTCTCGGGGCCAGCCATCACCTTCATGGAGGCTTCCTCGATATCCTCCATGGTAATGGCCTTGCGGTTGCGGCGGGCTGCCAACAGCGCGGACTCGTTGACAAGGTTCTCAAGGTCTGCACCGGCAAAACCGGCAGTGCGCTGGGCAATAACCTTCAGGGAGACGTCCGGTGCAAGGGGCTTGTTGCGGGTATGCACCTTCAGGATCTCCTCGCGGCCTTTGACATCCGGCAGACCCACATAGACCTGACGGTCGAAGCGGCCGGGACGCAGCAGCGCCTTATCCAGAATGTCGGCACGGTTGGTGGCCGCCATGACGATGATGCCGTCGT
>ERZ834722.3511-NODE-3511-length-10527-cov-11.560160_pt1 | contig 10527 bp, 9 predicted proteins | sample MGYA00519576_ERZ834722 | MGnify/ENA primary metagenome ERZ834722 (study PRJEB31850, sample SAMEA3708759) | human gut metagenome | biome: human gut; feature: human-associated habitat; material: faeces | place: China | collected 2014 ...
TCCTTACTTCAGCTGCTCGAGCGCGGCGAGCTTCAGGCAGCAGCAGAAGACCTCCATCGCCTGCTGCAGCTCCTCCACCGGCGGGAGGGACGGGGCGACGCGGATGTTGCTGTCCTTCGGGTCGACGCCGTAGGGGAAGGTCGCGCCCGCACTCGTCATGATGACGCCCGCCTCCTTGCACAGCGCCAGCGTGCGCTTGGCAAGGCCCGGCAGCGTGTTGACGGACACAAAGTAACCGCCCTTGGGGTCGTGCCAGGTGGCCAAATCGAGCGGACCGACCTCGCGCGCGAGCGTCTCGGTCACCGCCTTGAACTTCGGTCCCATGATGGCCGCGTGCTTCTTCATCAGCTCCAGCGTGTGCGCCTTGTCCTTGAGGTACTTCACATGACGCAGCTGATTGATCTTATCGTAGCTGATGATCTGGACGTTGATGAGCTTCTCCATATACTCCATGTTCGCCTCGCTGCACGCGAAGCACGCCACGCCCGCGCCGGGCAGCGTGATCTTGCTGGTGGAGGCAAACTCAAACACCATGTCGGCGTTGCCGTACTTCTCGCACAGGCTCAGGATATCGGGGAAGGGCACGAACTCGCCCTCGAACTCATGGATGCAGTATGCATTGTCCCACATAAGCACAAAGTCGCTTGCAGCGGGCTTCATGGCGGCTATGCGGCGGATGGTGGCTTCGCTGTAAATTATGCCCTCGGGGTTTGAATACTTGGGCACGCACCACATGCCCTTTACGTCCTTATCCTTTATAAGCTCCTCCACCATGTCCATATCGGGGCCTTCGGCGGTCATGGGAACGTTTATCATCTCTATGCCGAAGCTTTCGCATATTGTAAAATGCCTGTCGTAACCCGGCACGGGGCAAAGGAACTTTACCTTATCAAGCTTGGCCCAGGGCTTTTCGCTGTGCAGCAGGCCGTGGGTGACCGCCTTTGCAATTGTGTCATACATCAGGGTAAGGCTGGCGCTGCCCGCGGCGAAAACCTCCTCCATATCAACGCCCAGTATATCCGCAAACATCCTGCGGCAGCTGGGCAGGCCCTCAAGCGTGCCGTAATTGCGGGCGTCTATGCCGTCAACGATGCAGTTATCGCCCTTCAATATGGTCAAAAGCTCATTGGACAGCTCCAGCTGCGCCGCGCTGGGCTTGCCGCGCGCCATGTTGAGCGAAAGACCCTTGGCCTTGCAGACCTCGTACTCTTTCTTTGCCGCGGCGTAAAATTCGTTCAGCTCGCTTTGATTCATTTCACAAACACGCTTCATGCAAATACCTCCACAATGAATGAATTTATGCGTTTGATAGCCCTATTGTACTCCTAAACCCATATTAAGTAAAGAGTTATGAAGGATTCCCTGCATGATTTGTTATATTGGGACTAATCTGGTATAATGATTTAACTCATTCAGCGCACAGGAGGCGGAACGATGGACATTACAGCGAAGATAAAAACGCTTAAAGATATGATTATGAGCAGCAAAAGAATAGCCTTCCTTGGCGGGGCGGGCGTATCCACGGAAAGCGGAATACCGGATTTCCGCAGCGAGAACGGCTATTTCGAGGCCATACGCCGCTTCGGCTACCCGCCGGAGGAATTGCTCAGCCACACGTTCTTTATGCGCCATACGGACGTATTCTATAAGTATTACAGGAGCGCGCTCATGGTTACGGGCATAAAGCCCAACCGTGCGCATTACGCGCTCGCGAAGCTGGAACGCGCGCTCAGGCTGACCGCCGTTGTTACGCAGAATATAGATGGGCTGCATCAGCTTGCGGGCAGCAGGAACGTATATGAGCTGCACGGCAGCATATACCGTAATCACTGCATGGAATGCGGCAAAAGCTACACGGTGGAGCAGCTGAAGGATATGCCCAACGTGCCCATATGCAGCTGCGGCGGGGTAATAAAGCCGGACGTGGTGCTGTATGAAGAAGGGCTGGACGAGGAGGTGCTGTCCGGCGCGGTGAACGCCATCCGCCGTGCGGATACCCTGATCATCGGCGGCACAAGCCTTGTGGTGTACCCGGCGGCAGGACTGATCCGGTACTTCCGGGGCGATCATCTGGTGGTCATCAATATGCAGCCCACCGGGGCAGATGCGGAAGCCGACCTGTGCATTGCAAAGCCCATTGGTCAGGTGCTGAGCGAGGATGTAACGCTGGATCTGTAAAACAAAAAGAGCAGCCCTGTTTCGCGCCGATTCTCGCCCCCGGTCCGGTATGCTGGATGCATACTGAAAAAGAATGGGGGAAACCAAATGATCCAGGTTTGTGAGCCGCCGCGCACGCGGCAGGTAAGGCGGCTTTCGGCGGAGGAATTCTGCCGACTGGCGCAGAGCGAAGTGAGCAGTGTGTACCGTCCGCGCAGCGAGGTGCTGCGGATGCTGACGGTAGGCGAGGTGTGGGGCATGTACAGTACACGCGGTGTGCCGGGAGCCGGGTGCATCCTGCTGCCCATGGATGCCGATGTGGCAGCGGCGGCTGCGCTGCGCCGCTTTCTGGGCTGGAACCGCACGTCAGGCGGATATTTTTTGACCCCGGCAGCCGGGCCGGACGGCCATGCCGCCGAGACCCTTGCACCGCTGCTGGCTGCGGCTGCTGCCCGGCAGGAGTTTCTTGCCCGGCAGCGGGCACGGTGGGCCGTGGTGGAATGTGCGGCAGAAGAGCTGATCCCGCTGTATCTGCGTCAGGGGTTTGCTTTGCGGGCTATCCGCCCGCTGGACAGTTTGGCACCGTGTTTTCTGCTGCAGGCCGGGTGCCTTGCGCAGAATGTGCCGCCGGTATGGCTCCCGCTGGCCGACCGGGTGCACATTGCCATCCTGCTGGCTCGGGGCTATGCCGCGCTGGAAAGCCGCGAAAGCCCGCAGGGCACGGTGCTGGCACTGTATCCCGTATGATGTGAAAGTGAGAAAGTTGAAATGAAAGCAGTTGTTCTGGAAGATTATGCCATACAGCAGGGAGATCTGAACTGGTCGGGTGTGAAGGCGCTTGTGCCGGACATCACCCGCTATGGGCGCACCGCGCAGGAAGAGGTGGTGCCGCGCATCGGGGATGCGGAGATCGTGTTCCTGAATAAGTGCCGCATCGACGAAGCCGTTCTGGCCCAGTGCCCGAAGCTCAGGTGGGTGGGCATCATTGCCACCGGAACGGATAACCTTGATCTGAAGGCCTGCCGCCGCCATGGCGTGCCGGTAGCCAACGTGCCTGGCTATTCTACTTACAGTGTGGCACAGATGACCTTCAGCCTGCTGCTGGCCATCTGCCAGTGCGCCGACCGTTACCATCGCCTTGTGCAGGACGGCCATTGGCGCACCGAGGAGCCTGCGGCCTACGGTCTGCTGCCGCAGGTGGAACTGCTGGGCAAGACCTTTGGCATCTATGGCTACGGTAGCATTGGCCGGCAGACCGCCCGCATTGCCAAGGCCTTTGGCATGGAGGTGTTGGTGTGCACCCGCACCGTTCGGCCGGAGTACGAAGCCGACGGTGTGGAGTTCGTGGATCTTGACACCCTGCTTGCCCGCAGCGATGTGCTCAGCCTGCACTGCCCGGCAACACCTGCAACACGGGGGCTGATCAACGCGGCCACCCTTGCCAAGGCAAAGCCCGGCATGATCTTGCTGAATACTGCGCGCGGTGCGCTGGTGGACGAGCAGGCCGTGGCCGATGCGCTGAAAAACGGGAAGCTTGGCTTTTACGGTGCCGATGCCTTTGGCACTGAACCGCTGCCGCAGGCAAGCCCTTTGCGCGGCCTACCGAATGCCCTGCTGACACCGCACATCGCGTGGGCCACCAACGAAGCTCTGCAGCGGCTGATGGATATTACTGCCAACAACCTGCGCACATGGCTGGATGGCGCGGGAGAGAATATTGTGAACGCATAAAAAAACGGGAACGCCGCATGGACGTTCCCGTTTTTTTAGTTCAGGATACCGCTTGCTTTGATGGACTGCACCGCCTCGGCAATGCGCTCCGGCGGCAGGGTGAGGGCAAAGCGCACGTAGCCTTCGCCCAGCGGGCCAAAGCTGGAACCCGGCGTGCACAGCACACCGCTCTTTTCCACAAGGTCAAGACAGAAGTCCATGCTCTTTGCGTACTTTGCCGGGATGGGTGCCCACACGAACATGCTGCCGTGACTGTCCGGCACATTCCAGCCAATGGAACGCAGGCCACCGCACAGAGCGTCGCGGCGCTGCTGGTACAGGCCGCACTGCGTTTTTACCATGTCCAGCGGGCCGGTCAGGGCGGCGATGGCCGCTTTCTGCACCGGCAGGAACATGCCGAAATCGATCTGGCCGCGCAGTTTCTTGAAGGCAGCTACCACGTCCCTCCGGCCCACAAGAAAGCTGATGCGGGCACCGGTGACATTGAAGCTTTTGGAAAGGCTGAAGAACTCCACGCCCACATCCATGGCACCCGGCGTATTGAAGAAGCTGTTGCCCACGGCCCCGTCAAAGATAATGTCGCTGTAGGCGTTGTCGTGGATGATGAGAATGTCATACTTTTTGGCAAAGGCCACCAGTTCGGCGTACAGCTCCGGGGAGCCGACGCTGCCCACCGGGTTTGCGGGCAGGGAGACGATCATATACTTTGCCTTGCGGGCCACATCCTCCGGGATGTCCTTCACATAAGGCAGGAAGCCGTGCTCCTTGGTCAGCGGGTAATACCACGGCTTTGCGCCGCCCAGCAGACTGCCCGCAATGAACACCGGGTAGCAGGGAGTGGGCAGCAGCACGGTGTCGCCCTCGTCACACAGCACCATACCAATGTGGCCCACGCCCTCCTGACTGCCCGCACAGCTGGCCACCTGATCCGGGGTGATCTCCACATGAAAGCGGCGTTTGTAGTAGCCGCACACGGCATCCAGCAGCTCAGGCAGATCGCGCAGGCTGTACTTCCAATTCTGCGGGTCGGCGGCTGCGTCCATCATGGCCTTGCGGATGTGCTCGGCAGGCGCAAAGTCCGGCGTGCCGACGCTCAGATTATAAATGGTACGGCCCTGAGCTTCCAGAGCTACCTTGCGTTCGTTCAGTGCGGCGAAGATCTCGTCGCCGAACAGATCCAGTCGTTTGGAAAATTGCATATCCTGATACCCCTCTTTAACACGGATCATTTTGATAATAGGGCTATTTTAGCACGTTTTGCCTGCCTGCGCAACGAAAAGGGCAGATGGGGGAGAAAGTTTCAACTTTCGGTAATGGGAAGCGAAGGATGTTTCACGGGAAGAAAACCCTCTCAGTCACGGCTGACGCCGTGCCAGCTCTCCCGAAGGGCGAGCTTTATGAGTGCAAACCATCAGATGCAAAAGAGCTCCCCCTTTCGGGGGAGCTGGCGAGCGAAGCGAGACTGAGAGGGTTTATCAATCGATCGTCGTTTTTGTCCGTCCCACGCCGATGACGGCGGTGCTGATCTTTTTCCAGCTGTTGCAGCCGCACACACCGTCCACACGCAGGCTCGTGCGCCGCTGGAAGCCTTTCAGCGCTTCCTCCGTCCGGGCACCAAAGATGCCGTCGATGCGGATCCCGGTCTGGTAGCCCAGCGTGGAAAGCGCGTCCTGCAGAATCATCACATAGCAGCCACGGCTTCCCCGCCTCAGGGTAGGATACCCGGCGGTGGTGCCGCTGCAGGCGGGCGTGCCGTAGCGGCGGTCCATGTGCACCCATGTGGGGGTCTGGCTCAGCGGCTCCACATAGCCCCATGCCCCGGTGCCCCGGGCTGCGTTGTAGATGGCCGTGCGGGCGGTCCGGGTCAGGCTCTGGCCCACGTCGAAGGATACGCCCGCGTAGTGCTGGCTGCGGGTGCCGTGCCCGCCCTCCCAGATGCGGCGGAAGGCATACCCCACCGGGATGCCCTTGCCGTACTTGCGGCGGGTCAGGTTCCACGCTTCCATGGCCGCAATGGTGGTCCACAGGGTGGGGCTGGCGGATTTGCCCCGGAATTCCCGCACCCGCAGGGTGGTGCCGGTGCTGTAGGGCATGGGGTCGTTCTCATTCAGGTTTGCATAGGTGTATACCTTGTTCTCGTAGGCATCATAGATCAGAAGTCGTGCCATCGCTCATTCCTCCTTGCTGCAGTGTGGGCAGCTCTGGGCCTGCAGCGCGGCCCATGTTCCACGGTCCACGGTGCCGGTCACCAGCAGCCCGGCCCGCTGCTGTGCCAGCCGGACAGCGGCAGTCTCTTCCGGGCCGAAGCAGCGGTTCTCGGTCACATAGCCCTCGGTGCAGTACAGGCAGGAACGTCCGTTCAGCCATGTCTCCACCTGCGCCACGTCCGGCCCCACGCTGCCCGCGCCGATGGCCCGGCCCGGGTAGACCGGGCCATGCCCGATGCTGCGGTCGGGGTTGGGCATTTCGGCGGCGAGCTGCAGGCTCAGCGCTTCCACAGCTGTCCATGTGTCGGCATCCGCAATGCCGGTCTCGGGCAGGCCCAGAAGCTCCTGTGCGCTGCGGGTGGCGGCGGCAGTCTCGTCGGTGTACTGGTCGGAGAGGGGCGGGTTCTCCACACTGGTAAAGTAGTAGGCAATGCGCTGCAAAAGCAGGCTGTAGTAGAGCACTGCACTGCCGGAAGACCCCACTGTGAGCGGGGTACCGGGGTAGGGCAGGCGCTTCAGGGTGACCACCGGCCCGGATGTCCGCAGAGTGGACGCCTTGTCGTACAGGCTGTTCCATGTGGTACGTCCCACGATGCCATCTACAGTCAGCCCCGCAAAGCGCTGGTAGGCCCGCACGGCAGCTTCGGTGGAAGCACCGAACTGTCCGTCGATGCCAATGGCCGGGATGCTGCTCTCGTAGGCGCTCATGAGGTAGAGGTAGAACTGCAGCTCCCGCACCGCTGTGCCGGAAGAGCCTTTGCGCAGCACGCCCGGGTACTCGCCGGGGCGCAGGCTGGACGACAGCAGCTTGTTGGCGATGTCGTTGTACACCTCGTATAGCTTGTTCCATGTCGTGCGGCCCACTACACCGTCGCTGGTCAGGCCAAAGTAGGTCTGGAACCGCTTGACTGCCGCTGTGGTGGCACTGCCGAACTTGCCGTCCACCGTGATGTTGTTCAGGTTCGAGTACACCGTGCGCGCGATCTTGAGCCAGAACTGCACCAGCCGCACATTCTGTCCGCTTGCACCCTCCCGCAGGGCGGTGCCGGGGTAGGCATTGGGGGTGCCGTTGTCGGACTGGATGCTGCGGAACTGGTCGTACAGCCCGGTCCATGTGCTTTGTCCCACCACGCCGTCCACGGTCAGGCCGTATTTGCGCTGGAAGGCCCGCACCGCTGCGGCTGTGCCGCTGCCGAATACGCCGTCCACCGTGACCGATGGGATGGAGGAAGTGTACTGCGCCAGCGTATTCAGCCAGAACTGCAGCTGTTCCACAGCACTGCCGGTAGAGCCGGTGCGCAGCACGGTGCCGCCCCATGTGCCGTCCGAGAGAGTGCCGCTGGATACCTCGCCCTCGCTGGTCAGCTCCGCAAGATCCTTGACCGACACATAGATATAGCTGATCTTGTACCATGTCTGCCGTCCAACTGCACCGTCGGCGGTCAGGTTGAACTGCTTCTGGAACGCCCTGACCGTGGCGGCCATCCTGGCCCCGAACACGCCGTCCACAGTCAGCAGGCCGAGGAAGGGATAGTCCTTGGTGATGCGGTTCAGCTGGCGCTGCAGGGTGAACACCGCTGTGCCGCTGTCGCCCTGCCGGATGGGCGAACCGGGGTAGCTCTGGGGGATGGACTGGATGTTCGAGGTGCGGATGATCTCGATGTCGTTGCCGTAGTAATACTTCAGGATCTGCAAGGCGTTACGGCCCTGATTGGCCAGCGTCACGGTGCCCCACTGCTTGAGACCCGGGCAGGTGACCGATTTACCGTCGCAGTATTCAGAGTAGTAGGGGTTTACGGTGCCGGTCTTGCGGATATAGGTGTTGAAGATGTCGTCGGTGATGCGCACCATCACATCGAACACCGTGCGTCCGTGAACGTAATACTGGTCGTAGCTGGTGGAGTTGGTAATGTTGAAGGTGTAGCCCTTGCTGGGGTACCACTCGGTGTAGATGCGGTTGAGTGCCAGCGAGATCTGGCAGTGGATGTTGGCCCGCAGGGCCTGCTCCGGCCACGGGGAGCAAAATAACCAAACTGGAAAAATAATCGTACAATAGTCCAAAATGTGCCAATTTGGAACGTTCGAGAACTGATTTTTGCGCCGAATAAGTCATACTTATAATAGGCGGATTTTTGTTTATGCAGCAGGTTTAAGATGTTGGATTTATTCTGTTAAAACTCAGTCCTACTCTCTGCCGGTCACGGCATCCAAGCCAACGCCCTGTTTTTGCTGCCCGGTATTTTCCGGCAGAGAACGGCAAAGTTTTTTTACTTGAAACGGTGCGCGGATACGATATAATAAGGATGGATAGAAAAATAACATTCGAGCAGCTCTAAGGTTCTGCTGCCCGGAAAGGAGCTTACTGTTATGCGCTATACCATCAGTGAGATGGCATCTCTGCTTGGTGTCACAACCCATACTTTGCGCTACTATGAAAAAATGGGCCTGATCCACCCCGAGGTCAACGAGGATACCGGCTATCGTTACTATACAGTCACTGATACCCGGCGGTTCAACCTGTGCAGGGAACTGCGGGCGGCAGAGCTCTCGCTGGAAGAATGCCGGGAGCTGATCGGCGCACCCACGGTGGAGCAGAGCGACGCCATGTTCAACCATCAGATCGCCCAGCTGCGGCGCAGGCAGGTGCTGGACGAACTGGCCATCCGTTTTTTGGAACACAAGCGGGAGCAGTACCGTACACTGGAACAGAATGCCGGGCGCATCTGGGTGCAGAATTTCCCGGAAATGTGGCGACTGACCTTCTCACAGGAAGAAGCAGCAGACCGGGATAAAGAATTGCAGCAGGAAAAGGCTGAATGGCTGGAATGTATGCCTGCGACCCGCTGGGTGAGCCGCCTGCCCCGGCGGGTGATGGAGCAGTTTCGGGTGGGACGCAACGAGTACGACTACGGCCTTATGATTGAGGCCGATGCCGCTCGCAGGCTGGGGCTGAAGCGCACAAAGCATGTGGAGGTGGTGTGCGGCGGAGACTATCTGACTACCATTTGGAAAAAGGATTATCGCGGGTCCTTTGGGTGGGACTCACTGGACGACCTGCATGCGGAGATCGTGCAGCGCGGGTTCCGTGCGGTGGGCGAGACCTTCAGCAGCATCGCTGCTAGCCGGGAGCAGCCCGATGGGAGCATCGTGAATTACCATCTGACGCGGACAAAAATATATACATAAAATTGCAATATCACGAGAATTTGTTAGATCAGACAAATTCTTGTGATATTTTTGTCAAAACAGCCCTTGACCTTCGCGCTGCTCTAACGTGTAAGCTTTGTTTATCCAGTAACAAAGTCTGAGGACTTTGCTGCCAAACACGGATCACACGAAGAAAAGGCAAGGAGAACGATTATGAGCGAAAAGATTTCCCGTCGCAACTTCCTGCGCACTGCTACCTTGGGTGCAGCTGCCGCAGGCCTGCTGGCCGGCTGCGGCAACAGCGCAGCTTCTGGCAGCACCGCTGCCAGCACTGCTGCCGGTACCTATACCGCAGGCACCTACAGCGCCACTGCTACCGGTATCAACACCACAACGCCTGTCACTGTGACCATGACCTTCAATGCAGATACCATTACCGATGTGCAGATCGATGTGGCAAACGAAACCAAGGGTTACGGTGCCGATATCGCCGATGAGATGGTGAAGAAGATCTTTTATGACTTCCTGCATGTAAATGTCATCCCGACAGTTTCCTTTGAAGAAGCAAGCAATAAGGAAGTGATCCAGATGACTCCCTTCATCACGGAGGAAGAAGAAAAAGAAGTGCTTCCATCCATCCCGACTTGCGAAATAGGCCGCTGGTATCCGGCTTTTGCGGATGTCACAGCCAAAGGCGATACCAAACAGAAAGGCATCGATGAAATCATCCGGCACTTTGGCATCAAGCTGGAAGAAACGATGTCCTTCGGCGACGGAGGAAACGATATCAGCATGCTCCGCCACGCAGCTATCGGAGTCGCTATGGGGCAGGCCAAAGAGGATGTAAAAGCCGCAGCCGACTATGTGACAGCCCCCATTGATGAGGACGGCATCAGCAAGGCTATGAAACATTTCGGGATTATCTAATTCATTTATCCGGTCAGCACATCTGCTTATCCGTCACTAACTTTATGAGCGTAGACACTAATAACGCAGCTTTTCAGGACGCCCTGAATCTTATTCAGTATACCCGCCAGTCGGTTTTTCTGACCGGAAAAGCGGGTACAGGTAAATCTACATTCCTACGTTATGTCTGCGAACATACCAAGAAGAAACATGTCGTTCTCGCACCTACCGGCATCGCAGCCATCAACGCCGGAGGAAGTACGATGCACAGTTTCTTCAAACTCCCCTTCTATCCGTTACTGCCGGACGATCCGAATTTAAGTCTCCAGAGAGGACGCATTCACGAGTTCTTCAAGTACACCAAACCGCACCGGAAGTT
>ERZ834722.3521-NODE-3521-length-10493-cov-3.685572_pt1 | contig 10493 bp, 6 predicted proteins | sample MGYA00519576_ERZ834722 | MGnify/ENA primary metagenome ERZ834722 (study PRJEB31850, sample SAMEA3708759) | human gut metagenome | biome: human gut; feature: human-associated habitat; material: faeces | place: China | collected 2014 ...
TCCGTCCTCGGATACGATGTACATTCTCGTCCCCAGAGGAATGACCTCCGGGTCCACGGCAATCTCGCCGTAGCGGGCCTGGGTGCCGGTGGCGGTGACGGTGTCGCAGCCCCGGTCGGTATGGGTGTAGGCGGTAGCCCGGACGGTGTCCGTCCGGGTATAGGTCAGCACCTCGCCGGTGGGGAGGGTGATGTAGCCGTCGGCGATCACCGGCATTTCATCGGGGTCGGAGGCTTCCGCTTCCGCGCCGGTGCCCACGGCGATGACCTCCGCCACGGGCGCTCTTGTGACGGTCTCGCTGAGCACCGCCCGCTCGACCTCCTCGCCGTTGACGTAGAGCACGTCGGCAGTGCACAGCAGCTCGCCGTCCGCACCCAAAGTCAGCACCTCCTGAATGCCGGCGGGGATGGTGGCATCATTGCAGTAAGTAATGGTGTGGGGAATGGCGGCGGTGTAGGTCTCCCGGGTCTTGATGACGCTGTCTACGCGCAGAACCATGCCGTCGCTGGTCTGAGCCTCCGGAGCGTGGGAGAGTACATCGTACTCCCCCACCTCCAGGTTCAGCCGGGACAGCAGCTCCCCTGCTGTCTCGCCAAAGGTGGTTACCGTCATTTCCTCTCCGTGGTAATCCACCGTGACACGCTGGGAGCGGCAGATGGTGATTTCCTCCACGCCCTCCCCGGTCTGTGTAGTGTAGGTATCGTATTGTTCCAGAGTCAGTCCGGCCTGATCCAGCACCTCGGCGGGATCGGTGGCGAAGGTGGTGTAGGTCATGACCCGGTCGCCGTCGGTGATGACATAGGTCTTGGCGAAGGCCGTCTGGCGTACCAGCGCCAGCGCCAGCAGTGCGGTCAGCAGCACGGCGAAAAGACGGAGTATTGTTTTAACGGCGCTGCTGCGTACCAAGGCGAACCCTCCCATCCAAAGTGCTTCCAAAACGTTTTTATCAAAAGTTATCAAATGATTACAAATTGCATATCCAAACGGTTCGGATGGGAATATTATAACAAATAAAACTAAAAAGTCAAGCTTTTCTTTATTTTTACATGATTTCTACAACTTTTGACATTATTTTTGCGACTGCATTATGTCAACTGCCAAACAAGATATTGGTCGCAGAAACACGCATTTTGCAATATCTTGTGTCAAAAGGTTACATATGTTTACATAAGCTGTCGGATTATGTTACCTCTTTAACCTGCTGGTTGCGGCAGCGTTACCGGCGGTTTTGCCGGGGATTTGTGCGGCTTTTTCCCGGGGCAAACCCCGGAAAACCGTTTCCGGGCGGGCATCGGAGGGGGAAGAAGCGCACGCCGTCGATTTTTCCGATTTTTTCTTCCGGTTTCCCGCCGCGGGGATTGACAATCGAGAGAAAATGTGCTAAATTGCAGGTGATAAAAGGCTGCGAGGAAGACACGCGGTTCGGTAAGATACTATAGAGAGAAGCCGGTTGGTGAAATGGCTTCGTACCCCTGCCGGAACCGATACCACTTCTGAGCCGCGGGTCGGAAATGGCCTGCCGGGTGCGCCCGTTATTGCGTCAATGAGTGGCGGCGATTAACCGCAACCAGGGTGGAACCGTGGAATACTGCTGTATCCCACCCCTGATTTCGTTCAGGGGGTGGGTATTTTTTATCCCTTCCCCACACAATACAAGGCGGTCTAGACCCGCTGAAACGGAGGTATTTTATTATGGAAAACGAGTTCACCTTTGAAAATCCGGAGTATCGCAAGACCTACTGGCACACCTGCTCCCACATCATGGCGCAGGCCGTCAAGCGCCTGTGGCCGGAGGTACAGCTGGCCATCGGCCCCGCCATTGACGAGGGCTGGTACTATGACTTTGACGCGCCCTTCACCTTCACTCCCGAGCATCTTGCCAAGATCGAGGCGGAGATGAAGAAGGTCTGCAAGGAGCGTCTGCCCATCGTCCGCAGCGAGAAGCCCCGCGCCGAGGCCATTGCCTACATGCAGGAGAAAAACGAGCCCTACAAGGTGGAGCTGATCAACGACCTGCCCGAGGACGCGGTCATTTCCTTCTATACGCAGGGCGATTTCACCGACCTGTGCGCAGGCCCCCATCTGGATCACACCGGCCGGGTCAAGCACAACGGCTTCAAGCTGCTCAATTCCTGCGGCGCTTACTGGCGGGGCGACAGCAACCGGAAGATGCTCCAGAGAATCTACGGCATTGCCTTCCAGAGCAAGGAAGAGCTGGAGACTTACCTTCAGCGCATCGAAGAGGCCAAGAAGCGTGACCACCGCCGTCTCGGCAAGGAGCTGGGACTGTTCATGCTCACCGATTACGGCCCCGGCTTCCCCTTCTTCCTGCCCAAGGGCATGGTGCTGCGCAACACCCTGATCGACTACTGGCGGGAAGTCCACAAGCGCTACGGCTATGTGGAGGTCTCCACCCCCATGATCCTGAACCGTCAGCTGTGGGAGCAGTCCGGCCACTGGGATCACTACAAGAACAATATGTACACCACCGTCATCGACGGCGAGGATTACGCCATCAAGCCCATGAACTGCCCCGGCGGTATGCTGGTCTACGCCAGCGAGCCCCACTCCTACCGTGACCTGCCCCTGCGGGTGGGCGAATTGGGTCTGGTGCATCGCCATGAGCTGTCCGGCGCGCTCCACGGCCTGTTCCGCGTCCGGTGCTTCACCCAGGACGATGCCCACATCTTCATGACCCGGGAACAGATGGAGAGCGAGATCCAGAACGTTGTCCGTCTGTTCGACGAGGTGTACAACGTGTTTGGCCTGAAGTACACCGTAGAGCTGTCCACCATGCCCGAAGACCACATCGGCACCGTGGAGGAGTGGGAGGCCAACCAGGAAATTCTGAAAAAGGCCATCACCGGCATGGGCAAGGACTTCGTTGTCAACGAGGGCGACGGCGCGTTCTACGGGCCGAAGCTGGACTTCCACATTGAGGACTGCCTTGGCCGTACCTGGCAGTGCGGCACCATTCAGCTGGATTCCCAGCTGCCCGAGCGGTTCAATCTGGAGTACACCGGCGAGGACGGCCAGAAGCATCGTCCCGTGATGATCCACCGGGTGGTGTTCGGCTCCATCGAGCGGTTCATCGGCGTCATTACCGAGCATTTTGCCGGTGCCTTCCCCCTGTGGCTGACCCCTGTTCAGGTCAAGGTGCTGCCCGTCACCGACCGGGCGCATGAGTACGCCAAGGGCCTGAGCCAGAAGCTGGTGGATGCGGGCATCCGCGCCGAGGACGACTGCCGCAGCGAGAAGCTGGGCTACAAGATCCGGGAAGCCCAGATGCAGAAGATCCCCTACATGCTGGTAGTGGGCGACCGGGATATGGAGAACGGCACCGTCTCCGTCCGTACCCGCAAGGGCGAGGACCTGGGCGCCATGACGCTGGAGGACTTCTCCGCCAAGCTGCGCCAGATCGTGGATGAGAAGCAGAAGATCTGACAAGTGCCATAAGTTATAAGGTAAGCGGGAGAGACAGGCAGAAGCCTGTCTCTTTTGCTGCAGTCAGACAAAAAACAGATTTCGCCAAAAGAAAAGTTTATTGTAGCAAAACAGCAGGCTTTTGACAGAAAACCGCATGAAAAATACATGAAAATGATACAAATGCGCCAAAAATGGGGAAAGTGTGTGGATGAAAAACAAGGAGATGCACGATTGGACACCATTCCGAGACACAAATATGTTGACAGAGTGTGAACTTATCTGGTAAAATCAAATGGGTGCACAGCACCCGAATGCATAGAAGTGAGCGGGGCGCGCCCTGTTCGCTGTTTCCTTCTGGCGGAGGAAACAACAAACTATGGTAAAGGAATTAGGAGGTAAACATGAAAAAAGTAGTTTCTCTGCTGCTGGCTCTCATCATGGCGTTCTCCCTGGTCGCCTGCGGCGAAAAGCAGGGCGAGACCGATGATAGCACCGTGCCCTACAAGATCGGCATCGTGACCGGCTCCGTCTCTCAGTCCGAGGATGATCGCCGCGGCGCCGAGGCCTTCCAGAAGGAGTATGGCGAGGATATGGTCCAGCTGGCCATCTATCCCGACAACTTCACCGAGGAGACTGAGACCACCATCCAGTCCATCGTGAACCTGTCCGCCGACCCCCTGATGAAGGCCATCATTGTCAATCAGGCTGTCCCCGGCACCACCGAAGCTTTCCGCAAGATCAAAGAGACCCGCCCCGACATCATCTGCATCGCAGGTGAGTCACACGAGGATCTGCCCGAGATCGGCTCCGCTGCCGACCTGGTCACCAACAACGACTTCGTGTCCCGCGGCTATCTGATCATCCGCACCGCGCACGAGTTGGGCTGCGATACCTTCGTACATATCTCCTTCCCCCGCCACATGTCCTACGAGACCATGAGCCGCCGCGTGGCCATCATGAAGGCCGCCTGCGAGGAGTTCGGCATGAAGTTCGTCCTGGAGACGGCTCCCGATCCTACCTCTGACGTGGGCGTTTCCGGCGCTCAGGCCTACATTCTGGAGCAGGTGCCCGCTTGGGTCGAGAAGTACGGCCAGAACGCTGCCTACTTCTGCACCAACGATGCGCACACCGAGCCTCTGCTGAAGCGCCTGCTGGAGTGCGGCGGCTACTTCATCGAGGCCGACCTGCCCTCTCCCCTGATGGGTTATCCCGGTGCTCTGGGTCTGGATCTGACCGAGGAAGCCGGTGATTTCGAGAAGATTCTGACCAAGGTCGAGTCCGCCATCGTTGAGAAGGGCGGCGCCGATCACTTCGGTACCTGGGCTTACTCCTACGGCTACACCCTGTCCGCCGGTCTTGCTCTGCACGCCAAGAACGTGCTGGACGGCAAGAGCGAGCTGAAGGACATGGACGATGTGGCTGCCGCGCTGCAGGTCTACTCTCCCAAGGCGGCCTGGAACGGCGCCAGCTACACCAACGCCACCACCGGCGCGAAGTCTGAAAACGTGTTCCTGATCTATCAGGATACCTATATCATGGGCGATCCCGGCCACTTCATGGGCAACGCTACCGTGGAGATCCCGGAAAAGTACTTCACCATCAGCTGACGACAGGCTTTTGAAGCAACCATTAAAGCGGGGAGGGAGGGCATCCTCCCTCTCCGCTGCTATAAGTAGGGATGAATATGGAAAAGAACAATGCTCCGCTGCTTGAGATGCGGAATATCAAAAAGGGCTTTTTCGGCAATCAGGTGCTCACAGACATCAACTTCACCTTGAAAGAGGGCGAGGTACTGGGTCTGGTGGGCGAAAACGGCGCCGGTAAAAGTACCTTGATGAAAATACTGTTTGGCATGGACGTGATCCGTGAGACGGGCGGCTACGAGGGGGATGTCCTGATCGACGGAGAAAAAGTGCAGTTCAACACCCCCTTTGATGCGCTGAAGGCCGGCATCGGCATGGTGCATCAGGAGTTCTCGCTGATCCCCGGCTTTACTGCCACGGAGAACATCCTCCTCAACCGCGAGCCCAAGAAAAAAAGCGTCATTTCAGAAGTGTTCGGCCAGCGTCTGGACACTCTCGACTATAAGGAAATGGATAACCGCGCCGCAAAAGCCATTGAGAAGATGGGCGTGGCTATCGACCAGAAGATGGTCATCAGCAGCATGCCCGTGGGGCACAAGCAGTTCACGGAGATTGCCCGCGAGCTGAGCAAGGAGAACCTGAAGCTGCTAATCCTGGATGAGCCCACCGCCGTGCTCACCGAGCAGGAGGCACAGGCCCTGCTGGACTCCATCCGCGGCATGGCCTCCCGGGGCATCGCCGTGATCTTCATCACCCACCGCCTGCAGGAGATCCTGTCGGTGTGCGATAAGGTGGTCATCATGCGGGATGGCTACGTTGTCAAGGACGTGGCTGCCCGCGAGACGGATGTCCGCGACATCACCCACTACATGGTGGGGCGCGAGGTGGCTGCCGGCGGCGCTGCCCACGACATCCGCGACCACTCCGATGCCCGCACCATTCTGTCCATCCGCAAGCTGTGGGTGGATATGCCCGGCGAGATCGTCCGCAACGTGGATCTGGACGTGAAGGAGGGCGAGATCCTGGGCATCGGCGGTCTGGCCGGCCAGGGCAAGCTGGGTATTCCCAACGGCGTTATGGGCCTGTATGAGGCGGGCGGCACCGTGGAGTTCGACGGCAAGCCTATCGCGCTGAACAGCCCCCGGAAGTGCCTGGACTCCCAGCTGGCCTTCGTGTCCGAGGATCGGCGCGGCGTGGGTCTGCTGCTGGATGAGTCACTGGAGTGGAACGTGGCGTTCCCCGCCATGCAGGTGCAGAACAAGTTCCTGAAGAGAATGGGTTTCTTCACATGGCGCGACGAAAAGGCCATCCACACGGTGACGAACCGGTATATCGATGAATTGCAGATCAAGTGTACCGGCTCCGCCCAGAAGGCCAGAGAGCTGTCCGGCGGCAACCAGCAGAAGGTGTGTCTGGCCAAGGCGTTCGCGCTGGAGCCCCGCTTCCTCTTCGTGTCCGAGCCTACCCGCGGTATCGACGTGGGCGCCAAGGCGCTGGTGCTGGAGGCGCTGAAGAAATTTAACCGCGAATCCGGCGTCACGGTGGTGATGATCTCCTCCGAGCTGGAGGAGCTGCGCCAGATCTGCGACCGCATCGCCATCGTCTCCGGCGGCAGGGTCGCCGGTATCCTGCCTGCTGACCATTCCTCCGAGGAGTTCGGTATGCTCATGGTCAGTCAGGTGAAGTAAGGAGGAAGAAATGGGCAATACGACCACACTTGGAAACAAGTCAAAATTCAGAGAGTTGGTGGACAGCTTCGGCCTGCCGCGTCTGATCATCGCGTGCTTCCTGCTGCTGCTGCTCATCGCCGCGCCCTGCGTGGGGCTGGATTTCCCCACACAGATCACCAATATCATCACCCGTTTCAGCTGGAACGCCGTGATGGTGCTGGCCATGGTGCCCATGGTACACTCCGGCTGCGGCCTGAACTTCGGCCTGCCGCTGGGTATCGTGTCCGGACTGCTGGGTGCCACGCTGTCCATCGAGCTGGGCTATACGGGGTTTGCCAGCTTCCTGATGGCCATTCTTATCGCCACGCCCTTTGCCCTGCTGTTCGGCGGCGGCTACGGCTGGCTGCTGAACAAGATCAAGGGCGGCGAAATGATGATCGCCACCTACGTGGGCTTCTCGTCCGTGTCCTTCATGTGCATGATGTGGCTGCTGCTGCCGTACAAGCACCCTACCATGGTGTGGGGCTTCTCCGCCAGCGGTCTGCGTACCGTCATTTCGTTGGAGGGCTATTATGACAAGGCGCTGGCCAGTGTGCTGCCGATCGACCTGAACTGCATCGGCATCAATCTGGTGATCCCCACCGGTACGCTGCTGTTCTTCGTGCTGCTGGCCGTGCTGATGTGGGCGTTCCTACACACCAAGACCGGCACCGCCATGACCGCTGTGGGCTCCAACCCCGCCTTTGCCCGCGCAGCGGGCATCAACGTGGACAAGATGCGGCTTATCTCCGTGATCATGTCCACCTGGCTGGGTGCTGTGGGTATTCTGGTGTATGAGCAGGGCTTCGGCTTCATACAGCTGTACAACGGCCCCTTCTGGATGGCCATGCCCGCCGTGGCCGCCATCCTTATCGGCGGCGCGTCGGTGAACAAGGCATCCATCGGCAATGTGATTATCGGTACGATCCTGTATCAGGGCGTGGTGACCATGACCCCCACTGTGATGAGCGCCGCCTTCCAGATGGATATGAGCGAAGTCATCCGTATCGTGGTATCCAACGGCATGATCCTCTATGCCCTGACCAGAAAGACGGAAAGGGGGCGCTGACATGAAGGGTAAGAGATTCGATGTAAAGCAATTCCTGGGCAAAAACTCAGTGCCCGTCCTGTTTATCATCATCTGCGCCGTGCTCATTCCCGTGTCCGGCCTGCCGGTGAGCTACATACTCAACGAGGCTATGACCCGTCTGGGGCGCAACGCCTTTTTGATCCTGAGCCTGCTGATCCCCATTATGGCCGGTATGGGTCTGAACTTTGCCATGACGCTGGGCGCTATGGCCGGCGAGATCGCGCTGATTCTGGTGGCGGACTGGCAGATCTGGGGTATCCCCGGTCTGGTGCTGGCGGCCATCCTGTCCATCCCCCTGTCCATTCTGCTGGGTCTTATGTGCGGCAGCATCCTGAACCGCGCCAAGGGCCGCGAGATGGTCACCAGCTACTTTATCGCCTACTGCATGACCGGTGTGTACCAGCTGGTGGTGCTGTATATGATGGGGCCCATCATCCCCATCCTCCACAACACACTGAAGCTGCCCCGCGGCTTTGGTATCCGCAACACAGTCAGCCTTCTGCAGATGCGGCAGAGCGTCGATAATGCGCTGGCCATCTACGTGGGCGGCGTGAAGATCCCCGTGCTGACGCTGATCATCATCGCATTGGCCTGCCTGTTCATCGTGTGGTTCCGCCGCACGAAGCTGGGACAGGACATGCGCGCGGTGGGGCAGGACATGAATGTGGCGCGGGACGCCGGTATCAACGTGGACCGCACCCGCCTGATCTCCATCGTCATGTCCACCGTGTTTGCGGGCTTCGGCATGATCATCTATCTGCAGAACATGGGCAACTTCCCCACCTATACGGCGCATACCAACGTCGGCATGTTCTGCATCGCCGCGCTGCTGGTGGGCGGCGCCTCCGTGGAAAAGGCGTCCATCGGCAACGTGTTCCTGGGTGTGCTCCTGTTCCATACCATGTTCATCGTGGCACCGGCCGCCGGAACCAAGATCACCGGCGACTCCATGATCGGCGAGTACTTCCGCGTGTTCGTGTCCTACGCCGTTATCACCGTGGCACTGGTCATGTACGAGGCCAAGAAGCGCAAGGAGAACCGCACGCTGGGTCAGCAGCTGGCCATTGAGCAGAAGGCCGAGGAGGAGGGGAGAACCGCATGAAAACGACGAAACGCTCGTGGCTCATCCGTATCGCCTTTATCCTGGTGCTGGTGCTCATCGCCGTGGTGATGCTGCGCATCGGACGCGGCCACACCGTCTATTTCGACAACCGCGCAGTGGACAAGGGCGGCCAGTCTGTGGAGGCGCCCTATAAGATCACTGTGTACGTGAACGGCGAGCAGATCTCCAAGCTGTACGAAAAGGAGCGCTGCTTGACCACCGTCATCGGCGACAAGCTGGAGCTGACCGTGGAGGTCATGCAGCAGAAGGGCGGCAGCGAGACAACGGAAACGTACCAAATGACACTGCCCCATAACATCGACGGCATCATCATCAACCTGCCGGCGTATATGGCTGGTCTGCCGGAGGAGGTCTATCTGGAGGAATTCATCCCCGCGCCTCCCACCGACGAGGACGACGAGGAAGCGCCCGGCATCGAGGACGATATGGGTCTGGGCGACTTCTGATAATGTGTGCTGCATACACAGCCCATGCGAAAGCATGGGCTGTGGGCGCATAGGGACTTGCTTGCGGGCGGCAGGCGGATATGCTATATTGAATGGGCGGCGCGTAGACCGCGGCCGCATGGGAAAGGAGTATCAAAATGGCTGTTTTGAAAGGCTTGAAGCCGGAAAAGGTGTTCGCATATTTTGAAAAGCTGTGCTCGGTGCCCCACGGCAGCGGCAACACGAAGATCATCAGCGATCTGTGCGTGGACTTTGCCAAGGAACTGGGACTGAAGTACCGGCAGGAGCCGTGCAACAACGTGGTGATCTGGAAGCCGGCGTCTCCCGGCCATGAGAGCGCCGAGCCGATCATCCTACAGGGACACATCGACATGGTGTGCGCCAAGACCGACGACTGCACCAAGGACATGACCCGCGAGGGACTTGACCTGATGACCGACGGGGAGTGGATCTGGGCGGACAAGACGTCGCTGGGCGGCGACAACTGCATTGCCGTGGCCATGATCCTGGCGATCCTGTCGGATGATACGCTGGTGCATCCGCCCATCGAGGCGGTGTTCACCGTGGACGAGGAGGTGGGCATGGACGGCGCCTTTGCGCTGGACTGCTCTGACCTGAAGGGCAAAAAGCTGCTGAATTTGGACTCCGAACTGGAGGGCGTGTTCACCGTGTCCTGCGCAGGCGGCATGCGCTCCGATTGCCTGCTGCCCGCAGCGCTGACCGATGCGGCGGGCATGGAGGGCTTCGGCATCACCGTGGCCGGCCTGCAGGGCGGTCACTCCGGCGCGGACATCCATCTGGGACGCGGCAGCGGCAACCGCCTTATGGGACGGGTATTGGCCACAGCGCTGGAGAAGTTCCCCGGTCTGCGGCTGGCGGCCATCTCCGGCGGGCAGTTCGACAACGTGATCTGCTCCCGCTGCGACGCGGTCGTAGCGCTGCCCACCGGCAGCGGCGCGGCGTTCACGGCGTTCATCCGGGAGTTTGACGCGGCGTTGAAAAACGAGTACGCCGTCACCGACCCCGATGTGACGCTGACCTGCGCGGCGGCGGAGACGGCAAAAGCCGTGTCCGCAGAGCGCACCGTGACGCTGGTGCAGGCGCTGACGGCCATGC
>ERZ834722.3524-NODE-3524-length-10482-cov-13.541671_pt1 | contig 10482 bp, 8 predicted proteins | sample MGYA00519576_ERZ834722 | MGnify/ENA primary metagenome ERZ834722 (study PRJEB31850, sample SAMEA3708759) | human gut metagenome | biome: human gut; feature: human-associated habitat; material: faeces | place: China | collected 2014 ...
TTGACTTTGAGAATGGAAGTGGAACCTATACCTATCAGGGAAAGATTGCAGGATCCTTTGTAAGCGCGGACACTTATCTTGTCATTCCGGAAGGTGTATACCGTTCCATGAATCCGAGGGGAACAGCCTATGGCTATCTGTGGGTGGACTGTGATAAAAAAGATGTTGCATCTGTGGAACAGAGTCTGAATACTTTGATTTCTAATACTTCGCATATAAAAATGGATACCTATCATGCACAGTTACAATCTGCAGAATACGCAAGCCGTATGATGAAGCTTGGCTGCTATCTGTTCATGGCAATTGTCGGTCTCATTGGGTTTATGAATCTGGCAAACACCATGATCATCAATATCACCACGAAGAAGCAGGAATACGGTGTGCTGCAAGCGGTAGGCATGACCAATAAGCAGTTGAATCTGAGCTTACAAATACAGGGCTTGATTTTTACGGTTGGCACCATCTGCGTCGCACTTGCTGCCGGTCTGCCCCTTGGCTATGCACTGTTTTCCTATGCGAAGCATAATGGGATTTTTGGAATGAACGTTTATCACGTTCCTCTTATCCCGATTCTTGTTATGATTCTTCTGGTTGGTATTCTACAAATTGTGCTTTCCTGTGTTTTAAGCAGTAATCTGAAAAAGGAAACGCTGGTAGAAAGAATAAGGTATCAGGGATAGCAAGTAATATGTAATGAACTAGGTCTTAACGAAGAGGAGAAATAGATAACTTCCATTTTGTATGTATGATAAATCTAAACAGTATTTTAGCAACATTTCCTACTGGTTAATTAAATTGAATAGAAATTAAACACTGTTCAATTGAGCAATCTATATGAATCTGATATGCTGAGTATACAAAAGCTTTTGAATTTTTTAGGAGATGAAGCAAATGGATATAGGCGTTGTTATAAAAAAATACAGAAAAGAAGCTGGTATGACGCAGGAGGAGATGGCAAACAGATTAGGCGTGACGACACCGGCTGTAAACAAATGGGAGAATAGTAATTCCAAGCCGGATATTGAACTGCTGGCACCAATTGCAAGACTGCTTGATATTTCACTTGATACATTACTTTCTTTTCATGAAAAACTTTCAGATACTGAAATCGAAGAAATTATCAGGAAGATGGACAGGATGTTTTCAGAAGAAGGCTATGAAAAGACTTATGAATGGGCATTGAGACTTATAAAGGAATATCCGAATTGTAATATGCTTATCTGGCAGACTGCGGTAATGCTTGATGCAAGAAGAATAACGGATAAATGCATAAATCAGGAAAAATATGATAAGCAGATTAACGCATGGTATGAGCTGGCACTACATGATGAGAATGAAGAGATACAGCATCATGCAGCAGATTCCTTATTTGGATTTTATTTACGTAAGAAGGATTACACCAAGGCAGAAAAATATCTGGACTATTTTTCAGAATACGATCCTATGAAAAGTTATTATCAGGGAAGATTACTCCAGAAGCAGGGAAAAATCAAAGAAGCATATGAAAAATATGAAAATATTATTTTTTCCGGCTTTAGTACACTTAATTTTGTTCTTTCCACAATGGCGGGACTGGCATTGCGGGAAAATGATATCGGTTATGCGAGATTTTTGTCAGGGAAGGTACAGGCAGTTGCACATACATTGGAAATGGGAAAATATAATGAGTATTCGCCAATGCTTGATATTGTATGTGCAGGGAAAGATGTAGAGGGAACATATAAGGTGGTAAAACATCTTCTTGATAATGTGGGTACTATGTATGATTTTAGAAAGTCCGGTTTATATAAGCATATGAAGTTCAGAGATATTGATGAAGCTATATTAGATGGTGTAAAAGAAAAACTTCTTGAAGGATTCAGAAATGAGGAAGAATTCGGCTACATGGGAGGATATGAACCGTGGGAGAAATTAATTTTTGACAGATAAGTTTTTTGAAAACTGTATTTTGGTAAAATCTATTCCATTTTTAAAAGCCTTGCGATAAAATATGTTCTGTGAGACTGTGGTAGGACTACACAGAAAGGATATGTAGAAATCCTTGAATTTACGCACTTTGTAGAGTTTTTCAGCTTCAACAGGATTGCTGAAAATCACAAGGAAAAAGAGCTTGTGAGGAAGGTAACGGTTGATAAACTATATACAGAGTTTCACAGACTAAAAAGATAAGAAGAGAAGCAATAAGGACCAAAGATGAAAAAAATTTTTTACGGAGCTTTTTCAGTTTTTTTATTAGGCATTTTGGTGATTGTAATAAGGCATCCCAGCAATAACCTGATCCCTTCGAGGATGGTTTTGTTCACAGCCATCTGGATAGGATTCCTGTATGGAATCAGAATTTTGTTGCAGCTTATAGAAAAGTGGATTCAAAAAAAGGGATGGAATCTCAATAAAATATCTAAAAGCGGACTGATAATCTATGCGGCAGTATTTACAATTGCATTATATGTAATCAGCATATTACTTCGGAATGAGCCGGTGACAGACTATGGATCCGTATATCAGACGGCATGGAAACTGGCATCCGGAGAAGCAGTAGAAGATTGGTCATATTTTAGCATGTGGACCAACAATCTGGGAACATTGACCATGCTGACAGCCCTCTTGAAAACAGGTCTGCTGATTGGATTTACGGATCCGTATTATTTTGTATTGGCGGTCAATGTAATACAGGTAACGGCAGTCCTGATCAGTATATTTTACATTACGGGGAAAATAGGCGGCGCTTCACCGGCACTCCAGTGGTTCGCAGCACTGGTATTCAGCATGTGGACGCCGGTGTGGGCCTGTACAAATTCGTTCTATTCAGACCAGCTCAGTTTTGGCGGAAGCATAATAGCAATTGCGATTCTGTTGCGTTGCAGGGATATGTCTGGATATAAAAAATACCTTCTGTATCTGCTTTCAGGATTCCTGTGGGGACTGGCCATTGTGGTAAAAGCTACGGCAGGGATTCCGCTGGTTGCATTTATCATAACAGTGATTTTAACAGCGAAAAATCAAAAAAAGATCTATTGGAAAAGCCTTTCCCTGGTACTGGTGATCGCATTGTGTATTGTAGGCATGTCGTTGATCTCAGATACCTATCCATCCAAACAGGAGGAACAGAGACTGAAATTTTCCACAGAATACTGGGTAGCTCTGGGTCTTTTAAAAAACGGAACTTACGGTGAAAACCCGGAATTTATAGAAGGATGTTATCTCAGTCCCGATCAGGATGCGAGAAAAGAATACTGCCGACAGGTCATTTATGATAACAGGAAAAATTTCTACGATGTAGGACGTATGATAGAAAAAACCTCCGTGATCTTCGGGTCAGGAGAGATAGCCCCTACCTCCCATATTTATCCGAGAAGTGAAAACATTTTGTGGCAATGGGTATTTTATGATGGCATCTATTTTTGGAAATATTGTTGTCTGTCCACCGGTTTTTTTGATGCTGTGCTGGTGATCATGCTATGGGGATGCCTTCGAAGACTGTTTGAAAAAAAGGAAGAAAACGGATTGGTATTTATGTCTTATCTGACGGTATTTGGTCTGTTTTTCTTCATGATGTTCTGGGAAGCACAGAATAAACAGCTCTATAATCATATTCCCTGGATGACATTATGCGTCGTCTGGGCAATGAGGTCTATGCACTCAGATCCAGATTCCGTCCGATCAGCATAGCAGCATCTGCGGATTTTATTGTAAGCGTTGGTCACATGCTCCTGCTCGTGGGCACGGATTCTGGAGGCAGAAGCCTGGGCTGAAATGTTCTATGAGGGTAAGTTAAGATTGCCGAAAAATCCGCTCTACTTCGGAAATTACCGAAGTCGTTCCCAAGATTACAATGGGATCCGGACAAGAACCCGCCAGAGTCAGTGCCTGCGCCACCGAATCCGTCCATTCCGAAGGAATTTCCTCTTGTGTCAGAAATTCCTGCTGCTTTTGGGAAAAATGATAATGCGGATTCCCGGATCTGGTGAGGATGATGCGGGCAGCCACATCTTTCATAGACCGGACCACACCGGCATAATCCTTATCCTCCGGAATCCCTACGATAACAGTACAATTCGAAATCCCCAGATGACGCAGAACTTCTTTTACATTTTCACAGCTGGCGGAATGGATGCACGCATCCAGCAGGATAAAAGGGTCCGAACTTAGAATCTCCATCCGCCCCGGATGATGGATCGCAGACAGTTGGCGGCGAATTTGATTGCACATTGTATCTGAAAATATATCCGGAGAATTGGATTCCCGGCAAAGATCCGCCATGACATCCACGCACAGAGCCAGAGCCAGTGCGCAGTTTTTCGCCTGATGTTCTCCCAATAACGGAATCTGTAGATCCGGATAAATGTTATCTCCAATCACCACATCAAATAGCATGCCGGAATAGGTATAGCGGATATTTTCTGCCTGAAAATCCCGCCCGTAAAACTTATAAGGAACCTGTAACATCTCGGCACGGCGCACCAGCACCTTCAATACTTCCGGCTCCTGCTCCGCAAAATAGACGCACTTCTGCTCTCCGGTGATGACGTGTGTTTTATCCTCTGCAATGGCAGTCAGCGTATCTCCCAGCTCTCTTGTATGCTCTAAGAAAATCCGGTTGATCACGGCATAGTCGTGACGAATGTTGTTCACATCATCATATTTTGCCCCTTTGCCGCATTCAAATACATTGAAATCCGTATGCTTTTCCGAAAAATAAGTCAGTGCCAGGTCCGCCTGAATGCCCATGGGGCTGATACATACCGACTCCGGCAGATCGGAGGCAATGTCCAGAATCTCCGGCTGGATCTGTGCCATCAGACGGCAAAAGCTGACTTCACTGATCATGGTATCATTGACGCGGAAGCGCTCTCTGAAATTAGTAATATGAGGACTGGTCATCAGTCCTACGGATAAATTTGTCTGCAGGATCCGGGAAATCATATTAGCAACGGATCCTTTTCCCTTGCTTCCGGTGACGACGACACAGGGAGCAATCGATTTCTGCCGGAGCAGAGATCTCGTCAGCTCAGGATGTCTTTTTCCGGCATCCTTTGCAGCATAGTCCTGATGTGTGGCAGCCCGCAGATAGAAAGCATAGACGAAGTCTTCTGCCTCTTTTTGCGTAGTGATCTTATGAAATTCCAGTGGTATTCCGGAAGCATTGTTCATAAAAATAAGCATACCTTTCCGTAACCTGCAATTTTACCAATATAACAGTATCGTATATTTTCGTACACTGTGCAGGTACAAATATGAGATGAGTTCCTTATGCAAAGTCTGCTCGTATTGTTTCCGTTATTTTTCCCGCAATATTAATACCGGAGGCTTTTTCAATGCCTTCCAGTCCCGGCATAACGTTGATTTCGCAAAAATAAGGTTTTTCTCTGCCAAAAAGCAGATCAATTCCCAGAAAATCCAGTCCAGTCTGCTCGTAAATATCTGCGGCTATGGTACGGATGTGGGACGTGACAGGGTAAGGCTCTACCGAAGCTCCCAGAGCTACATTTGCACGGAAATCCCCCTGGGATCTGCGCTGCATACAGGCAACGGCTTCTCCGCGGATGCTGTAAAATCGCAGATCTCTGCCGTAGCTTTCCGAGATAAATTCTTCGAAGAGCCATTCCTTGGAGGAAGGGTAGTTAAGAGAGAGTTCCTCATAAGAAGCTTTATCCCGGATGCAGACGATTTCCTCTCCCATGGAGCTTTCCAGTCCTTTACCGACAAAAGGAAGCCCCAGTTGTTCTACAATAGAAGAAAAAGGCAACAGTGAAGTTCCCAGAAGATATTTCGGGATCAAAAAGGCTTCGGAATGAAGTCTTCGTACCTGTTCGAATTTATTAATATAGATATTATAAGCAGTGAAAGGATTATAGCTTCGGGTGGCAAGTGCATTGATAGCATCCTTTTCCCGTCCCCATTTATAGCGGTTGATGACAAAATCCACAGGTTCCAGTATTTTACCATGATTTATAACACCATGCGGAGAGACCATAGTATCGTGGATCCCTACAATCTGCAGATCCATATCCAGGGCAGAAGCTTCCTGTACCAGACGGTTGCAGGTATAAGCGTTGGTCATAGCATTATATTTTTCTATGATATATCCTCTGATAGGCATAAGGCACCTCGTAATTTCAGTATTCTCATGGTTAACATAGCAAAATGTTGTCAAAATAGCAAGAAATATAGTTCTTCTATTGAAAAAGGAGCAATATCCTGCGTATAATAAGAGATATAAGAGCCTAAAAGTGGGATGATAATCCCACGATATGCGAATATTGGGTAGAATTGTGGTAGTGCGTAGCACGAAGCAATCCGTAGGTATCAAAGTCGGGGGCTTTTGACCCCGACATCATTAAAATATATTAAGAAGAAACAAAAGAGGAGACATACAATGAAATTACTCGAAGAGCGCATTCGCAAAGATGGTACAGTAAAAGCAGGAAATGTATTAAAAGTAGATTCTTTTCTGAATCATCAGATGGACATTGATCTGTTCAATGAAATGGGAAAAGAATGGGCGCGTCTGTTCGCAGACCGTAAGATTACGAAGATCCTGACTGTGGAGGCTTCCGGTATCGGCATTGCCTGTGTGGCAGCCCAGCATTTTCATGTGCCTGTGGTATTTGCAAAAAAGTCCCAGTCCGTAAATATTGACGGTGAAGTATATTCTACTAAGATCGAATCCTTTACGCACAAGAGAGTATATGATGTGATCGTCTCTAAAAAATTCCTGCATCCGGAAGATCATATTCTCATCATTGATGATTTCTTGGCCAACGGATGCGCACTGGAGGGTTTGATCGACATTGTCAATAAAGCTGGAGCTTCTGTAGAGGGTGTCGGCATTGCCGTTGAGAAGGGATTCCAGAAGGGCGGCGATCTGATCCGTTCCAAGGGTATCCGTGTAGAGTCGCTCGCGATTGTGGAAAGTATGGATGACAAGACCGGAGAGATCGTATTTCGGTCTTGACAAAAAGTCAGACAAATGCTTATACTGACTAATGTTGAGAGAGTACAATAAAGGGGTTGTATGAAGGTGTCATACACCCTTTTTGCGTTGACTCACCGGTTTATCTGCAGATCTGTGCCCGCGCTGCTACATGGATCTGTAACGAAGCAGCAGCGCAGAAAGAGGAGAATTATGAAAAAGAAAGTCGTAAGTTTACTCGCAGCTATGGCTCTCGCAGTTACTGCTCTGGCAGGATGCGGATCCAATAACGCAGCTACCACCGGCACAGATGCGACAACTGTTGCAGCTACTACTGAGGTGGCAGCTACTACTGAAGCAGCAGCTGATGGCGAAGCTGTCAGTGGTGTAAAGGCAGGTTTTATTTTCCTGCATGATGAGAACTCTACTTATGATCTGAACTTCCTGAACGGAGCAAAGGCAGCTTGTGAGAAGCTTGGCATTGAGTACATGACCAAGACCAATATTCCTGAAGGACAGGAAGCTTATGAAGCAGCTTGTGAGCTTGCTGATGCAGGCTGTAATTTCATTTTTGCAGACAGCTTTGGACATGAGGACTACATCATCGAGGCTGCTAAGGAGTATCCCAATGTTCAGTTCAGCCATGCAACCGGAACCAAGGCTCATACTGAGGGTCTGGACAACTTCCACAATGCATTTGCTTCCATCTATGATGGTCGTTACCTTGCAGGCATCGTTGCAGGCATGAAGCTGAATGAGATGATTGCTAACGGTGATATTACCGAGGATCAGGCTAAGATGGGTTATGTAGGTGCTTATACATATGCAGAAGTTATGTCCGGTTATACATCCTTCTTCCTGGGTGCCCGTTCCGTATGCCCCAGCGTTACCATGGATGTAACCTTTACCGGTTCCTGGTACGATGAGACCGCTGAGAAGGAAGCAGCTAACAAGCTGATCGAGGGCGGATGTGTACTGATCAGCCAGCATGCAGACTCCATGGGTGCTCCTACCGCATGTGAGACCGCAGGCGTTCCCAACGTATCTTACAACGGAAGCACTGAGGCAGCCTGCCCCAATACCTTCCTGGTATCTTCCAGAGTTAACTGGGAGCCTTACTTTGAGTATGCTATTAAATGTGTAGCAGATGGAACTCCTATCGATACCGATTGGTGTGGTACTCTGGAGACCGGCTCTGTAGAGCTGAGTGATCTTGGTGCTGCTGTAGCAGATGGTACCGCAGAAGCAGTAGAAGCTGCAAAGGCTGATCTGATCGCAGGCAAGGCTCATGTATATGATATCACCACCTTTACTGTAGACGGTAAGACCCTGGACAGCTATGAAGCTGATATCGATACTGATCCTGATTATACTCCCGACCATGAGGTAGTAAGTGACGGATACTTCCATGAGTCCGATGTTGCATTCCGTTCCGCTCCTTACTTCAATGTAAGAATTGATGGAATCAACCTGTTGGATGAGCAGTATTAATTGACTTATTGAAATAGCCCGGACGGCGCAGCGTTTATTGCCGCGCCGCCCTTTTTCTACCTTATGGATCTTTTGCTTTTGTGGATGGATGAGGTAGAAAAGGGGCGGCCAGTGTGCTTATGCCAGGTATTAAAAGACCTGAAAATTGCAGGTCGTGGATAATTTGGAAAGGTGACTAGGATGGAAAAAGAGACAAAAGTAGCTGCGGTTTCGATGAAAAACATTACCAAGACTTTTGGATCCGTGATTGCCAATGATAAGGTAAATCTGGATATCTATAAGGGTGAGATATTATCACTGCTTGGGGAAAACGGCAGCGGTAAGACGACACTGATGAATATGCTCTCCGGTATTTATTTCCCGGATGAGGGACAGATTTTTATTAACGGTAAGGAAGAGGTCATCAAATCCCCCAAGGATGCGTTACGGCTGGGAATCGGTATGGTGCATCAGCATTTTAAGCTGATCGATGTACTTTCCGCTACCGAGAATATCATCCTGGGTCTGGAAGGCAGGCTTAATATCAAGGAGGCTTCCCGGAAAATAGAGGAAATCTGTGACAAATACGGTTTTGAAGTGGATCCGAAGCAGAAAATCTATGATATGACGGTATCCCAGAAGCAGACCGTAGAGATTGTAAAAGTGCTGTATCGTGGTGCGGATATCCTGATCCTGGATGAGCCTACCGCCGTACTGACACCGCAGGAGACAGAGAAGCTTTTCAATGTTCTCCGGAAAATGAGAGATGACGGTAAAGCCATTGTTATCATTACCCATAAAATGCATGAAGTGGAATCTCTGTCCGACAGGGTGGCTGTGCTTCGTAACGGTCAGTATATTGGAAGCATGCTGACAAAGGATACCACCGTTACGGAAATGACCAATATGATGGTGGGACATGCGGTTACTCTGAATATTGTCAGACCGGAACCTGTGAATCCGAAGCCCCGTATCGAAGTACAGGGACTGACTGTACGTAACGAAGAAGGTATCGTTAAGCTGAAGGATGTCTCCTTTACCGCCAACAGTGGTGAGATCCTGGGAATCGCCGGTATCTCCGGCTGTGGACAGAAGGAGCTACTGGAAGCCATTGCAGGTCTGCAGGTAACAGAAGCTGGCACGATCAGCTATGTGGAAGATGATGGAAGTAAGGAAATGCTGATCGGCAAGGATCCGTTGAAGATCGCAGAGATGGGTGTATCGCTTTCTTTTGTACCGGAGGATCGTCTCGGCATGGGTCTGGTAGGCAATATGGATCTGACCGATAATATGATGTTACGTTCCTTCCGACAGGGACATACACCGTTTACGAACCGAAAGCCTTCCAAACAGCTTGCGACTGATGTGGTAGAAAATCTGGAGGTTGTGACCCCGGGTATTACCACTCCGGTACGCAGATTGTCCGGTGGTAATGTACAGAAGGTTCTCGTTGGAAGAGAGATTGCATCTGCACCTACCGTATTGTTAACGGCTTATGCGGTACGTGGACTGGATATCAATTCTTCCTATACCATATATGATCTGATCAATGAGCAGAAGAAAAAGGGCGTGGCGGTTGTCTATATCGGCGAGGATCTGGATGTGCTTCTGGAGCTTTCAGACCGGATCATGGTACTCTGCCATGGAAAGATCACGGGTATCGTGGATGCGAAGAAGCTCACGAAAGAACAGCTGGGACTGATGATGACCGGTACCGAGGCGGGCGAGCTGGGGCTGGATAAGAGTATGGCATCCGAAAAGAAGGAGGAACAGGCATGAAAGAACCGTGGATCCGCGTTGTAAAAAAGGCGGAACTTGGAAAAAGAGAAACATTGATCCTCCGTCTGGAGGCGATCGTGCTGGCTCTGGTGGCAGGCGGATTCTTTATCCTGCTGACTGGGCAGAATCCAGTTGTCATTTATCAGACGATTGTAACCGGAGCGCTGCGAAGCGAGATGGCGATACAGGCGACGGTCAAAATCATGATTCCACTTTTGATTGCGTCGCTGGGCGTGACGCTGGCATTTAAAATGAAATTCTGGAACATCGGAGCCGAGGGACAGATCATTATGGGCGGTATTTTTGCCTCGTATTTTGCA